>Ga0272443_10002043_pt1 | contig 27022 bp, 25 predicted proteins | sample SSMAcet12_FD_193581 | JGI IMG/M metagenome (GOLD analysis project Ga0272443, IMG submission 193581) | Marine sediment archaeal communities from Little Sippewissett salt marsh, Falmouth, MA, United States - SSM-Acet-12 | ecosystem: Environmental > Aquatic > Marine > Wetlands > Sediment ... | reverse complement strand
GGATATGTAGATCACCACCTTGGCGATCCTTGGCCGATTCGCGATTGCGAAGCCGATCGGAACGCTGATCAGCACCGAGAGCGGTATACTGATGACGACGATCTTCAGGTGCTGGAGGAATTTGGTGCTAATGGTGGGGCCGAAGTATTCAAGATAGGTTGAAATATCGATGACGGTTCTCCTTGTGTGTATTTAATAAGAAGACGCCGGGAATGATTATCGCTTTAACAGTTAGAATTATAAACTGTTAGGTTATATGTGTCAAATATTTACGTATAACTGTTTGACCAATATAGTATTGGGGTCTATGTAAATGCACAAAATAGAAAGAATTTAGGGTAAATATTGGCCTGATCACGGTATACTCAACCTTTTGAGATCATTACTTGCTTTATAATATTAAGTATTATAAAATATAGGTGTCTAAATAAATTGTTTTTCCGTTCATTGACTATGCAACGTATTGATATAAAAGTGAAGTACGGTTATAGTCGTCATAGTGGGGGAAAAAGTGAACCATTATCGTGATATTAGTTATGATGTTCTGGTTACGCTGCGACAGATAATCCGCGCCACCGATATGCATTCAAAACAACTGGTGAAACGCTATGGATTGACTGCGCCGCAGCTTATGGTCCTCAAGGAGATCATGGCAGATGAAGACATCAATATCGGCAAGGTAGCCAAGAAAGTGAGTCTCAGTCAGGCGACTGTGACCAATATCATCGATCGTCTCGAGGCCCGCGGTATGGTTACGCGTGAGCGCAGCAGTGAAGACAAGCGCAGGGTAATGGTCCGGGTCACCGATAAGACCAGGGATATCCTGAAGTACAATCCCTCGGTACTGCAGGAAGAGTTCCTCAACAAATTCAAACAGCTCGAAGAGTGGGAACAGAATCTCATTCTCTCATCCATCCAGAGGATTGCGAAGATGATGGGTGCCGAGGATATCAAGATCACTCCCGAGATAGAGCACAGATATATCTAACCGCGTTATCAAATCGAAGGTAGTACCATTTTATGATGGATTACCTTCCCGTGAGAATAAATCCCGGTCCATGAAGAGATGTCTAGATCCATGATATAAAGGTGGGCGGTTTTCAGCCGGACCGGTTTACCGGTCAACTCTTCGATGATCTCCTCGAGTGATGGGTTGTGCCCCACCAGAATTATACTTTCCAGTTCCTCCGGCAGACCGGCAATCATATCCAGAAGTTCCTCCCCCTCTGCCGCGTACATCTCTTCGCGGACATCGAGGGATGTGTCGAATCCGGATTCCCGAATAAGTATCCTGGCAGTTTCTAACGCTCTGGCTGCCGGCGATGTGAGAACGAGCTCGGGATGTCCGAACTCGGATGGGGCTTTCTTCGCCAGGGATGCAGCTGCATCCCGGCCTCCCGGACTCAGCTGCCGGTCGAAATCTGCGCTGCTGTGATGTTCCGCCTTGCCGTGTCTCAGTATACCTATTCGCTTCATACTGTATACTATATAGACTGTCCCGAAGCTTGGCGCTTTTTTGGGGAAAAAATTTGAAAAAATATCAATTCTAATATCATGACAGCGAAAATTCTGTACACTTCGGAGCCTTCTACGCTACAATGAACGGCGCCTGGAAGAGCGCAACCAGAATGGGGGGCACGGGAATTATATGCGGAGATGTTTCATAACCGGTATTTGTATCGCTGTACTTCTGATCACAGCGGCTGCAGCGGAGGCTGTACCGGCGGACATTAAATACGCAGAGGGTTTTTCCATCGACAGGTACGACGGCTACTCTCTTGTGTCGGTGTCATATTCCCGTGACGATAGGCAGTCTATAACGATCGAATATATCCTGATTGACACCCGCGGGCTGAATCAGATGCAGAGACGGCAGATACGGGACCGCGCGGGTGAAGGCCATCCCCGAATACCCTCTAACAGGTTTATTGAAGTGCCGGTAGACCGCTGTATAACTCTTTCCACGACGTTTATTCCCCCGTTTTCTTTTTTCGACACGCTGGACCGTATCGTCGGCGTAGACTACATCGGCAACATCTATGACAGCGGAATACGGCGGCAGCTGATCGGGAATGGAGTCGCCGAGGTCGGGAACGGACCGAATCTCGATCTGGAGCTGACCATTGATTCAATGCCTCAGATGGTCATGGTGAACCTCATCGAGGGAGAGTGGAACACAGTTCCGAAGCTCGAAAAAGCGGGGGTTCCGGTAGTGGTGAACGGGGACTACCTTGAGACCAGCCCTCTCGGAAGAGCGGAATGGGTGAAGTTCATCGCCCTTTTTCTGGGAAAAGAGAAGGAAGCTGCAGCATGGTTCAGCGGTATCGAAAGGCGGTACCTGGAGCTCGCATCGGCTGTTGCCGCAGAGACCGTTCAACTGCCGTCGGTAGTGCTGAATATGCCCGCTGCCGGCCGCTGGGTGGTGCCCGGAGGTGAGGGGTACTTTGCCCGATTCCTCGCGGACGCCCGCGCAGACTACCTGTGGAGGAACACTGCCGGCAGCCGCAGCCTTGTACTCGATGTGGAGACGGTGTTTTCCAGAGCCCTGACAGCCGATGTCTGGCTTCACCAGTACGGAGTGGACGGTATCGATGCGATCATACGGGCCGACTCCCGGCTTCGGAGTATGAAGGCGGTACGGACCGGCAGGGTGGCCAATAACGATGCCCGGACAAATCCGGCCGGCAGCAACGACTTCTACGAGAGCGGGCCCTACCGCCCGGACATTATCCTGGCCGACCTGGTTACGATCCTGCATCCGGGGATGGCTGAAGAGCTGCTCCCTGAGCATCGATTGTATTACTACCGGTATCTCGAGTGAGAAGAGAAGTATGAGAAGCAGGTATACCTTTTTGCTGCTGACAGCCGTAACTGTTCTGTTCTTTCTGCTGGATGTCCTCCTCGGTTCGGTAAGCGTTCCCGTTTCGGAGGCGCTCCGGATTATTCTGCAGCCGGGAAGCGCAACCGGTTCTGAAGACGAAGCCTGGCGGACGATACTCCTGCTTTTCCGTCTGCCGAGGGCCATGACAGCCCTGGCGGCGGGGATCGGACTCTCTATGGGCGGGCTTTTCATGCAGACCCTCTTCCGGAACCCTCTGGCAGGCCCTTCCGTCCTGGGAATAACCGCGGGGGCCAATCTCGGAGTTGCCGTAGTGGTGCTCATTATCGGCATGAGCGGCGCCGGTCAGTACGTTCACGGTTTTTCAGCGGGGATGAAATCATATATGGTGTTTGCGGCAGTAGCAGGCGCATCCGGCGTGCTGCTGCTGATTCTTCTGATATCACGGTTTACCGGATCGGTTACGGTCCTGCTGCTCTTCGGCCTGATGTGCGGATATCTGGCCAACTCACTCGTGACTCTGCTGATTCACTTCGCTGCGGCCGGGCAGATTCAATCCTACATTCAGTGGACTTTCGGCAGCTTCGGGTCGACTACCTGGCAGGATATCCGTGTTTTCCTCCCGGCGGTGGCAGCACTCGTGATCGTATCAGCCTTTTTTTTCAAACCCCTCAATGCGCTTCTCCTCGGTGAAGAGTACGCCCGCAGCATGGGGGTACATGTCAGGCGGATGCGGATTGCATTGATTACCGCTACATCGGTCCTGGCCGGTATGGTGACCGCGTATTGCGGCCCCGTGACCTTCCTCGGGGTTGCCGTGCCCCACATTGCACGGGGGGTTATGCGGACGTCGGACCACCAGAAGGTGCTTCCGGCGACAATGCTGATCGGCGGGGCAGCGGCGCTCTGCGCTGATCTGATCAGTCACATGCCCGGGCAGCCGGGGATCCTGCCTCTCAACGCTGTTACGGCGCTGCTCGGGGTCCCTGTGGTGATTTGGGTTCTGGCCCGGAGAAAACAGAGGGCGGGACTGGTATGAACGGATCCGGCATGAACGGGGCTGGTGTTGACAGTGCTCATTTAAACGGGGCGATACTCACCGCGCAAAAACTCACGACCGGTTACCGTCACGGCAGGCAGAGATCCAGGACCGTTTCCAGGGACCTCGACCTGGTGCTGCGGGGTGGAGGGGTGACCGCGCTGATAGGACCGAACGGCTGCGGTAAATCGACTCTCCTCCGTACAATTGCAGGTCTGCAGCCGCCTCTCGGGGGGATGCTCCTGCTGGACGGTCTCAGTATCGGCGCTTACACTACCCGGGAACGGGCCCGGCAGATCGCAGTGGTACTGACGGGTAGAAGCATGCCCGGACATCTGACAGCGGGAAAGCTGGTGCAGCTCGGCCGCTATCCGCATACCAACCTCTTTGATCGGCTCACGGACAAAGACCGGAGGGCAGTCGAATGGGCTATCGATGCTTCAGGTGCAGGGGAATTCAGGGACCGGCCGGTTGACGAGCTGAGCGACGGGGAGCTGCAGAAGGTGATGATCGCGAGGGCCCTGGCCCAGGAGCCGAGAATCATTCTGCTGGATGAACCGACAGCCTTCCTCGATGTGACCCGTAAGCTGGAACTCATGCAGCTGCTGAGCAGGATCGGCAAGGAGCACGGAACCGCGGTCCTGGTCTCTTCGCATGATCTCGAGCTGACCTTGCAGGTGGCAGAATCAGTCTGGCTCCTGAACGAACAGGGAGATGTTCGTTCAGGGGGTGCGGGGGATGAGGTTTTTCTTGCGGACATAAAGAGGACCTTCCGGATTCCCGACTCGTATCGGATTCACAATGGAATGTCGTTTTGATATGTGGAACAAGTCTGCGAGGCTGTAAATTGCCGGCACAGGGTCGAATTTCACGCAAAAGTGAAGTCCGCCTTGTTCCAAAAGAAAATTGATTGTGCTACTATATATTCGATTTAAATAAAATCACACACATTGACTGAATGAAGGGGAAAAAATCATGAACAAAATTGCGGTTGAGCTCAATGAGACCTTGAAAGGTACCATAGCGGAACGGCTGTTTTCCGACCTCGGACGGCGCTTCTACTTTCCCAAGGGAATCGTGGCCCAGTCGGCGGAAGCCAAGCAGAAGGCCACCACCTACAATGCGACGGTCGGTATGGCCACCAGCGGGAAGAAGCCGCTCTTCCTGCCGAGTATTCAGAAGCTTATCACCGGACTGTCCGAGAACGAGATATACCCGTACGCTCCCACTCCCGGCGTTCCGGAATTGCGGGATGTCTGGCGGAAGGAGATGGTGGAAAAGAACCCCTCCCTGAAGGGAAAGCTCACCTCGAGTCCCCTGGTGGCGACGGGCCTGACTCACGCTATCCTTGTGGCGGCGGACCTCTTTGTCGATAAGGGCGACAAGGTGGTCGTTCCCGACATGTTCTGGGGCAACTACCGGCTCATGTTCGAAGAACGGAGGGAGGCCGAACTGGTAACCTTTCCGTTTTTCGATGAGAAGGGCGGGATCAACCTCACGGCCCTCGAACAGGCCCTGCGCAGCGCCGGAAGCAAGATGGTGCTGATCCTCAATTTTCCCAATAATCCGACCGGCTATTCGCCGACTGAAGCCGAGGCGCTTGCGATTGCGGATCTGCTGAAAAAACTGGCGGAAGAGGGCAACAACGTCCTCTGTATAACCGATGACGCCTACTTCGGACTCTTCTACGAAGAGGGGACCTACCGGGAGTCCCTGTTCGGTCTGCTGGCGGACATCCATGAGAACCTCCTGGCGGTGAAGGTGGACGGCGCGACGAAGGAGGAGCTCGCCTGGGGATTCAGGATCGGCTTCGTGACATACGCTGCCAAAGGATTGACTTCCGATCACTATGAAGCCCTGCAGAAGAAAAGCATGGGAGCCGTCCGTTCATCCATCTCGAACTCCAACCGGATGGCGCAGAGCCTGATTCTCAAGGCGCTGCAGGATCCCCACTATGCTGCCGAGAAGGATAAAGCCTTCGAGATACTCGAAGCCAGGTACCGAAAGGTCCGCGAAGTCGTCGACGCGATGGGCGGCGATTCCCCCCTCCACCCCCTTCCCTTCAATTCGGGCTACTTCATGACCTTCAAGTATGACGGGGATGCTGAAAAGCTTCGTGTCTACCTGCTGGACGAATACGGCGTGGGAACAATCGCTATCGGGACCGAATACCTGCGGGTGGCCTATTCGAGTGTTGATATCGAGAACATCGAAGACCTCTACCGCATCATCGACAAAGCTGCCCGCGAAGCTGCAGAGTAAAGAAACATGCCGTCAGGGTCGGGAGCGGGGGATTTCTCCCTCAAGACGAAGATCTACCTCACCGATGCTGACGGCGCACAATTCATGGGGATCGGTGTGCTGTGGCTGATGCAGCACATCGATGCCTGCGGTTCTATCCGCAAAGCGGCGGCAGAGATGCACCTCTCCTATGCCAAGGCCCACCGTATGATACGTGAAGTCGAAGCCGCTACCGGCTTGAAGCTTGTTGAGAGGCACAGGGGAGGAGATCAGCGGGAAGGGACCAGCCTCACCCCCACCGGCAGAAAATTCATCGATGCATATCAGCGTTTCCAGAATGAAGTAAAAGAAAACGCCGAGGACTCCTTCCGATGGTTTCGCAAGGAGCTCGGCGATCTCTATTGATGAACCCGGACTTGCAGGGTCAGGGCGGCGCTACGGCGTTAAGGCGGTGCAAGCATTGGGTTGTACTGCCGAACCGCACGGGTGCCGGCCAGCCCGCCCGAACCAGACCTTACAGGAACTCCACTCCGGCGCGGTGATACTCTTCGATCATATCGTCCGGCCAGATGCTGACCTGGACCTCTCCGATGTGGGACTTCTGCAGCAGGAGCATACAGATTCGCGACTGACCGATTCCTCCGCCGATGGACAGAGGGATGTCGCCGCTCAGGACCCCGGCCTGGAACTCGAGTCCCTTCCGGTCTTCAAGCCCCATCTCGCTGAGCTGAGCTTCCAGAGATTCGGGAGAGACCCTGATACCCATCGAGGAAAGCTCAAGCGAAGAGTTGCGGGTCTGGTCCAGGACGATGATGTCGCCGTTCAGTCCCATGGTCCCCTCTTCATTGACGGTAATCCAGTCGTCGTAATCGGCGGCGCGGGCGTCATGACGCTCCCCGGATTTGAGGCGGCCTCCGATTCCGACCAGGAAGTAGGCCCCCAGTTCCCTGGCGGCTTCGTTTTCCCGCTCCTTCTGGTTCAGGTCGGGCCAGCGGTCCTCCAGCTCCTGGGCATGGATAAAAGTTATGTCCCTGGGAAGGCGGGGCTTGATCATGGGGAACTCTTCGGCGATGACTGCCTCGGTGTCGAGAAGGGCCCGGTAAATCTCGCGTACGGTGAACTTCAGGTAGGATAGGGTCCGGTGGTCCCGTGTAATGGATTTTTCCCAGTCCCACTGATCTACATAGATACTGTGGATCTCGCTCACAATTTCATCTTTGCGGATAGCGTCCATATCGGTATAGAGCCCCGTGTCGGGAGCAAAGCCGTAACGCTTCAGGGCCATCCGTTTCCACTTGGCAAGGGAGTGAACGATTTCGATCCGGTTGGTCCGGTGTTTGACATGAAAGCCTACCGGCACCTGGGTTCCCGCCAGGTCGTCCTGCAGACCGTTGCCGACCTCCAGGAATCGGGGAGCGCTCACCCGCTGGAGATTCAGGTGGGCGGCGAGTTTCCTCTCGAATGTGTCTTTGACGAGTTTGATCGCCCGTTCCGTCTCCAGTAAATTCAGTTTTGGCGTGTATCCTTCGATCATGAGATCATACTCCTTCACAGTGATTATTCGGTTCCCGTGTTTTTGGAAGCGTACAGGGTAAAAATAGCAGATTTTTTAGAATAGGAAAACCCACCGTTTTATGGTATTCTATATGAAAACGGCATTTACAGCAGAAGATTCGGAAGATCTGCCTGCCGCGAAGGAGTTGCTCATGTCGCTCATACTCTCATGGCTTGGACACGCAAGTTTTCAGATAAGCGGTATGTACACTGTGTACATAGATCCCTGGAAGATAGACGGAGAACCCCACGATGGTGACTTCGTACTGGTCAGTCATACCCACGATGATCATTTGTCACGCAGCGATATCAAAGCGGTATTGAAGGAAGACGGGAAAGTCATCACCTGCGCCGACGGGGTGGAGGAGCTGGGATTCGGCACTGTACTCGCCCCCGGCGAGGTTTTCGAAGAAAAAAAAGTCCGGATTCTCGGTGTCCCGGCCTACAACAGCGGGAAACCCTTTCATCCCCGGGAGAACAACTGGCTTGGTTTCGTTGTGGAGATGGAGGGAAAAAGAATCTACTATGCCGGGGATACCGACACGATCGATGAAAATGAAGTGCTGAAGGGGCTGGATATAGCCCTGCTGCCGGTGGGAGGTACCTATACCTTCGACGCGGAGAGCGCCGCTGAGGCGGTGAATCGGCTGCAGCCGGCCAGGGCGGTACCTTACCACTGGGGCGATATCATCGGGAACAGGAAGGATGCCGTTAAGTTTGCCAAGAAGGCCGATGTAGCGGTAGACGTACTTTCTCCGATGGACTACCTGACAATAGAGTAAATACCTGTGACCGCGAAACGGAGAGAAGCAGTCGTTCAGCTTCTAAATATCGCAGTGATATTAACGTGCGGGCTAGCGGCTCTGTTTTTACTGAACTCATATTCGTTTCTCCTTGCCCATGGCTTCGCCGAACTGTTTACCGTATCAGTAGCGCTGGTGATTTTCTTCATTGCCTGGAATGCAAGGGAGTACTATGAGAACAGCTACTTCGTCTTCATCGGTATCGCCTATTTATACGTCGGACTAATCGATCTGCTGCACACTCTCGCCTACAAGGGGATGGGGGTTTTCCCCGAATACGGTGCCGATCTCGCTACACAGATGTGGATCATAGGACGGGGGATGGAGAGCGCCGCACTTTTTCTGGCACTCTTCTTCCTGCGGTATACCATATCGGCCCGGAGAACCCTCTTTATCTGGGGAATTGTTACAGCTGCGGCGGTTGTGTCGGTGTTTACAGGATGGTTCCCCGTCTGCTACATCGACGGGCTCGGTCTCACTTCTTTCAAAAAGGTAAGCGAACTGGTCATCATCGCCGTTCTGGCAGCTGCTTTGGTACTTCTGATCAGGCGCCGGAACTATTTCTCGCCGAAAGTCATTCGATACCTCTACGCCTCTTTGATTCTCACCATGTGCGCTGAGCTGGCCTTTATCATGTATGTGGGAGTCTACGATCTGTCAAATCTCCTGGGACACTATTTTAAGATCGTCTCTTTTTACCTCATCTACCGGGGAGTCATCGTCACCGGTTTCAAGGATCCCTTTTCCTTCCTCATGCAGGAACTGAAGTATCGCAACGAAGAGTTGGAGCAGAGGAGGAATGAAATCGAACACGCACAGCGTATCACTTCTACCATGCTTGACAATATTCCTGAAGAGGTGGTTCTGCTTGAGACGAGCAGCTGCCGCGTGATCGATGCAAATCAGACCTTCCTCGATATTCAGGGGATTACACGGGAGGAAGCGCTGGACGGATACTGTTTCGATATTGACCGTCAGGTTCTGGAGCCATGCAGAGAGAAGCAGTCCGGATGCACATTCGGTGAAGCGGGCAGTATCCCCGCGGACAGGCATCCGGAAATTCTTGTACGCTATGACCGGGATGGGAGCCAGCGTTTTGTGGAAGTATCGGTCTGGCCGGTAATCCATACAGGAGGCACGGAGGGACTGACCGGCCGGGTCGTGTACATCGCACGCGATATCACCGCTCACCGGCGGGCGGAACAGATGAGGGATGACGTGGAGCGGGTCGTGCGGCACGATCTGAAATCACCTCTGAACGGGATCATCGGCGGCAGCAAATTGATGCTGAAAGACGATAATCTAACCGGTACCCAGAGAGAAATGCTGGAGGCGATCTACGAGTCCGGGCTTTCTGTTCTGAGTATTGTCGACAAATCTCTCGATCTCTCTCGGATGGAGGAAGGGATTTACGAGCTCGAGCGGGAGGAGTTCGATCTGAAGGCTGTACTGCTGCAGAAACGGGACCAGATCATGCTGAGCCGTAATACTCCGGATGTTGATATAAAAATAGTGATCAATGGCGAGGTCCTGGATAGAGGCTCAGGGGCCGCTTCGAGACCCGAAGTGAAATCTCAGCTGCTTATGATCAGCGCGGAGCGAAGAGGGATTGAGACAATCCTGTCCAATCTGATCCTCAACGCAATCGAAGCGGCGCCGCCGCAGACGGAGGTCACGGTTACTGTCGAGACAGTGCCCGGTAAGCTTAAGTTCGATATCCATAATTACGGCGTGATACCTATGGAGGTCCGGGACCGGTTCTTTGAACGGTATGTGACCTATGGTAAGGAACACGGTACCGGTCTGGGGACCTACAGCGTCTACCTTATTACCCGGGCCCATGGGGGCCAGGTGAGCTTCACGAGCGGTGAAACGGAGGGGACCCACCTTCTGGTAGAGATCCCCCTGCCGTTATAAATTTTCTACAGTCTGCCCACGATGGCAGGCCGGCTGATATACGGGCGGCTTCAACGCTATCCCTAAGCTATCCCAAAGCCGGCCCTAAGGACTGACCCGCTTCCTGTCACGGGGGAAGAGGGAAGCCTCTTTGATGTTGTGCAGGCCGAGGATCTTCTGCGTCAGCCGTTCCAGACCGATGGCGAAACCGCCGTGGGGGGGACAGCCATAGCGGAAGACCTGCAGGTAGTCCTGCATCTGCTCAGGGTCGAGACCGAAGCGCCTGATGTTGTCTACGAGCATCTCGTAGTCGTGGATACGCCTTCCCCCCGAAGTGATCTCCAGCCCTCTGAAGAGCAGGTCGAAGCTCATCGTCTTTCTGTCGAGGGGATAGGTGTAGAAGGGGCGTTTCTTGCGGGGGAAGGAATGCACGAAGACCGCTTCGACTCCGGCGGTTTCGGCGGCCCAGTCGCAGAGTTCGCGTTCTCCCTCCGGGTTTAATTCGAAGACCCGTTTGTCCAGCCGTTCCGACAGGATATTCTTGGCTTCGTCGTGGCTGATCCGGGGAGCGGCAGCCATCTGGGCCGGTGTTGGTACGCTGCTGTCCCATTCGGCCAGTATGTCGGCATTGTTCCCGGCTACCTGTTCGAAGATGTAGGAGAGGATGCCCACCTCCAGGTCCATCAGGTCCTGATCGCTCTCGATGAATCCCATCTCGATATCGAGACTGATGTATTCGTTGAGGTGGCGGGGGGTCTCGTGCTTTTCCGCCCGGTATGCGGCGCCGATCTCAAAGACCCGCTCCATCCCGTTGGCCACCATAGCCTGCTTGTAGAGCTGCGGCGACTGGGCCAGAAATACCTTCCGGTCGAAGTATTCCACTTCAAAGAGCCCCGTCCCCCCCTCAGATCCGCTGCCGATGAGCTTACTGCTCTTGATCTCGGTGAAGTCGCGGCTGCGCATGTATTCTCCGAAATACTTCAGGATATCCGACTGCAGGTAGAAAACGGATCTGATCTTGGGATTCCTCAGGGTGAGCATCCGGTTGTCGAGAAGAGCCTCTATGCTGAGCCGCTCCGGGTCCTGATTGATCGGAATCGGAAGGTCGGGAGCCGCCGCGGAGAGGACCTTGAGGGACGTGCCCTGCAGTTCCACCCCTCCGGGGGCCTTTTCATTTTTTATGACCCTGCCGCTGATCTGGATGACCGACTCGAGGGTCAGCTCGGGAGGATCGTCCCAGACTGTCTGTACGATACCGGTTCGGTCCCGCAGCAGCAGGAAGGTTATCTTCCCAAGGCTCCGGACGCGGTGGATCCAGCCTGCACAGTGTATCTCTTCATCTATGTGCTCGTGTACATCTCTGATATATGTTCTTGCCATCGTTTCATGCTCCTTATTGTTTCTCTTGTGCAATCTCTTCTTCCAGAACTCTGCGGGCGGTCTGGGGATCGGCCCGGCCGCCGCTCATCTTCATAATCAGTCCCATGAAGTAGCCGTAGACCTTCATTTCACCGGCAGCGGCTTGAGCGGCGGCCGCAGGATCTTCGGAGATAACCCTGCGGACCAGTCCGCGGATCTCCCCTTCATCGGTGATCTGCTCCAATCCCCGTTCCTCAAGGATCTGCTCCGGGTCCTGGTCTTCTTCGAAGATGATCTGCAGGACCTTTTTGGCTATCTTTCCGTGAATTTTCCCTTCGGAGATGAGACGTAAAAGATCCGCCAGTCTCTTCGGTGTGAGCGTGGACTCGCCGAGACCAAGATGGGCCCGGTTGAGATGCCGAAGGACATCTCCGCTCATCCAGTTGTAGAGATCAACGGGAACGGCGCCGGCGGATACGCTCTCTTCGAAAAAATCCGCCCGTTCGCGTTCTTCGGAGATGAAGGCGGCGGGTTCGGCTTCGAGGGAGTACTGTTCTGCCATACGGATCTGCCGTGAGAGGGGCAGTTCAGGGAGGCTCCCGGTTACCTTCTCCAGGTAGTCCCGTGAAGGGCGGAAGGGCGGCAGGTCCGGTTCCGGAAAATACCGGTAGTCGTGAGACTCTTCCTTCCGCCGCATGACGACGGTGAGGTCCCGGTTCTCGTTCCAGAGCCGGGTTTCCTGCTGGATGCTGCTGCCTTCTTCGAGTACCTTCTGCTGACGGGTCTCTTCGTAGTCCAATGCCAGCCGGACGAAACGGGAGGAGTTGAGGTTTTTTACCTCCACCTTGGTGCCAAGTCCTGCTCCGGGGGTGTTGATGGAGATGTTGGCGTCGCACCGGAGAGACCCTTCTTCCATGTTTCCGTCGCAGACTTCGAGGTACCGGACGAACCTTCGGAAGTAATGAATGAACGCCTCGGTCTCGTCGCCGCTGCTGAGGTCCGGCTCGGTCACGATCTCGAGCAGAGGGGTGCCTGCACGGTTGTAGTCGACCAGGGAGATATCGCCGGCATGGATCATTTTCCCCGCATCCTCCTCCAGGTGTACGTCGTGGATCCTGATCTTCCGTATCCCGTCATTGAAGGGGAACTCGATGAAGCCGTTCCGACCGATGGGGCTGCCGAACTGTGATATCTGGTAGTTCTTCGGCATGTCCGGGTAGAAGTAGTTCTTCCGGTCGAAGACCGCAATGGGTGATATGTCGCAGTTCAGAGCTGCGGCAACCTGATAGGCCATGAAGAGGGCCTGTTCATTGAGGGCCGGCAGTACTCCGGGATACCCGAGGCAGACCGGACAGATATTGGTGTTCGGTTCATCACCGAAGCCGACGGTACAGCTGCAGAAGGCCTTGGTCTCTGTAAGGAGCTGGATGTGAATTTCCAGCCCGATGAATGTCTGGTACGCGGTTGTTGCGCTCATGATCTGCTCCTCTCTCTGCCGGCGGCGGGGGCCAGCTGCGGTGTGAATACGCGGCGGTAGCGTTCGGCGGCTTTGAACAGCCGTTCTTCACCGTGCATGGGGGCCATGAACTGCATTCCGACTGGTAGTCCTTCCTCAATTCCGACCGGAAACGCGAGGGCCGGAATACCGGCCAGGTTGGCGGTGGCAGTGAACTTGTCGGCCACCTTCTGCTGGAACTGGTCCATCTCGCTGGAGTCGTGCTCGAAGGCCTGGACCGGAAAAGTCGGCAGCATCAGCAGGTCCATCTGCCCGAACAGCAGGTCGAGTTCATTCCGCAGCGCCGTGCGGATCTTCTGTGCGCGGATGTAGTACTGTTCCTGAAATCCGGAACGGAGAACGAAGGTTCCCAGCAGGATCCGCATTTTTACTTCCTGACCGAATCCTTCATCCCGTGAGGTCTCCGTGAGTTCCCGGGGATCTTCGGCCAGTTCGTTCTGATAGCCGTAGCGGATGCCGGCGTAGCGGGCGAGGTTTGCGCTCGCCTCGGCGGAGGCGATGGTGTAGTAGGCCGGGATCACATACTCGAGAATCGGCAGATCGAATTCGACTGTCTCGCAGCCGAGTCCCTGCAGTTCCCTGATCGTCTTCTCGTATGCGCGCTGCACCCCGGGGGCAAGTCCCTCAGGCTGTTTGAGCACCCCGATTCTGCGGGTTTCCGCCGGAATGGGAGTATCGAGGCCGGAGGTCTGATCACGGCCGTCTTCACCCTTCATCGCATCGAAGACGGTCCGCATGAGTGAGAGGGAGGCCGAAAGAACCCCGATAACCTCCAGAGAGGATGCGTATGCCACCAGACCGAAGCGGGAGACGCTCCCGTAGGTCGGCTTCAGCCCGTACACACCGCAGAAAGAGGCCGGCTGACGGATCGATCCACCCGTGTCGGTCCCGAGAGCACAGGGCACCATTCCGGCTGCAACCGCCGCGGCGGAACCCCCGCTGGATCCCCCGGCTACCCGGCTGGGATCCCACGGGTTGTGGGTCCGCTGCAGGGCCGAGTTGTCGGTGGAAGAGCCCATGCCGAACTCGTCCAGGTTGGTCTTGCCGACGATTCTGGCCCCCTCGTCTATCAGCTTCTGTACCGCCGTTGCGGTGTAGGGCGCCGTGAGGTCCGCCAGGATCTTCGAACCGCAGCTCAGGCGGAAGCCCTCCACTGCGATGTTGTCCTTCACTGCAATCGGGAGACCGTCGAGCTCAGGGTATTGCCCGGCTCCGCTTGAAGTCTCCATACCGCTTGCGGTCTTAGCGCTGCTTTCAGTATGCGTGCCGCTTGAAGTCTCCGCGCCGTTGGCGTTCGCGAGGTCGCTGAGGCGGTGCGGGTCGAATTCGAGAAATGCTCCGATACTGCGATCGATCTCGCGTACCCTCGAAGCATAGCCGTCTGTTTTTTCCCGGCTGTCTAATCTGTATGTCCAGTCTTCCTTTTCATCCCAGAACATCGTAATCTCCTTATTTAATAAAATGATGCACGGCGCGGGCTTATGCAAAGCACAGTTGCCGCTGCGGAACGGCACTGCACGGGATTCGGGGGGCGGATGGTATGTGCCGGTAGTACCTGTGCACAGTTCTCACCCGCAGACCCGTTGTGAATTTCCCGGGGCCGTCCGAGGAGTTACGAAGACCGTTCTGTAATTCTTGGTGTGCCTACAGCACGTTGGGGATTACAAAAAATCGGTCTTCAAGTTCAGGAGCATTATCAAGGAGAGAGTCTGCCATGTGTGACAAACGCTCCCCATTCACCTCCGTATCTTGACGCAACCGATTTACCTTTGAAAAGGCGTGAGTGGTGGGTTCTAATGAGTCGACATCGATGTCCCGCATGAGCGAAAAGTACTCCAACATACGGGAAACCTGTTGACTGAGCTCTCTCGCCTCTTCATCTGAGAGGGAGAGATGAGCCAGGGATGCTGTTGTATAAAGTTCCCTTGTGTCCATAATGGATACCAATATATTAATATCTCTAAAAAAGTCAAGTTTATAGAGGGGTGTTTTCGGAAAATAACATATTATTAATCGAATATTTGGCTGTTTTGATTCTAAAAACTCCGCACGCTCCCGCTGCAAACGGATTGTACCCCTCGTGGGAAAAGTATGCAGTTTTTCCCGTCAGATTGCAAGGAAGCCCAGCCTGTTGTAGTATGGGGCGCAGAATGACGGAGATCGATATTCTCTACACTGAAATAAAACAGAAGCTCACGGAGGTCCGGTTGAAGGAGCTTGCCGGCGCTGTTCTCGATATCTACAAGACCGGCAACCTGCCGAAGATGAGAATGTACGCCGATACTCTGTTCCAGGGGGAAAACCACGGTGATGTCCCGCTCAACAAGATATTCGTCAAGCTGATCAAGACCATTCATCCAGACCGTTTTGCAGCCCATCTCAACACGGTCGAGCATGCATACGCGCAGCAGGACAGCGAGCTTCTGTCCTTCTACAGTACCATGCTGAAGATGGAGACGGCAGTCCGCCAGACCTACGAACAGCGCTTTGCCTATGACTTTACGGAAGAGTACCGGTTCGGAGAAGAGGATTTCGGGTATGACACGTGGGAGTATTCCGACAGCGGAAGTGATGAGGATGAGGAGAGTGGTGTTGAATCCGGGGGGCGCCGCTCAGCTCGGGAGTATGAGTTCGATTTCATCCGCGCAGTCAAAGCGGAGTATCTCGGGAATATGGATTATACTCTCAGTCCCGCTGATCTGGCGGCCATGGAAGGCGAACTCAGCATCGCCGGCTACGGAATCACCGATACGGAAGGTCTCCAGTTCTGCCGCAGCATCACCCGGATGGACCTGTCCCACAACCGTATATCCAACCTCTATGACATCCAGGGACTGATCTATCTGAGCGAACTGCTGCTGAGCGATAACCAGATCGAGCACATTGAATATCTTCGGGACCTGGAAAACCTTGAGATCATCGATCTCTCATTCAACGAGATCGAGAATATCGATGTACTTCTGGTTCTGGACAGGCTCCAGTTCGCCGATCTGAGGGGCAACCCGCTTCAGTCGGTTGAAACCATTCGGGAGCTCTCCCGCCGCGGGGTGGTGATCATCCGCTGAAGGCAGTCTCAATTTCGGGGTTATGGCCGCCCGGTGGCAAGCTTGATACGCGTTGGCTTTGCCCCGAATCGGCTTCAAACCGCGATCTGAAAGATCCGTCTCCAGGTCATATCTAACCGGCGGCCTTCTCAATCCTACGGTTGCGGTAGAAGAGAACAATATCGACGCTGATCATCAGGAAGTTGAGCAGGTAGAGCGCGATCACCGGATCGAATGAGAAAAAAATCTTGTGCAGCATGCCGGCGACGTACCCGCTTCCTATGATGTAGAGAAAAAGGATGCTCTTCCCGCCGGTCTTGCGGCTGGTCCACGATTTGTATATGGAGATCGGCCAGGCGGAACCGAAACAGATCAGCATAATAATTTCAAACGGACTCATCTTGTGCTCTTCCTATTTTCCCTTCCGGAGGGGGCGGGCTGCCATCCTGCGACTGGTGGGGAAAACCCCTTCGTTCACGAAACGGACGTCTTCTACGGAGTAGAAGGCCTTGGGATTGTATGTTTGAATGATTTCGGCAAAGTGGGGTATATCGCACCTTTTTATAACGCTGTAGAGAAGGGCCACCTTGCCCACATTCCCGTGTGCGTCGAGGAAGGTCACTCCGTAACCCTCATCACGCAGCGCCTTGACCAGTTCGTTGGCTTTGCTGCGGGTGATGATACGAATAATGCAGGTACCCATCGCCAGCCGGTCTTCGATCTTTATCCCGATGTATGTGCCCATCGCGAACCCGGCTCCGTAGGCGATGTAGGTCATGGGATTACTCAGGTTCTGGATAATCTTGGTCAGGGCGATGAGCCACACCATCACCTCGAAAAATCCTAAAAGGGGCGCTATGAAGCGGTGCCCTTTTGATACAAACATGATCCGCAGGGTGCCTATAGTGACGTCGGCGATGCGCGCAAGAAAAATGAGAATCGGCAGTACGACCCATGAGAACAGGGGTTCTGAAATGGAAAACTCAATCATCTGCACATTATGCTGAGCCGGCACGCAGTGGTCAAGATATCTTCTGCCTTGGAAGAATAGATTCGTTTCAAAGCTTGGGGGCAGCGAGTGATGCTGTCAGTGCCCTTCGAAGACAGCCGGAAAACGGAGCAGCCGCAGTCCGGAAAAGGTTAGAGCAATTTGCTGCCGTTTTTGACGGGACGTTCCGGTACGGCCAGGATGACCGCCCCATCATCATCGTAGAAACCAGTGACGAGACATTCGGACATGATCGGCCCTATCTGCTTGGGCGGAAAATTCAGCACGGCGATAACCTGCCTGCCGATGAGCTCTTCTCTGGTGTATAGATTGGTGATCTGGGCGCTGGATTTTTTCACGCCCAGCTCTGAACCGAAATCGATGAACAGCTTGTATGCCGGCCGTCTGGCTTCAGGGAACTCCTGTGCATCCACCACGGTCCCGGCCCTCAGTTCAACGCACTCGAAGTCATTCCAGGTTATAGCTTCCATTTTTTCTCCAGATAAATTTGCATTGAAGAACAGAATGTTCAGATAATAATAGGTACTATGGGTAAAAAAGGGAACCACATTTTTTCCCGCTCTTCCTCACTTCGGGTGGTGATCATCTATGTACTGGTGGGAACCTTGTGGATTTTCTTCTCCGACAAACTCCTTCTTTTTTTTACATCAGATATGGACACATATCTGATCTTGCAGACCTACAAGGGTACGTTCTATGTAATCAGCACCGCGGTGATGCTCTACTTTCTGATCAGAAACGAATTCCGTTTCAGGGACCGGATAGAGCGTCAGCTGAATACCGCCCTGCAGCAGCAGGAGGAACTGACCAGGGAGCTCCATCATCGGGTCAAGAACAATCTGCAGCTGGTGAGAAGTATTCTCAATCTCCAGCGCAGGGCTCTGGTATCGAAGAATACTGAGTTGAACAGCTTCGACCTCATGCGGCAGATCTCCATCAGACTCCAGGCGATTTCGCTCTTCCATGAAAAAATATATATCGACGGCAAAGTCGACCGGATTCCTCTGAACGATTATCTGTTGGAAATTACCCGTCAGCACTACCGGGAGTTCGAGGAGGAGCTGAAGGGAAAACAGGTAAATCTGGACTTGAAGAAGGTCCTCATTCCGGTTACTGCGGCGGTACCGATTGGATTCATCTACAACGAGCTGATAATGAATGCTGTTCAGCATGCTTTTACCCGGGAATCGAAGGAACCAGTCATCTCGGTAGGTCTTGCCCGGCCCGGCAATGTGTTGGAGCTGACTGTTCATGACAACGGAAGATTGTTCAGTGCCGATGAAAATAAAAACGGATTGGGGTACACCCTCATCCAGAGTATGCTCGGACAGCTGAACGGCAGTATCACCGTGGAGAAGGCGGAAGGGATGCGCATTACCGTCAGTATTCCTTTCGATTCACTTGAAGGGAAGCCGGCTGAAATCAAACATTATCCCGATTCAGTTGATCGGCAGTCAGTATAAGAGATCGCAGCCGCTGGACAGACAGCGGCACAGCGGTTTCATCTTATGGACTCCCCCAAAGCTTATGGTTTTAAAGCGGCGGCCGGTATGAACACGGCCGCCGCCCGCGGGTTCATTCCCTGACTGACGAATGCCAGGTGGTCAGACCCCCGCCATCATCGCCTGAACGTCTTCCTTTACGTCGCCGATCGGTTTGATGTCGAAATTTTCAACCAGGACCTTGACCACGTTGGCCGACAGGAAGGCCGGCAGGGTGGGCCCGAGACGGATCCCCTTGAATCCGAGATAAAGCAGAGCCAGTAAAACAATCACCGCCTTCTGTTCGTACCATGCCAGATCGAAGGAGATTGGCAGCTCGTTCACATCGTCGAGGCCGAAGACCTCCTGCAGCTTCAGTGCGATCACTGCCAGAGAGTAGCTGTCGTTGCACTGGCCTGCGTCGAGGACCCGTGGAATACCGCCGATGTCACCAAGGTCGAGCTTGTTGTAGCGGTACTTGGCGCAGCCTGCCGTCAGGATAACCGTATCCTTCGGCAGCTCTTCAGCTACTTCGTTGAAGTAGCTCCTGCTGTTGTGTCGGCCGTCACAGCCCCCCATCACAACGAAGCGCTTGATGGCGCCGCTCTTGACCGCTTCGACGATCTTGTCGGCCAGCTGAAGGACCTGATGGTGGGCAAATCCGCCGGTTATCTGTCCGGTCTCGATTTCGGTCGGCGGCGGGCAGGTCTTCGCCATCTCGATTACCTGTGAAAAGTCCTTTTTGCCTCCTTCCGGACGGTCGGGAATATGGGTCACTCCCGGGTATCCCGCGGCATTGGTGGTGAATATCCGCTCCCGGTAGGAGTCCTTCACCGGTGTAATGCAGTTGGTGGTCATGACGATGGGTCCGTTGAAGCTCTCGAACTCCTTGTTCTGCTTCCACCAGGCGTTGCCGTAATTGCCGACGAAGTGGCCGTACTTCTTGAAGGCGGGATAGTAGTTGGCCGGCAGCATCTCGCTGTGGGTGTACACGTCCACTCCGGTTCCCTCGGTCTGGATGAGCAGTTCCTCCATGTCCTTCAGATCGTGGCCGGAGATCAGGATACCCGGCCGGCTGCCGACGCCGATATTGACGCTGGTGATCTCGGGATTGCCGTAGGTGGACGTATTGGCCGTATCCAGGAGCTTCATGGCGGCCACGCCGGTCTTACCGGTATCCATGACCCACTGTACCAGTTCTTCCACCGGGAGGTCCTGCGTGGCGGCTGCGAGGGCATTCAGGATAAAACGGTAGATCTCGGGATCTTCGTAGCCGAGGATCCTCGCATGGTCGGAGTAGGCGGAAATCCCCTTCAGGCCGTAGATCATGAGTTCCCGCAGGGACCGGATGTCTTCATCTTCGGTCGCGAGAACCCCTACCGACGGGGCCTTCTGCTTGTACGCAGCCTTGCCGCTGCCGGTCCAGGCAGCAGCATCATGGAGACCCGCAACGTCGAGTCCTGCCTTCTCCGCGAGGGTGTTTCGAAGCTTCAGCGCTTCATCAATATATTCGACGAAGCGGTCATCGTCGAAGTTGGCGTTGGTGATGGTTGCAAACAGCGCCTCGATCACAAAACGGCCGCTCTCCATCAGAACATCTTCCGGCAGCTTTGCCCTGCTGTGGATGATGCCGATGCCCTTGAGGGTATGGATCAGCAGGTCCTGGAGAATCGCGGTTCCCTCTTCCTTCCCGCAGACTCCTTTTATCGTGCAGCCCTTGTTGCCGGCTGTTTCCTGACATTGATAACAGAACATTATTTTCTCCTCCTGATAGTCAAAATGTAGTAGAATTGTAGGGTATTACCCGGAGAAAAACGGTAACATATGTTACAGTTTCCGGTCCCTGGAGCAGGAATGGACAAAGAGCTTTTGAAAAAACTGACCCGCTGCCACCTCTTCGATGGAATCGACCTTCCGGAGCTTCAAACGCTGATCGATCCGCACGGCTGCCGCCTGCGGACATACCACGAGGGGGCGATGGTCGCTTTCCGGGGGGACGAGTACAATGACCTGTGGATCGTTCTCGAGGGAAGCCTCTCCGCCCAGCTGCTGGACTACAAGGGTAAAGTCCTCAAGGTGGAGACCCTTTCACCTGTGGAGCCCATTGCCACGGCGATCCTCTTTGCACCGGAGAGGGTCCTTCCGGTCACCCTGACGGCTGAAACGGACACCACCCTCTGTCTCATTCCGAGACGCATGATTCTGCGGATGATGCAGGCTAATGAACATTTCCTGCTGAATTATCTCGAAGATTCCGGTCTCAGGCTGACGGTCCTGGCGGAGAAGCTGAGACTGATCCAATTCTCGACTATACGGGAGAAGATCGCCAGCTATCTCCTGGACCTGGCGGACAAACAGTCCACCGAGAGTCCCTCTGTGCCGGTCTCGAAAGAGACACTGGCGGAAATTTTCGGCGTCAGCCGTCCTTCTCTTTCGCGTGAATTTTCGCGGATGGTTGACGAGGGAATCCTCGATCAGGAGGGACGACGAATCCACATACTGCACCGAAAGGAGCTCGAAGAGATATTGGAATTTTGTTGACCTCTGAATTGAGTCGGGCTACACTTATGCCAGCATATCAAGTCATTAAGGTGAAAACAGATGAAAATTCCAATGAGAAAAACGCATGCGGTGATCGATCTCGATGCGATCGAGCAGAATATCCGGACCCTGTGGAAGCGGGCCGGAGAGGACAAGAAGTTCATCGTCCTGCTGAAGGCTGATTCCTACGGACATGGAAGTCCGGCGGTCGCGAAGATCGCCGAGGAGCTTGGAGTCTTCGCCGGTGGAGTTGCCGCCCTCGAAGAGGTCGAATACCTGCGGAACCGCGGGGTTGAGATGCCCCTATTGCTGCTGGAGGACCTCTTTTTCGATGAAATTGCACCTGCACTAGAACGGAACGTCAAACTGAGCGTCTCCTCCCTCGAGTACGCCCATGAAATCGAAAAAATCGCCGCCCAGATGCGCATGGAAGCGGTGGTCCACATCAATGTCGATACGGGTATGGGCAGGCTGGGAGTGCAGCTCCCGAAGGCCCTTGCAATGATCGAAGAGGTCAGCAGCCTCGAACATGTGAAGCTCGAAGGTCTCTTTACCCATTTTCCCATTTCGGATGAGACCGACAAGGAGTTCAGCTTCCAGCAGCTGGAGAAATTCAAGGCCCTGCAGGAGGAACTGAAAAAGAAGAAGATCAGGATAGACTATTTCCATACTGCAAACAGCGGGGCGGTGATCGATTTTCCGGCCGAGTCGGGCTTCGATATTGTCCGTCCGGGAGTTGCGGTCTTCGGGATGTATCCCAGTGAAGACGTTGACCACAAAGTGCCCCTTAAGAGCGCGATGACCCTTAAAAGCGCCTTTGTCAAGGTGGACGAGTTCCCCGCCGGGGCGAGTATTGGCTATGGACGGACCTTCGTGGCCGGCAGGCCCTCAAGGATAGGCGTTCTGCCGATCGGATACGGCGACGGCTTCATACGGGATTACTCGAACAACGCCGAGGTACTGGTGCACGGCATGCGGGCTCCGGTGGTAGGACGGGTGTCGATGGATATGATAACCGTTGATCTGACCGATGTCCCCGAAATTGTCGGAGTGGGCGACGAAGCGGTGCTTCTGGGAAACCAGAAGTGGCAGAACAGGGTCGATACGATCACTTCCGAAGAACTCGCCCGGAGATCGAACAGCATCACCTATGAGGTTACCTGCCTGATCGGCAAGCGGGTTCCCCGCATTTTTATGCGGAGGGACTGGAAGATAGGGGTGGAAGCGATGAGCGGAAGCTTTCTCTCCTGACCGGGAAAGCGGGTCAGCGGAGGGGACTGTACATACCGCAGTATAGATTGATCAGAGCGAAGCTCCGCACGCCCAGCTGTAACGGGTGACAGGTGGTTTCAGCTTGACTGGACATATTGGATGCAATATAGTTGATCTGTTGACCACTCAATATAAATAAAAAAAAGGAGGCACACATGGGCAAACCTGAGGATCTGAAATTCCTTAAATCCCATGAATGGGTACGAGTAGAGGGCAAGACTGCGTATGTCGGGATAAGCGATTACGCGCAGGAGGAACTGGGAGACATCGTGTTTGTGGAACTTCCTGAAGTAGGGGATGAGTTCGAGGCTGGTGAGGAGGTCACGAATGTCGAATCCGTGAAGGCCGCATCACCGATCTACGCTCCTGTTTCCGGTAAGATAACGAAAGTGAATGAGGAGCTTGAAGACACCCCCGAGCTGGTCAATCAGAAGCCGTACGACGCGTTTATCTACGCTCTCGAGATGAGTGACGCATCTGAATTGGACGACCTTCTTTCATACAGTGATTATAAAAAATTCCTGGAGGAGGAGGCCGAATAGCATTCTTCTATTGCAAAAAGGAGAACTGCAATGTTCGCATATTTGCCCCACACGGATAGTGAAATAAAGGAGATGCTGGCGGATATCGGGGTCGCCCGCATCGATGACTTGTTTGCTGATATCCCCGAGAAAATACGTTTCAAAGGTCAGCTGGATTTTGAAACAGGGAAATCGGAGCTTGAAGTATACCGCCGTCTTCACAGCCTGGCTGCGAGAAATAAAGAGGCGGTATCTTTTTTAGGAGCAGGAAGTTACGATCATATTATACCCGCCGCGGTAACCGCTCTGGGCGGCCGGACGGAGTTCTACACATCCTACACTCCCTATCAGCCGGAGATCTCACAGGGGGTCCTCCAGGCCATCTTCGAATTCCAGACCATGATGTGTGAGCTGACATCGCTGGACGTGTCGAATGCATCCCTGTACGACGGCCACACCGCCGCTTCAGAAGCCTGCGCCCTGGCAGTCAACAGCACACGCAAGACGGACACGGTACTCTATTCGAGCACTGTTCACCCGTATACAAAGCAGGTCCTCAGGACCTACTTCAATGATCTGCCCGTGAAGCTGGTGGAGGTGCCGGAGAAGGACGGTGTTCTCGATACATCGGCGGTGAAGGAATTCATGAACGGTCAGGTGGCCGCATTGCTGGTGCAGAGCCCCAACGTCTACGGCTTCCTCGAAGATTACTCGGGGATCGCCGACATGCTTCACGAAAATAAATCTCTCTTTATTATTTCATCCAACCCCATGTCGCTTGGAACCTTGAAGAGCCAGGGAGAGTGGGGAGCGGATATCGCTATCGGCGACACCCAACCCTTCGGACTGGCCACCTATTACGGCGGTCCCTCGGTGGGCTACATCGCTGCTACCGAGAAGCTCCTGAGGAAGATGCCAGGACGGATCGTCGGTCAGACCCTGGATGAAGACGGTAAACGTGCCTTCGTTCTCACCCTGCAGGCCCGGGAACAGCATATCAAACGGGAAAGGGCGACCTCGAACATCTGTTCCAATCAGGCCCTGGCAGCGCTGATTTCCACGGTGTATCTGGCAACGGTCGGCAAGGAAGGATTGAAGGAGCTCTCCGACCTGAATATGCAGAAGGCCCACTACCTCGCCGGACAGCTGACGGCGCAGCTCCCGGTTAAGCTCTCCGCACGTCAGCCCTTCTTCAATGAGTTCACTCTCGAACTCCCCTGCCCGGCCCAGGAGCTGGTCTCCAAAATGGAGCAGGACGGTTTCTTCGCCGGAGTACCGCTGAACATGCTGCATCCGGATTACCCGGAGAACCTTCTTGCGGTAGCAGTCACGGAGAAACGGACCAGAGAAGAGATGGACCGCTACATCGTAAGCATGAAGGGGGCCCTGAAATGAGTATGGATTTGAAAGACAAGCTGATATTCGAGCGTTCGCGTACCGGGAGAAGAGGATTTCGAATTCCGGAAGCCGACATTCCGCAGAAAAAAAAGGAAGACCTCGTGGACCGCAGATTCCTCCGCGGCGGCGAGACAGCCCTTCCGGAAGTGTCGGAAGTGGATGTAATCAGGCATTACACGAGGCTCTCCCAGAAAAATTACTGCGTGGACATGGGATTCTATCCTCTCGGGTCCTGCACCATGAAGTACAATCCGAAGATCAATGAGGCCGCGGCCTCGCTGGAGGGCTTTGCCCGGCTGCATCCCCTGCAACCCCAGCAGACGGCACAGGGTATCCTTGAGCTTATGTACGAACTGACGGACAAGCTCTGTGAAGTGACGGGGATGGACTGGGGCACACTTCAGCCCTTCGCCGGAGCCCACGGAGAATTCACCGGGATGAAATTTTTCCGTTCCTACTTCGATAAGCGCGGGGAAAATCAGCGTACCAAGGTGCTGGTTCCCGATTCGGCCCACGGGACCAATCCCGCCTCGGCGCACATTGCCGGGTTCGACGTGGTGGAGGTCAAGTCCGATCAGAACGGACTGGTCTCTCTCGATGAACTGAAGCAGCATCTGGATGAGAACCTCGCCGGAATAATGCTGACCAATCCCAACACCCTCGGACTCTTCGAGAAGGAAATCGCCGAAGCGGCTGATCTGGTTCATGAAGCAGGGGGACTGCTTTACTATGACGGGGCCAACCTGAATGCTATCATGGGCAAGTGCCGTCCCGGAGATATGGGATTCGATGTGGTACACCTGAACCTGCACAAGACATTTTCCACTCCCCACGGCGGAGGAGGACCGGGAAGCGGCGCGGTGATGGTCAAGAGCAAGCTCGAGCCATTCCTGCCTGCACCGACGGTGCGGAAAAAAGATGGCAGGTACTATCTGGACTGCGACATACCCGACACTATGGGCAGGATCTCCGGGTTCTACGGCAACGTAGCCGTGCTGGTGAAGGCTTACACCTACATCCTGACAATGGGTTCCGATGGACTGAAGAAAGCATCCGAGCTGGCGGTGCTGAACGCCAACTACATCAAGGAAAAGCTGAAGCACCGGTATCATCTGCCTTACGATAAGATCTGCAAGCACGAGTTCGTCTTCTCCGCCGAAGATATGAAGGAGAAGTACGATGTCTCGGCGACGGACGTGGCCAAAGGTCTGCTCGAGTACGGGGTTCATGCCCCGACCATCTATTTTCCGCTCATCGTACACGAGGCGATGATGATCGAGCCCACCGAGACGGAATCGAAGGAGTCCCTGGACCACTTCATCGAAGTCATGGAAGGGATCGCCGATCTGGCGGAAAACAACCCAGAGAAGCTCCACGAGTTCCCGCTGTCCACTCCCGTACGGAGAGTGGACCAGGTGCTGGCGGCAAAGAAGCCGGTACTGCGCTGGAAAAAAGAGTAGGCGCGCCGCCCGGCAGCGCCGTGCGACAAGCTTCGAGCCAGTCTACAGGAGGCCGCCGTCAGGAATGACGGCGGCTCTTTTTTCGCTATGAAGTTATTCCCTTACTGGGGCAAATCCTGCGGATAGCGGGGAAACTGCAAACCGCCAGGAGGACCGCGGCAGCCCCGAGCAGGTACATCATCCAGTTGCCGTACCGCAGGTAGAGACTGTCTGCCGGTTTGTACAGCTTCACATCAGCCGTCAGGGTCCCCTCCTCGTAGTAGGGAAGGCTTGACTGTATCCGGCCGTCCGGGGAGACGTAGGCGGTCAATCCGCTCGCGGTGGATCTGAGAAGAGGACGCCGGTTTTCCACCGCCCGGAAGAGGGAGTTGGCGAAGTGCTGCTGCCCCTCCACTTCGGTCAGGGACCAGTAGTCGTTGGAGAGGTTGAGGATTACGTCCGCGCCATCCCGGACGAAATCACGTATCTCCCCGGGGAAGCTGTCCTCGAAGCATATCGGGGTGAAGAAGGTGAACTTCGGATGCCGGAAGATGACCCGTTCTTCACCTTTTTCCCAGAGATCGGGATCGAGGCCCTGCAGGATGTCGAAAACCCAGGGGAACTGTTCCGTGTATGGAAAGTACTCGGAAAAGGGTACCAGGTGGAGCTTCCGGTAGGTGCCGGTTCGGATTCCCCGGTCGGAGAAGAGCACGGAAGCGTTGTAGTGCGAGTAGACCTTATTCCCTTCGCTGTCGTAGGACTCCTCGTAGTCGTCGTTGCCGGTTATGAGCCAGGTCCGCAGGTCCCTCTGATACTCCCTGAAGTCCAGTACCAGCCGAGACAGGGAGTATCGTTCAGGGTCGAGGGCGCCCCACTTGCGGATGTTGGGAACGAAGGCGGTCTCGGACCAGGCAATCAGATCGGGTTCGGCGGGGAGCACGCTGTCGGTCAGTTCTTTCAGGATGTTGAAGGTGTCCCGGTACTCGTGCTTGCGGGGATCGGTGTTCTGCTGGACCAGGGAGATTCTCACCATGGAATCTTCGGTCTTCCGGTCCCAGCCCGCGAGACTG
>Ga0272443_10002042_pt1 | contig 27025 bp, 22 predicted proteins | sample SSMAcet12_FD_193581 | JGI IMG/M metagenome (GOLD analysis project Ga0272443, IMG submission 193581) | Marine sediment archaeal communities from Little Sippewissett salt marsh, Falmouth, MA, United States - SSM-Acet-12 | ecosystem: Environmental > Aquatic > Marine > Wetlands > Sediment ... | reverse complement strand
GAAGGAAGACTACTAATATGCCGCAAAGCTTCGTGACAGGATAATGGAACTGGAGAAGAATCCGAAAACAGAGGACGATAAATAGGATGAGTAACCTGGAAACAGTACTGCACGAGAAGGCGTGGTACACGGAAAAGGGCCCGGATGAGGACGTCGTGCTGTCAAGCAGAGCCAGAATAGCACGGAACATCTCGGGATACCTGTTCCCGTCCAGACTGTCTGAGAAAGATCTCCATGAGGTGCAGGGCAATATAGAGAAGGCATTCAACAAGATCAAGAAGGAGAATGGACTCAATACACTGAAGATCGAGGACCTGTCGGTAATCGACAGGAGGAAACTGATCGAAAAACATTTTGTCAGCCAGGATTACTCCCTCGAAAAAGACAGACTGGTCGTGTTTGATTCGGAGAACCTTCTGTCTGCGGTGGTGAATGTACGGGATCATCTGCAGATGGCAGCCTTTGCGGGAGGGTCCGATGTGCACAAAGCGTATGAGCGGGTGAGTTCCCTTGAGCGTCTGCTTGAACCGTATCTCGATTTTTCCGTATCGCTGGATAAAGGCTACCTCAGCGCGGATATAAAGAACTGCGGCACCGGACTGCAGGCGTCCATCCTGCTGCATTTACCGGCGCTCGAATATTCCGCTCTGACCGAACGGGCATTCAAGCGCGTCATGGAAAGCGGGTATGAAATAAAGGGTTATACCGGTGAGGACGAAGGATCACTGGGGGCTATTTATGAACTGTACAATCCTATAGCAATAGGAGAAAGTGAAAAAGATTTACTGCAAAAACTTGCAAAAGTGGCCTCCCAGTTAGTAGATTATGAGAGGAGAGCGCGGGAAGAAATGAAGCGGCAGCGGAGACTTGAGCTCGAAGATATTGTCTATCGGGCTTGGGGAACGCTCAAGTTCTGCCGAATGTTAGAAGAGAAGGAGGCTTTACAGCTGCTTTCTAAGGTGCGACTGGGGGCATCCATCGGCTGGTTCGATGTATCGCCCGGTTTGTTTACCAGACTTCTTGTTCTGATAGGGAGGGCGCACATCCAGCAATTGATCAGCAGCGGAGAGGATGAGAACGTGTCGAAACAGATAAATCAGACACGTGCCCGCCTCGTGCAATTTGCGCTGGGTTTTGCTTCTGAATAGGGAGGTTTCAGATGTTTAAGGGCTTAACACAGAGAGCTCAGAGAATTTTGACAATATTCGCACAGGAAGAGGCAAAACGGTTTCATTCCGACCAGCTGCTTCCTGAACATATAATACTCGCGCTCCTCAAGGATGGCGAGGGTCTTGGATATAAGGCTCTCCAGAGTCTGAAGGTAGACCCTGCAGAACTGCAGAGAGAGATCGAAAAGAGTATTCCTAAGAAACATGCGGGATTTATTCTGGGAGACGTGCCCCCATCACACAGGGGGAAGAAGGTCCTCGAGGACGCCGCGGAAGAAGCCCGCAGCCTAGGGCATGAGTACATCGGTACTGAGCATCTGCTCCTGGCTGCTGTGAAGGAGACCGGCAGCGTCGTTCAACGCTTTCTTGTCAAGAAGACAATAACCGTTGAGAATATCCGCGATACAATTACCGAGCTACGCGGTACGAGCAGTGCACGCAAGAAGAGTTACAGCCAGCAGCCTTCCGTCAAGCGGAAGACCCCGCAGCACAACAGCAAGAATACACCGACCCTCGACGAATTTGCCCGTGATCTTACGGAATATGCCCGTGAAAACAAGCTCGATCCAGTGATCGGCAGGGAATGGGAGATACAGCGGGTGATTCAAATACTCGCCCGGCGCACCAAGAACAACCCGGTCCTCATAGGTGAACCTGGTGTCGGCAAGACTGCAATTGTAGAAGGGCTTGCCCAGCGCATCGAGGACGGAAGCGCACCGGAGGTCCTCATGGGCAAGCGGGTCGTCACACTAGACATCGCTTCGCTGATAGCAGGGACCAAGTACCGCGGTGAATTCGAGGAACGGCTTAAGAAAGTCATGAAAGAGATCGCCGGTGCCGGTAATGTCATCCTCTTCATTGACGAGCTGCACACGATAATAGGAGCCGGCGGAGCCGAAGGAGCGATCGATGCCTCCAACATGCTCAAGCCTGCACTTTCACGGGGTGAATTGCAGTGTATCGGAGCAACGACCCACAACGAGTACCGGAAGTACGTTGAGAAGGACGCGGCCCTCGAACGGAGGTTTCAGACTATTTTTGTCGAAGAGCCGACAGTCGATGAAACCATCGAGATCCTGAATGGAATAAAATCACAGTACGAAGAGCACCACAACGTTGTATACACCGATATCGCCATAAAAGAAGCAGCCCGATTATCCAGCCGGTACATCAACGGCAGGTTCCTGCCGGACAAGGCCATCGATCTGATCGATGAAGCCGGTTCCTACAAACGCATACATAACACTGTGCGTCCCAAGGAGCTGACGGAGCTCGAAGAAGAGATCGACCGGCTTACGGAAGAGAAGATCAATCTCGTTAACAACCAGGACTATGAAAAGGCGGCTGCAGTTCGTGACACGGTACGACAGCTGAAAGGCAGGGTCGAGGAGATCAAGAAGAATTGGAAGATCTCTCTCAAGAGTGAAAAAAACACGGTGGACGAAGAGGATATTCTCAATATCATCTCGCATATTACCGGGATACCCCTGTCGCGTCTCGCACAAAGTGAGTCCGAGAAACTTCTTCGCATCGAGGATGAATTGCATAAGACGATAATCGGACAGGATGAAGCAATCAAAGCTGTCTCCTCAAGTATACGGCGTTCCAGGACAGGGTTGAATGCGCCTAACCGTCCTCTCGGTTCATTCATATTCCTCGGACCGACCGGTGTCGGCAAGACACTGCTGGCCAAAACACTTTCAATGTTTCTCTTCGGAAATGAAGACTCTCTCATTCGTATAGATATGTCCGATTTCATGGAGAAGCACAACGTCAGCCGTCTGGTAGGAGCGCCTCCGGGATACGTCGGATACGAGGAAGGCGGAATGCTTACGGAGAAGATCCGCCGCCGACCATACTCCGTCATCCTGCTCGACGAGATAGAGAAGGCCCATCCCGACGTATTCAACCTGCTGCTGCAGGTGCTCGAGGAAGGCGAATTGCAGGACAATCTCGGCCACAAGGTTTCCTTCAAAAATACGGTGCTCATCATGACTTCCAATGCTGGAGCACGCGAGATCTCTCACGAGAGCGCACTCGGCTTCCAGTCCAAGGAAGGTATCATGGATTATCGGGACATCAAGGCCTCTGCAATGAACCAGTTGAAGCGTACATTCAGGCCTGAGTTTATCAACCGGGTGGACGAGATCGTCGTATTCCAGAGCCTTACCAGAGAAGAAGTAGCGAGCATTCTCGATATAATGCTGTCGGAAGTCTCCCTGCGTCTGCTCGAGATGAACGTTATCATGGAGATCAAGCAGTCGGTGAAGGACTACCTCATAGACAACGGATACGATGCGAAATACGGAGCCAGGCCGCTGAGGAGACTCATACGGAAAGAGATAGAGGACCCGATCTCGATGCAAATGCTTGAAGGAAAATGTACCAGCGGCACCCGGCTGGTTCTAAGCATGCGGAAGGGTACTGTCTTTTTTACATCGAAGAAGCCCGAGAAGATTCCCGACACTGCATCGGTCAAGAACTGATCGGGACTGAAAGCGAAGATACAAAGTGGGCAGGTGCTTGTCATTCTGCCCACTTATTTTTTATTATGTTAAAAATTATATAACCGGAATACTACCAATGAATATGGAACTGTTTGTACTCGGTACCGGTGGCATGATGCCGCTGCCGCATAGATACCTCACCTCGGTACTGCTGCGAAGAGAAGGAGACCTTTTCCTCTTCGACTGCGGCGAAGGAACACAGGTATCGTTGAGAAAATTGAACCTGCGATGGAAGAAGATAAATACAATATTTATCAGTCATACACATGCCGATCATGTAACCGGCCTGCCGGGCATTCTGATGCTGTCGAGTCAGGTAGACAGGGAAGATCCTCTGTATATCATAGGACCGCCGAAGATAAGGGAATACGTCGAAGAGAACCGCCGGGTTCTGGATATGTATATAAACTATGAAATAATTGTCCGGGAAGTCGAAGAACCGGGAACAGTTTTCCAGGGAGAAGGCTTCAGGGTGGATGCATTCTGGCTGCGGCATACAAAACCCTGTCTGGGCTATACGCTGACAGAGGATGAACGGCCGGGAGTATTTCATCCGGAGAAGGCTCTGGAACTCGGTGTTCCCAAGGGCCCTCTCTGGGCACGGCTGCAGGGCGGGGAGACAATCAGTCTCGAGAACGGCGGGTCCGTTAATCCTGAGCAGGTAATGGGTTCGAAGCGGCCGGGACGTAAGTTCGGTTTTATAACTGATACGGCTTACTTTCGGGAAATCTCTCCGCACGTAGCGGACACGGATCTTCTGATATGCGAAGGAATGTTCCGCAGCGAACTGGAGGATAGTGCCAGAGACAAGCGTCATCTTACCTCTACTCAGGCAGCGAGCATCGCCAGAGATGCGGGCGGAGTCGGTAAAATGGGGCTTATCCATTACAGTCCGAGGTATACGGAATACGATCTGCATCAGCTGCTCGATGAGGCCAAAGAGGTGTTCCCCCAGACTTTTCTCACGCGCGACAGACAGAACATCGATATTCCCTACAGGGAGTAACCAGAAAGGAAGAGCAGGCGGACGGCTTAGGATTGATGATTGGCGATAAAGTTACGGTATTTACCCGGATCCGGTCTGAAGCCGATAAGATGCGTTGTACGGTCTTTTTGGGCCTTCTTGAGAGCCGCCAGAGCTTCTTCGGTAATACGGTCATATGAAATCAGCCTTCCATTTCTGGAGCTGAGACCGATGGAGACATCCGCCTTTACGTGCTCTCCGGCTTTGAAGAGTACCCTCTGGAAATCTGACAGCCTGGAAATCCCCTCATCAATATCACTGTTCGGCAGAATGACGGCGATAATGTGATCGTTGTATTCGAACAGAAGATCATGGAAGGTAAAAAACTCGCGGACCTCTTCTGCAAGGCGGATGTACTGTTCACGGCCCTGGGATGTATCGCACCCTATCAGCGCTAAAACGAGGTCCTGGTCGAAGGAAGCCGAACGTCGAAGCTCATTGTCAAGGCGCTCTGAAAAGTACTCCTCGTAGCAGAGAAGACTGTCAGGTGTGTAAATCTTCTCATCATGCGGCAATTCCGGCTCATACGGTGGAACGGCCTTTCTGTCAGGATACGTGTCATTGGCAGTACGAACGGAAGACCTGCCGGAATGAGTTAGTGTCCTCTGAGTAATGATTATAGAGATCAGAAGAAGGATGAACAGAAGAAGCAGCAGAAGGAACATGAGCTTGGCTATAAAAAATGCCCGCTCATAGGGAAACACATCAAACACTCCTTCGGTATATATGCTTTTCCGGGTATCGATTTCACGGACAATCAGCCTTTGAAATGGATTGAAGGTGCTCAGAACGATTTCAGAGCGATCGAAGACGGCGGAATCAGGGATCTGGACATACCTTGGATTGCGGGCATACACGTACAGCAGCCGATTGTCCTCACCGTATACGATGAAGCTTTTGAGAGAGCTGTTTTTAACGAGCAGAAGCCGTAGATTGTAGAGGACACCCTTGTCGCTTTCCTCGGAGCTCAGCAGTACTGAAGAGGCATATGAACCGAGCTCAGGGAGAACTTCCGCAGCGCTGTCTATGTTCCGGCGCGTGTTGTGATAGAAGAAGTATCCAGACACGGCTGTACCTGCAAGCAGAACAACTAAAATCAGTACGTTGAACGCCGTGAGTGTGGAGTGTTTCATAGGCAACATTATAAATAAAAACCTCTGAAAGGGAAATCGTTTTTTAAAATATTGAGCCTTGAGGCGTACGGGTGAAATAAATTAGAATTGGAGTATGACAGGAAAGCAGAGAAGAAGGGTCTTGCCCTTCGGCTGGTATCCTTCCGACCGGGCCGCTGCGGAACGTGTGTTCCGGCAATGGGAAGAGCAGATGCAGACCGGCCGGCAGCTGAACGGATTCGCGGCGATCGTCCCTCATGCCGGCTGGAGCTTCTCGGGCAAACTCGCATACAGAACAATGCGCATGCTCGATCCGGAAGCCGATGTCGTGATTGTCATAGGGGGGCATATGATGCCGGGAAGCGGTGTCGTTGCCGCTTTTGAAGAGACGGTTGAGACTCCTCTGGGACCGATCACGGTCGAGAACGGTCTGCTGGAATTAATGAAAAAACAGCTTCACATCGAATATGACAAAACACCGGACAATACGGTTGAGGTTCAACTCCCGATAATTAAACATATGTTCGCCGCTGCATCTGTTGTGTGGCTGCGTGTTGGAGCGGGCGAGGAGGCAATCGAACTCGGCAGAACAATATCCGGCGCTGCAAACGAATACGGTAAGAAGGTGTGTGTCGTAGGCTCAACGGATCTGACCCATTACGGACCGAACTACGGTTTCATCCCAATGGGTACCGGCAGACAGGCAATAGAGTGGGCAAGAAAAGAGAATGATGCGGGTATCATTCAGCAGATGGTGGAAATGAATCCCCGAAAAGTTCTGGAATGGGGTGAAAAACATCAGGCGGCATGTTCGGCGGGTGCGGCTGCGGCGACAATCGAGTGCGCATCATCGTGGGGATGCGAGGAGGGTATCCTGATAGGCTATGAGAACAGCTACAGTATCCATCCTGACAGCTCATTCGTAGGGTATGCAGGTGTGCTCTACTCGAACAGGGAGAGCTGAGCATCGATTACCTGAACGCTCCACTGTATAACGTCCCAAAGGATCTGAGCACCTTCTTTCCGGATACCGTGTGATTCGTGCTCCCGGCGGATAGCGGCTGAAGCCGGCAGGAGTGTAGTAACGATATCCTTCTGCTCTTTACTGAGCTTCGATTTGTAGTCGCTCAAAGACTCTCCTGATTTCGGCAGATTCAGAAGTGCTTCACGGTAGTTGTGGAGGAACTCATTCCACGGACGCGCGGGAGCACCGGCTGAAAAAAGAGTACCGATAATCGATGAAGCCTCTTCGCTTTTTCTTCCCGCATGCGGTTTGAGGCGCTCACCTTTACCCGGGATGGGTATTACGGATGCACGGAGACGTGAGTTGGCTTCTTCGAGCCGTTCCTTGTAGCTTATCATCGGCTTCGTGGTATATCGAAGGTAACTGTCTTCCCTGACCTTGATTATATTCTCATTCCGCAGAAGAAAGGAGAAAAAGAGGTGTTCGAGGGGAGTGCCGCGCCCTGTAATGCTCTGGAAGTATGGATAGAGATATGTGCCCCTTGCATATGTTTTCCCTTCCGGATAAGAAAAGTCCGTCCCGTAGAGATAGATGGTGTGGGCTCCAAGTGAATCGGCTAGACTCACAGCTGCATGGCTCACATTACCCCCGGAAGTATCGATGTAGGGGAATTTACGCCAGGTGCTGTTGACGTAGCGCGAGAACGGATGCCCGCTCGTAAAAAATACAAGCCGGTCGGTTCTTCTCGTTAGATGGTTCGGGGATGCAAGATCGAGAACGAGGGGGACCTCAGACGGATAACCTGAAAGGAAGTGATGATAGGTAATATGCTGACAGTCGATTGAGATAACCATATCGGGCAGAAGATCATGCTTCAGAAGGAAGGGAAGCGAGGTGTCGGTTGCGATCAGGCTTCCTTCCTTCCGGCGTGCTTTGAGATCGGGGAGCTGATCTTCGAGGGAGGGTCCCGCAGCGGTGATAATGGCTGTCCGTATAGGTCTGAGAGTGGTCGAAGAGTTTTCGGCCGTTTTCAAATTTTCGATACTGTTGATGAACCATCGCCTGCCGAAGTATGACTGAACGCTGTAGTCTTCGGAGATGGATTTTATTACCCTGGTGATTTCGTCACGTGCAGATGCAAATTTTTTACTATCGAGATGGGTCCTGGACCTGAGCTGATGCAGATAGAGGTTTCCGGAGACTGCTGGAAGGTAGTTGTCCAGCATATCTCTCACGATCTCGCTGGGTTCCGGGTCGATAAGGAATCGGACCCTTTTGTCCATAATGAACTTGCGCATGTCTATATGGCCAAGAAGGGCTTTGAACAGGTCTGCTTCGTACTCGATAATAACGATTCCTGATATATCGCTCCGGTCAAGGAACGGCAAAATATGATATCCCGCACCAAAACCGAGGAAAAGTTGATAGCCCCCCTGCGGCGACGATTCATAGAATCGGCGGCCTTCCCTGACAGGGTCGAACATGGAATGGAGGTGAAAAGAACGTCCCCCCCGGTTTATCACGGGTACGGGAAGGTCGTTTCTGGAACGGACAATGGATACACTGCGTGAAGGTTTCGTGTTTCCGATTTTCGCCGAGAGAGCGGGCTGGGTAGAGGATAGCGCAAGCATATTTACATTCAGCCAGGTTGTATCAGACATATTTCATCCTGTATTTTTTAGAAAAAAATCGAGTTGATCAAGACGATGAGTTACAAGTCTGCAGAGTCCGGACACATCTGCGTGTTTCAATCTTGGTCCGTAATTCCATGAAGCCGAGTTCAGTCTGAATATTTCAGAATAGCAGCAGAAGGAGATGAATTCTTCGAGGAGCGGCATCTCAATGATATCAGCGCCGGTCTGGCAAAGACGTGTACATTGAGATCTCACCGCCCGGACATAATCACGGAGGGCGGATGCACGCTGAGTAGAGTCGATATCGTACTGAGAATGGACGAAGGAGCCGGGAGCGGAGCCTTCGCGGTCAGCTGAGCTTCCGGCAAGGCCGCTTACTATTCTTTCAAAATCCTTCGATGAATCAACATCGATAAATGACGGAATCCCGGTTTGAGTCGGGAATAGACGGTATACCATGCGGTCCGTTTGGGATGGTAATGAAGCAAACCACTCTTCATATCTCCTGAGGGCGAAATTCTGCCTGCTTGAACCCATGCTGGTGTCCGGACTATTCGAGCGGGGAGAGCGATCATAATATATGTGGTTGAGCGGTTGTAACCTCCGGTTGGAAGAGAGAAAGAGCGAGTCGAAACTATGGGGTCTGCAATGTCCCCTGATGTCGTCAAAGCTCAGGTCGAGACCGGAGAAGAAAACCGGCGATGAACTGAGAGCAAAGGCAGTGTACAGGGCAGTACCGGAAACGGTACCGTGCTGAATAGTTCTGACGGAAGGGAGAGAAAGAGATTGAATGACAAACTGCTCTATTGGTGTTCCCGTGTTGAGAGGTATGTATGGTACATCCTGTACTGGAACGGCGGCATTGAGAGGCGCTGCGAAAGGAATACCGGAATACATCTTCGGAAGATAATCGAGATGAAAGCGTGCATAGAAACCTGGATCGGTATGAATGATAAGATCGGGAACGATCTCTTCATGAAGAAGAATCCGAATCGAGGACGGCAAAGCCCAGATGGAGAGACTGTCACGGAACCTGCGGATGTGCGGGATACAGTCGGAAAGTGTCGGTCCGCTGGCTGCGATAAGGACGGGACGATGAACGGGACCGGCGGATATGATGGAAGACATAGTAAGTACGCGTCGAAAGATATTTTTAAGCCATCTGCAGCCGAATGTACCGGTAGTATGAACGCTGCCGCGGCGTTCCTGTAGAAATGAGAATACCGTCTTGAGAATCCTTTTATACGCATGACCATAAGCTTTTCTGGAAGGTTCCCATTCGATAACCTGAACAAGTCCGAGATCGTAATCCGAGATGTGACTGGAGAGAAAATTTTTCAATGAAACGGGAGCAGACGGGTCCCAACAGTAAAGTGATCCGGGAATATCCTCGTTCTGGAAAACATGATCACAGTGTATTTCGAGGGCGAGTGCATCGGGATATCTGCGAAGCAGTTCTTTAGACAGATATCCTTCACCGGGCTCGATAAAGATGTATAAGCCGGTGGAATTGCCCATGGTCCGGTTGTCAAGGTACCGAATGGCTTCCCGCTGAGGATTGTATCTGGAGTGAAGGTTGATTCCATGTATCCTATGATCGCTCATTCACATTACTGAAAAAATCGGAGAGAAGTGAACCGACTTGCATGTTATCATCCGGCCATATCCTGGTAAGAATGTTGAGTCCTTCAAGCGGAATGTTTTCATAACACTGTCGCTGAATAAGATGCCTGATCTGGTGGATCATGACGTTCTGACTCTGGGAATGCTTTGCCTTTATGGCAAGAATAATCATATTCTCACTTGCGGGGCCGCAGAACCCTCCTTCAGTACCAAGCAGGGAAACGGTATACTGCAGGTCCTTTTTCAGATAGAACAAGTCAATGTGCTTCATTTCCACTGACAGCTGGTTCAGAACGGTACTCAGATCAAGAATGAAGAAGAGTACTCTCTTTTTCTCTTTCTTGGCCTGTGATACGAGAATCTCGCTGTGCTGAAATATGTCCTCTGCTTCGCACAGGGCGTCGGCTTCGATCCTGCCGATGCGTTCTCTTGACTTTACAATAAAGGCGCCGGCTTCTTCACGGAGATCAGAGGGGAAATCAAACAATTGAAAAGTCAAAGGATGGTCAATGTCGGAAAATTCGATCAGGCAGCCGACTAACTTCACCCCGTGATAAAAAGGAATACAAAAAACACCGCCTGTAGATTCGTAAATACGTCTGGAAAGATACGGTTCAAAGAAAGAATCAGCTTCAAAATTGATCAACTGAGGAGAACGTGAAGTGATCAAAGCTTCTACTTTGTCGACAGGAAGACGGAGCCTTCTCGAGCTGGAAACATCAAGCCCTGTGTGAAGCCGAGGAATGAGAAGTCCAGTATGCTGCTCGGCGAGAAGAAAGGCCCCGCGGGCAACCGGACTGTGTTGAAAGAAGTTGGAAAATATCCTCAAAGGAGAAAGAGGGTAGGGTAACGCGGATTCTAATTCATCCTTTAACTGTACGTAGATGGATTTTTTTTTTTGGATGTATCGGATTTTTTCTGAGAAAGGACTGTCTTCAGGAGACCGCCGCTGCTATCTGAATCTGATGTATGTGAAAAAATGTTCTGTACCAAAGCTAACACCTCACGTATTTAATCCGAGTTCATCGAACAGACGCTTGTACACCTCGAAATGGTCCGAATTGGCGAATTCCTGAATCTTATCTTCCGGGAGAGATTCAAGAAGCTGGTCCATGTATGAGAGAACTGATCTTATCTCATTCTTCAAACCGTCCGGAATTGAATCAACCTCGGTTCCGGCATCTTGCAGCGGCATATCGGAACTGATTGTCATCTCCTCCTGTGCGGCCTTTGATGCAAGTTCTTCGGCCAGTTCGTCAGTTGTCCCGGGATGATCCGTCTGCGGGATTGATTCGAGGGACTCGACAGGCTCATCATCTTCTTCGAATAGTATTTCCTCTTCTTCAGGGAGAAGCTCGTCTTCGATAGTTTCTAAAGGGGAAGGTTCTTCGGATGGCTCTGCTTCGGGAATAGTATCTTCGGGAATATCGATCTCTAATTCGTCTAACGCGATATCTCCCAGATTATCTTCAGGTTCATCGAGATTGTCTGAATCGGGTACCGCTTCGATTTCATCTATGTCTATATCGAGTATTTCCGCTTCGTCAATCTCTTCTGAAGAGAGTTCTTCGTCGATTTCATCATCGAGATCTATCTCTTCTGCCTCTGTCTCTTCATCTTCGAGTTCTATCTCTTCGAGGTCTTCTTCAACCGTATCTTCAAGGATGTTATCGCTATCGATGAGCAGATCATCAGCAGAATCGAGTTCTTCCACCGGTTCAATCTCGGAAATATCTTCGAAATGTTCTTCGGAATCTTCATCCTCCGGTGCGGTTTCTTCGGTACCGCTCTCTTCAGTAATATCGGCGGTATTGAGTATATTGTCCAACTCATCGCCGGTGAGTGCAATAGTCTCGTCTTCATCTTCTTCGAAGAAGCTTGCAGCTTCGTCTTCAGAAGCTTCCTTATCCAGCTGCTCGGACACACCGGCTGCAGATGCTGCAGCAGCCGCAGCTCTAGAAACGCCGGAGGAACGTATGGAAGAAAGTTCCTGCTTGAGAGAAGAGAGTTCGGATTTTATTGAAAGCAGTTCCTTCTCGATCTTTGACAGGATCTCTACAGATTCCGCTTTTTCAGCATCCGGAGAAAAGGATTGTTCAACAACGAGCTCATCTTCCTCAGATGAGGCGGACAGATCGTTTTCAAGGGCTTCAAGATCATCGAAGCTTGACAAGTCTTCAAAACTCTCGGTGCCGGAATCCTCCTGGATCTGGTCGAGTTCCTGTAGTTCTTCGCCATAGTCATTCTGCTCAAGTTCTTCTAGATCTATATCTTCGATCTCCTGCTCGAGAAAAGGAACGGATCCAGTTCCGGCGGATTCTTCCTCAACGGAAGATCCCAACGATTCATCGAAACCTACTTCAGACAGTTCAAGTGACTCTTCACTCCCTTCGAGCTGAAGTTCTTCAATTTCGGACTCTTCTTCATCGGGTCCAAGTTCCTCAAGATCCTCTTGAATCATAGTGTCGACATCGAGTTCTTCGAAATCATCGAGACTTTCAGAATCGAGTAGAAGATCTTCGTCTATATCGATGTTCTCGAGTTCTTCAGAATCATCTTCAAGTGAAGGGATGTCCACCAAATCGTCTTCAACTGATTCAGGTGCGCCGGACAGGAGAGTCTCGGTGACGGATTCCTCTGTTGGTTCGGAGTCGGATTCTTCTAGTCCCGGCAGATCCGGGAGATTTTCAAGGTCTTCGATGTCAAGGTCTTCGATCTCATCGATTTCTTCGACGGTATCTTTCATTTCAAAAGGTTCTTCTGCTTCACTATCTTCTTCTGAAAACCCAAGGTCAAAATCTGTCACTTCTTCATCCTCGCCAAGTGAATCGAGGTCATGCTCCAATTCTCCGAGAAGTTCCTCTTCCTCATCGGTCAACTCGTCTCCTACTACTGTGCCTTCAGCTTCTGAATTGAGATCGTGTAATCCATATTCATCGTCTATTGTTTCCCCTTCCTCAGCTGAGATCTCTTCGGGGCCGACCTTAACCCACACCCCGTATTGTTCGAGTTCTTTATCCTCTGGGGCTGATTCAGGGTCGTTATCACGATATTCATCATTGAAGGCCATAGTATTCTCCTACTAAATTCATCACGATACTATATTGTCGGAAAATAACCGAGTTGTATTTAACCTCTTATTTATAGAGTATCAAAAAGATATGGAAATAACAAGCTTAATATTGTTCGGTTCTGCGGGTTAAGTTGAGCGAGGAAACAACCGTAAAAGCTAATATGAGAAGAGGACTCGCATTCTTGGCTGCACTCTACACCATGTTCATGATATACAGTCTCGAACTGTACATCTGGGGCGAGAAAGGACTGCTTGCCTATCAGGAACTGGGAAGCTATAAGGAAAGACTCGCAGACAACATTGTTTCAATGGAACTGGTCCATGAAAACCTCAGAGGAGAGTTCGAGAGTCTGAAAGGCGATACAGAGACGATAGCGCTGTATGCCAGAAAGCTTGGATATTACCGGGAAAGGGAATATCAGGTGATCATCGATCAAATGGACCTTTCACGTTCCCATTATATTGTAGGTGAACTGGTCAAACCGTATAAAAGAAAGACTGTTGACAATCAGGTATTCGGAATCATCGCCTCTCTATTCGGTTTGACCGCATACATCGTGCTTCGGTTCAAAGAAGGTATGTAGCTGAGTTCACCACTACACAGAAAACCTACTTAATTCTTCTGGATTCAAGATAGAACCGCTTCTCGTGGGCTCTGCCCATGGAAAAGGTCTTCCGCGGCAGAGAGCCGTCCTTGACGACAGTCCTGAAAAAGTCGGATTTATCAAGCGCAGGAAGGAAGATTCCGAAGTTCCCTTCCTTGCGGCCGAGCTTCTCCGTGGTATCCGCGCCGTGAATGTAATCTACGGTGGCCTTGCCTTCCGATACAAGGGCGTCAATCGCCGATTGTGCTGTACCGGCTGATATCGTTGAATCGGGATGCTCAACGATGAAGATCCCGACCTTGTCGGTATCGGCATAGCCTATGGTGTGACGGTCCGGATCAGATGCAACCATGTTCATGATTGAATCGACGGATTCGAGCGTCTGAAAACTGACAGAGCCGAGCTTCTCGAGCTGGGCTTGAAATGATGTGAAATCTGAATTGAACACGACCCGGTGAATAGGTTCGAAGATGAGCCCCTCATCGTAGATGTTTTCGATCTCGACGAGCGCCCACCTGCACGGATGAGACATAAGCGCAGGGTCGTCGGAGTGTTCTTTCTTGTAATCTTCCCAGATGGATTTTGCAGTCGCGAGAGAGTGATTGCCGTCCCCCATGGCGAATAGAAGAACATTGTCTTCTCCATAGCGTTCATGGAAACGCTGGGGATCAGCAAGTTCATTCAGCCTATCGGCAATATGTTCGAGAGAAGCTTCGTCTGCGATTTTGTAGCCCCGAAGATGGCCTCCGTTCTGCATGAGATCGAAATCATAGAGCTGTTCGAAGGAGGAACTCAGTTCGGCAAGAGGCTCGATAACGGACCTGCCGGGATCATCGATGAGAACGAGAATATGGGGTAATTCGATTGGTGCATTTCTACGGATATGTTTGCGGGGAGGAATACGGTCGAGAATCGTTCCTTCCGTAGCACGGATAAGGCTGGTAGAGCCCTTTGAAAAGTCGTACTTCTCGAGATCGAGGGCAAGAATCAAGCCCCAGCGGGAGGGTGAATCCGGCGTCTCTCGTTGTACGAGAAAAATTGAAGGTTCGTGCTGTTTGAGAACGCCTTCTGCGAGATAGGTGTCCATTGCTGTATTTATCTGATTGATTCGTTCATCTTTCCCGGATTCTTCCAGATAACATTCCGGCAGAATGAGGTTGAGGGCGGAGGGAGAGCCGGATGCAATCTCTTCAACCCTCTTCCAGTATTCAGGCTCTGAAGTGTATTGATCGCAGGCTACTACCGCCCATGTGCGAAGATCTACATCTTCCCGCGGCATGAGAATCTCGGGAACTTTAACACCGATACGTTCAAATTTTTTATAGGTATTATTCATACATGAACTCCTGTCTTTAATATAGTTTTTCATAAGAAAATACAGTTTGAATGTATTTCGTTTATACACTAAAATGACGTAGTTCTCAACCTCAATTTGGCCGGCATAAGGGAAAGACAGTGAAAGGGATTATTATTATAGGCGGTGATCTTCCGTCAATCGAAATGACGTCACGTATGGTGGAAGATGCGGCAATAATCATAGCGGCCGACTCAGGATTCGACTATGCATGGGACAACGGGATAGAGGTTGACTACGTAGTTGGAGACATGGATTCGACCAAGTACCGTGAAGTTATCGAGGAGATGCCGAGGGAGAAGGTCTTTCGCATGCCGGAAGAGAAGGATGAAACCGACACCGAGATCGGCCTTTTGATGCTGAAGGATTTGGGAGCCGATGAATCTGTCATTATTGGAGGAGGCGGCGGCAGGCTGGATCATCTCCTGGGCATAGTTACACTTTTTCATAGGGAAATTCGGCCTGATGAATGGTATACTGATAGAGAAGCGGTATGTTCGATCGATAGAAAACGTGTCTTTGATGGTTTGAAGGGGAAAACAGTATCCTTCTTTCCAGTCGGCGGTGAAATCTGTCGAATGAAGAGCAGCGGGCTGAAATGGCCGCTGGATCAGCTTGTATGGAAGCCCGGCGATGCAGGGATCAGCAACGTGGTAGTCGAGGATGCAATGATGATTGAGCCTCTGTCGGGAAGGTTGATATGCATATATGAATACGAATAGGTGAACGGGATGAGTCAAAGCAGCCTGGTGCTGGAGAAGCTAGCCAGATCGCTCACGGAAAGTGAACGGATAGATTTCCTCAAGCAAATTCATGCAAGTTTGCGGGACAACGACTATTCACAGAAGAGACTTGTGCGCCACGAATCCGATGAGGAGGAAAAGAAAGTCCTGTTGCAGCAGGATATCCGGAAAATGCCTCCAGTACGGTATTTCTTGTTATGGATCAAAAAGATATTCTCCGGGAAAGCAATGACTGCGCTCTACCTCGAATCGAAGATCAGCAAACTGAAGAAGACTATCCGGCACAAGAATCCAGGAATCGCAAGTTTCGAAACCAGGACATTAAAGCCTGAATTTGCAGAGCATGTCTTCGAGGTATTCGTCAATACGATACCACTGCAGAATCTCTTCAGGAAACTATGGACGAACGATAACGAACTCAGTTTCTTTCATCAGCTTGTCTTCACGCTGATTGAAAACACCCTCGAAACGAAGGTAGCAAGCTGCTACGATCTCATACAGATAGAATCACTTGTGAACCTGTACCAGAGCGGAGCAAAGAAAGACGATCTGGTATCGGAGATCGAGAGAAGTATTGATGAATACATTGCATCTATTGACAAGAAAAAATTTGCCGTAGTGGAAAGCCAGCTCAGCCCGCTTTACAGTATGCGGGATCTCATACTCTATCCGTTCCCGAAGTTGTTCCAGAATTTTCACGGCACGATACGGCGGGATGATCCTGAGACGGTACCTCTTTTTCAGCGGACCGCGGCTCTCACTTCTATGGATATGATCGAGGAGCTGTATTACGCGCTCAACCACGCATCCAAAACTGAGATCAAGCCGGAATTCAACAATAACTTCGTTGAGTTGCTCTTCGACGCTGCCTATGGCGATGAGGCGGATGAAAATGAAGACGAAACAGCCGGACCGACGATTCGTGTCGAATCGGATGAGGATACATTCATAGAGGATATCAGGAACCTTCAGAGCGCTGTACAGAAATTCACGGCAAAGGTCTCTCTGCCGCAGCTTATACGGGCCTTCAAAGAAGATCCATATTACAGACTGGTGGTATACGTACCGGCAATAGAGATACAGAATTTTTACAGAAATATGAAGAAGCTGAGCCTGCGCAATGAGATCGAAGAGATCATCAAACAGGTGAGACAGGAATCTCTTACGAAGGAACGCGGACGTCTTTTCGAGAGTGTAAAAATAAAGGCCCTGCACTATTACCGGAGTTATTCATCTATAGATTATGAAAAAATGGGAATAACATCCTTTCGGTTTTATCAGGGGCTGCTTGTCCTGTATAATTTTCTTTCGGTCTATTACAAGGGACCGATACAGAGAATCCTGCAGATTCTGGAAGGGTTCATAGGAGAGCAGGACAGAATCACGCGGGAACGGATGCTGAAATACGCTTCGGCAGCCGAGGATGTTCTCTACAAGATCCGGGAACTGGACGACTCGCTTTCGCCCGATCAGGATGATGGAAAGAAGTTCCAGCGTCTTCGTTTCGAGAGCAACCTGGATCCTGTACAGAAGAGAATATATCTGACAACGGTAAACAGCAAGGACACGGAGGCGAAAGATCTACTCATGAAAGGACGGGACTCGCAGAGGGGAATACGGCTGCTCTTCAAGGATTTTATCGAGAATCAGGACTCCCTCGTACAGGAGGGGCTTGCAAGAAAGTATCTCGTTCAGGGGAAAGTATCAACGCTGCATGAACTGCTGCAGAAGAATATAAACCGTATAGAGCTGCTCGAAAGAATCGAACTGCAGCTCGATCAGATCAGAGATGAAACGGGTTTTGACGAAGTTGCGATCTGATTCTCTCCGCCGATCTTTCCGGACTCTCGACGAGAACCCGCTTGCCTGCGATCAGATCGGCGATCCCGACTTCACGGGGATATCGGGGAATCATGTGCAGGTGGAGATGATGAATGCTTGCACCCGCTGCCAATCCCATATTGAAGCCGATATTGTAACCGCTGGGTTTGTAGAGTGAATCGAGAACATTCAGAAACCTCCGTTGAAGCGCCGTGAAGATGTCCTCTTCGGAGGGAGTCATTTCACGTATATCGGTAATATGACGTTTCGGCGCAATGAGCAGGTGGGCAGGGTTGTATGGATAGAGATTGACCGTGACCATGAACGCGTCATTTTCCCAGACAGTAAGGTCTACCACCTGATCGGATTTCTCCGCGAGAAGACAGAGAATACAGCCATCCGGTTTCGGCGACTTAATATAGCTGAGTTTATCGAAATTAAAAAAATACTCACTCATTCGCGCCGGTCCCGGCAGGCTGATTCTGACGGAGAAGTTCAATGTCAGGCAGCATATCCTGGAGTTCTCCCCGGTCTCTGAGAGCGAGAAATTGAATCAGACCGGGATACTCCGTGAAGAGCTCTCCATATTTTTTTAGAACCCCGAGCTTCGACTCTTCGCTGACAACCCAGGTACGTTCCTTTTCAAGTGCAGCTGTTTCGGTTTGCCGGCGGGTCTCAATCAGTGTCAGGTAATATGAGCGCGCACTCTGATACAGCCGAATGTCGGGAAGTGATAGTTCGAGAATGGAAACATTCGTGATTGTAATGGCCTCGTTCTGTTCCTGAAGAATCTCGGTCAATTCTTCGCGAAAAGGTTCGAGCATGAACTGCCCGTAATCCGATGAGTCGAACGAGCTGATCTTTGTCTCTACGGCAACCGAAACGGTGTTCGAGAGTTCCTGCTCTGTATGTGAATAATAGTCAACGATATTTTCTTCTGTAAGACCCTGCTCTTCTACAAGACCGGGTAAAAGTTCGGGCTTGATACGGTAATCGATCTGCATATTCAGTTTGAAGGAAAAATCGGTGTTCTCTTCGAGCACGCTGCCGTATATCTTCCCGGAAGGGAGTGTTCCTGTTTTACTGAGCTGCTTCGTCTGCGGCGTAATTTCGAAAGTATGGAGAGTAAGGTTCGTGGGTACGAGGGCTTCCCATCTCCAGATAAATTTACCGGGGACGACGACGTCTTCGTCATAACCGTACGTCTTTGTGAAGATTACGCCGTACGTGTTTTCATCAAGCTTGAACTGTATCCAGCCAAAGTAGAATACAGTCCCGCCAATCAGGATAAGTAGTATCAGGAAAATTATAAACTTGGCCTTCATAGAGATCTACTCCTCCAGGTGATTAGTCTCACCATCGATAATCCGAATCAGCTGCCGCAACTCTGTAATTATAGCATCAGGTTGACAGGTTTGTAACTGATGATTTTCTTTTCTTAAACGGAGTGAACGCTGATCTCCGGCAAACAGAACCGTTCGAAGACCGAGTTCGGCGGCGGTGGATATGTCGTTCAGCATATCGTTACCGATATAGATGACATCAGTGGTTGTGATGCCGGAATTCTGTATGAATTTTATTACACTTGAGAACATTTCTAAAGAAGGTTTGGCATATCCGTTCAGATAAGACCATGACATTACTCGCGTAGAGAAGCCGGCTTCGGTCAATGAACTGCCGATGAGTGTTTCAAAAATGTATGGGGTGTAGAACTGGGCATTCGAAACAATACCAGTCATGATTCCCCGGTTCTTCAGTGTCCGGATCAACTCGCAAGTGCCCGGCATTGTCCAGGTCCTATTCGCGTCAAGTTCGAAGAGAAGAGCGGTAAGGATAAGATTGTCAACTGTTATTTTACCGGAGATATAATTTCCGTTCAGCAGGTGAGTCAAGAGTCTGTGCCAGATAGAGAGAATGTCTACTTCCGGATATTGAATGCCGAGCTTTTTGAGATCATCGTGACGTGAATTTATATATCCAATGTACAGCTCGTTGCACTTTACATCGAAGAGCTGCGGGTCAGCAATTACTGTGAAGCCTGACTCTGAGAGTACATCATGAAAGCGGGGCAGTGAGGGAATTTCCGTCGGCTTCTGAGTGCTGCTCCCGACTTCCCCGCTTCCGGATATAAGAAGAGTGCCGTAGATATCGAAAAGAACGGCCTTGATGGACGGGAGATGAGGAAGTTCCGCATGTACACCGGTAGGAATCGGTAAGAGAGGTGTACATGCACGGCGGATCAATTCTTCATACCGGGTACGGTTCTCTTCAAGAGTAAGCAGAATGGATGGTGTCTGTGAAAGCGTGTCGGAGTATCTCACCTTGCACATATTGTAGGATGAGACAGCAGGAAAATGCAACCGGAACCCGTGTGAGCAGTCCGCACGGAGGAACTTTTCTCAAAAAGATTATGCATCTATGACAAGCGGGATGTAAACTGATATTATAGAGATATGCAGCTTCGAAGATACCGCAGTATCGCCGGACTCTTCAGTCTCTATCTTTTTTTCTGCAGCCTGGTAGTGAGCCTGCTTTTCATAACCGGGAATCTGCAGTCTTTTCTCGAAAGTACCAATCGATTACTGCTGGATATTCTTGAATGGGTACTGTTTGTTTTTATAATAACCGATCTGTACTACATTATCTTTTTTCTGTCGGAGTACGCCGGAATTTCCAGGAAGAGGGGCAGAGTGGAAAAAAGACTGGGAGCTATGTGGTCGTCCATCGGTTTTGCGTATGGAGTTGTTTATTTGCTGTTCATAAACTTCGTGATCGCCTGGCTGTAGGAAAATTGCCTGATGAACGAGACAGGATATGAGTAGATTTTTCATGAAAGAGACGAATGGGCAGAACGAGATTATTCTGAAGACGCGACGTGAAATAGACCGTCTCGGGACGGCAGGTTCGCTTGTAGCTAAAATACTTCATGAAGTATCGACAGTTGTTCAGCCGGGCATACGAATATCGACCCTGGAAAAGGTCTGTGCTGAAAGGGTCGCCTTCTACGGAAAGGAACATACTATAAATAAATATCCGGATTTCCCGACACATCTGTCGGTTTCGGTGAACGACACGGCAGTCCACGGAGTTCCGGATAGGAGACTTCTCAGAAACGGAGACATTGTCACCCTCGATCTGGTCCTGCTTGTGGACGAATGGTATGGAGACAGTGCACTGACAGTGCCGGTCGGCACAATCGATCCCGTACACGGACGTTTGATCGAAGCCGCCATGGCGGCAACGCAGGCGGGCATCGCCTGCGCGAAAGCCGGCAACCGCATAGGTGATATAGGCTGCGCGGTTCAGCAGACCGCGGAGAAATACGGAGCGGAAGTATTCGAATCGCTTGTAGGTCACGGCATCGGCCACAGCCTCCATGAAGGACCTGTGGTGTTCATGAAGGGGGAGGCTGAAGTCGGCCAGCCGATAGTCCCTGGAATGGTCTTCACCATCGAGCCGGTCCTCACGAAAGGCAGGACCTCTTACTGCAGCGGGAAAGACGGTCATTCTCTCAAGACCGAAGATGGAGAATTCACCGCCATGTTTGAACACATGGTGGCAGTGATGGCGGACAGAAGCATTGTGCTCACGGAATTTCAATAGCTAAGACACTACTTGGAGATAGGAAGATGCGTGCTAGAATCAGTCGAAGCGAACTCAATGGAACTGTCAGGATCCCCGGATCGAAGTCTCACATGATTCGAGCACTCTATTTTGCGTCTTTAGGAAAGGGAAAATCCATTATACGTAACCCGGTGAGCTCGAATGATTCATTATCTGCAGCCGGCGTTGTTAAAGCGATGGGAATAGAAATTGAACAGTCGGAAAAAAACGTATGGACCATCAACGGCGGAGAATTAATTGTCCCAAAAGATGTAATCAATGTAGGCAATTCCGGAACATCAATGAGCCTCGGGTCTGCCCTGCTGGCATCAATCGAAGGGATGAGCGTAGTTACCGGGGATGAACAAATCAGGAGAAGACCAATTCAGCCTGTACTGGACGCTTTGACACAGATGGGCGCTTCTGCAAGAACCGTGCTCGGTAACGGTAGTGCGCCGTTTATCCTGGAAGGGCCGTTGAAAGGGGGCATAGCTTCGGTTGAAGCTCTTAACTCTCAGTATGTAAGTGCGGCACTCATTGCCGCGTCGCTGGCAGAAAGGGATTCGGAGATCATTGTCGATAATCCAAATGAGATCCCTTATATAGAGATGACCATTCAATGGATGAAGCGATTGGGAATCAGCATACAGCATGATGATGACTTTCGCCGATTTTTTGTGAAAACCGGTAAAAAATATCAACCCTTCGATACATCTATACCCGCAGATTTCAGCTCTGCAGCGTTCTTTCTTGTAGGTGCAGCAATTACAGATTCTCATGTTGTCCTCGAAGGTTTGGATATACATGATGTTCAGGGAGATAAGGTTCTCATCGATATTCTCAAAGATATGGGAGCAAACATTGGAATACGGGACGATGGAAGCAGCGGTATAGTAATCAAAGGCGGCAGCAAACTGAAAGGGCTGTCAGTTGATTGCAGTTTTACTCCGGATTCCGTGCCCATTCTTGCCGTGCTCGGCTGTTATTCAGACGGAGAGACAAGATTATACAATATTGAAAGTTCACGGATAAAAGAGACGGACAGACCGTTGATAATGAAAGAAGAACTGAAGAAAATGGGAGCGAATCTGGAACTGAAAGGGAGTGAGCTGATTATCCGCAACAGTAAATTGAATGGTGCCGAAGTATGCAGTCATAACGACCATAGAATTGCAATGGCCTTGTGTATAGCCGGTCTTGTGGCTGAGGGCCAGACGGTAATAGATGAAGTTGGATGCGCCGGAATCTCCTATCCTGGATTTGATAATGCGTTGGTTTCTCTCGGTGCAAATGTTGAGTACTCTTAAATTTGGTAAAAGTTGTAGGATATTCAGGTCCTGAAAGCTAACTATTCCTGATATCCGTGTGGTGCCGTTTGACTTCTGAAGTGATGATGTTAAAAAAACGGGAAATAAAATCGGGGTCCAGACCGGACCCTTCAGCGAGTTTCAGCAGACGGCTAAGCTGAAGCTCCTCTCGAGCTGGATCGGCGGGAGGAAGATTGCCTTCCTTCTTGAGCAGGCCGACCTTCTCCGTAACTCTGAAACGTTCGGCCAGGAGGAAGATGATTGCGGCATCGATATTGTCGATACTATCGCGATAGTCGTTAAGACGGTCGAGATCAGCTTCTTTCACACGAACACCTCTCGGACGGAGTTGATGAAGAGAGGTATATCACATCATCTTCATATATACAAGCAGAGCAAAGTATTGTACGGCAGGTCTTGCCATTCTCGGCGAATCCTGCTATAAATAGCGGACGAAAATTGCCTGCGTCCCGCAGCAGCATGAAGCGGGCAGGGCGGTTCGAACAATAATGCCACCTTAGCTCAGCTGGCCAGAGCACGTGACTTGTAATCTCGGGGTCGTCAGTTCGAATCTGACAGGTGGCTCTCCTATTTATAACAGACAAAAAGAGGGCTGCCATTTACGGACAGTCCTCTTTCCGTTACATCATTCTAAAGAACGATCAACTTACCGCTATTTTGCATTTAACAGCTCAATTTCCTCAGGGGTGAAATGCTTCTTCTGATATCGGTTCCCGAGAAACATGATACTGAAATAGAGCGACACAATACCGAGAATGAGCAGGATCCAGACATTGGGAATAAACGAAGAGAGGAGATACAGGATCCCGGATATTCCGGCTGGAACCAAAGCATAGGGTATCTGCGTCTTGACGTGTGCGATGTGATCGGATCCGGCGAATATGGAAGACATGACTGTAGTATCGGATATCGGACTGCAGTGATCGCCGAAGATAGCGCCGGCGAATACGGCGCCGATGATGATGTAGATGAGCTCGATACCGCCGATCTCATAGGCAAGGGGTACAGCTATCGGAGTAAGAATGGCCATGGTACCCCAGGACGTTCCGGTTGAGAAGGAGATGAACATGCCGATTGCGAAGATGAGGAAGGGCAGAATCTCGGCGGTCATCCAGCCTCTGGTTGCATTCACGACGTAGTCGGCGGTGCCGAGCTCGCCGCTGACGGTACCGATCGACCATGCCAGAACCATGATGACCATTGCGGGAAGCATGGTATTGATACCTGCGAGGATGGTCTCTTCTATTTGCTTAAAGCTGAGTTTCTGCATGACAGCGAGAACCATACCTACGAGTGACATGGCGAAGCCCGCCCAGGTCAGAGCGACGGCTACATCGGTATCCGCGAGGGCGTCCATGAGGGATTTTCCTTCAGGTCCTCCTCCGGTATACCACAGACCCCATACACCTACGCCGATAAGGGTTACGAGTGGAATGATGAAATAGAACACATTGGCCTTTTCAGGATTGACGGGTTCACCAAGGTCGCTTTCCACAGAGGAGAGCGGTGTAGCACCGTCTTCAACCAGTTTGCCTTCCTTCAGAGCGCGCAGCTCGGCTTTGGCCATGGGACCGAAATCCTTCATGAGAATGATCATCGGAACAGCGATGAGCGAAAGGAGACAGTAGAAGTTCCATGGCATGGAATGGAGAAAGGCGAAGTACGGCTGCTGTGACACCAGCCCGATTGCTGCGAAGGCCGCTACAAGAAGACCGACCTGATACCCGATCCAGTCGGATACAGGTCCGAAGGTGGCCATCGGAGCCGCGGTGGCATCCATGATGTAGGAAAGTTTTTCTCTGGAAACACGGAATTCCGCATTGATGTCCTTGGTTGCGTTACCGGTAATGACCGAGTTGGCGTAATCGTTGAAGAAAATAACAATACCGAGAATCCAGGTAAAAAGCTGCGACCGGCGGCGGTTGTTGATCTGCTTCTCGAGGGATTTCGTTAGTGCCCTCGAACCGCCGACTTTGTACATGAATGCGGCTCCAACTCCCAGCAGAGAGGTCAGTACGAGAAATCGTGCATCCCACTCATCGGTCATGACGTCCTTCATCCAGTCGAAGGTCAATCCGATGGCGGCAAAGGGATCTCCTCCGCTGTAGATTAACCCGCCGATCCAGATACTGAAGAACAGCGACACAATGACCCTCCGGGTGATAATAGCGAGAAGGATTGCAGCTAATGGAGGAATGACAGAAAGAAATCCATACATACGCACACTCCTTAAATAATTTTGGTTAAGAAATTATCTCACGCGAATTTATGCCTGTCAAAACGAAAAAAAAAGTTCTAAAATGTTTAAATAGTGAACCCTATTCCGGGTTCATCAAGGGGGAAAAGAACACCGTCGCTGATGTTGACGGCTTCAAAGCTGGGATCGTTGAGGAATTCGAGATGTCCGTCGAGATCGGCATAACGGACATTGGCACTCGATAGGGCAAAATGCAGTCCCGCCGCTATGCCGAGCCCGGCTTCATCCATGCAGCCGACCATTGTTCCTGCCCCTGCAGCCGCGGCGACAGCGTCGAACTGCATGGCCCTGCGAATCCCTCCGGTTTTGGAAAGCTTGATATTGTAGAGATCGGGGGCTTCGCCGCATGCGAGTGCAAGCACATCTTCAGGGCCCAGAACAGCTTCATCGGCCATGACCGGTGTCGGTGCAGTTCTTCCGGCACGGACGGCGAGAAAGGCGCCGTGGTCGTCTTTCGAAGTCGGCTGTTCAATAAATTCGATTCCGGCGTCGGTTGTGGTTTCGATGAACTCCAGGGTATCCGCGACCGAGTATCCCTGATTCGCATCGAAACGAAGCTCTATTTCCGCGCCGAATCGCTCCCGCAGCTTTCGTACCTTTTCGATGTCCTCTTCCAGGTTATGCCCTCCCTTAATTTTCAGGATCCTGAAGCCCTTTTGATACCATTGACGCGCTTTTCGGATCGTATCATCGATATTCTGAATACCGATGGTTACGCTCGTGGGGATTGAATCCCGGTAGGCTCCGAGCATCCTGTAGAGAGGCATGCCTGCCTGTCTGGCAAGAATATCCATGAGGGCCATATCGGCTGAGGCGGCTGCTGTAGGCTGCACGGATAACTCACGATGAAGGTCCTCGAAAATCCTGCCGGCAAAATCGAGATTGCTTCCCTGCAGGAGGGGGATGACCAGGTCATTGAGGGCGGAACCGATGGTAATTTCATTCTCGCCGGTTACCTCTTCGTCGTATGCAGAGCAACCGAAGCCCGACAGACCTGAATCGGTCTCGACCCTGAGGAACCAGTTGTAGGTGTGGTCGACAGTGGAGTAGGCAATGGAAAATGGTTCCTCGAGATCAAGTTTCAGCTTCCATGCTTCGCAGCGAACAATCTTCATTGCCGCTATCCAAGGTGAGGAGCTAATTTGAGAAGTGCGTCGACAATCACATCCAATCGATGGACCAGCGGATCCCTGGCCGGAAGTCCCGTCTCGATGCTCAGGCGTTCACATTCTCCGTCGATTTCGTCCCTCGCCATTCCTTCGTGGTTCACGGTGATCGCGGCGACAGGTTTGCCGGAGAGAAGCTCAACCGCGTGGATCTGGGTTTGGAGTGGATGTATCGGCGTGTTTTCGAGCCCGTCGTAATCGATACGGCGGGGAGCATGCTGCATTACTACAGCATGGGGCTGGCCGGCGGATAGTATTTCAAATCCGCCGGGGAAAATCGGATTCATCAGGCTGCCCTGTCCTTCGATAACCATGACCTGAGGTCTCTCTTCGTCCCAGGCCCTGAGGATCTCGTGTTCAATCTCGCCGGCGACGAAATCGTTGATAAGGGCGTCCATGATGACACCGTAACGGGCCCCCTGCAGCCAGGCGGTCTGGCCGGTCCCGATGAAGGCTGTTCTGATATTTCGTTCTTCGAAGGCGTCCGCCAGTTTCCAGGCGGCAGTCCGTTTGCCGACGGAAGAGTCGGTGCCGAGCAGGGCGATCCTGAATGATTCAACTTCTTTTATACGGCCTGTAAAACCGTGCAGCTCGTTTCTCGGAGGGGTTTTCCGCACATCACGGATTGCGGCGCCGCTCTTCCGTGCAGCCGCTATCATCTCGGGGTCTTCTGAAAGAAAATAATGCATGCCGCAGTCGACATTCAGCCCCAGGCGGATTGCATCGAGAAGGTCTTTCCGCATGTAGTCCTCGAGAATACCTCCATCCGGCGCGATGCCGAATACGAGATGGCTTATCCTTTCACCCTTCCTGGATTCAGCGGCAATTGCAGATTCGACATCGGTATAAATTGGTATTCCGGAAGGGGCGTCGTCGAGTACTTCTCCGGCATCACGGCCGGCATATCGGCTGTCCACGACGCCTATGATAGTGTATCGTCTGGTGAAACGGACCAGACCGTGGGCTGTTTTTCCCCAGGTCGTGTTGAAATAACCTTCACTGTAAACAAGTGCATTCCCGTCAATAGTCACGGCTTTCTCCT
>Ga0272443_10002041_pt1 | contig 27032 bp, 19 predicted proteins | sample SSMAcet12_FD_193581 | JGI IMG/M metagenome (GOLD analysis project Ga0272443, IMG submission 193581) | Marine sediment archaeal communities from Little Sippewissett salt marsh, Falmouth, MA, United States - SSM-Acet-12 | ecosystem: Environmental > Aquatic > Marine > Wetlands > Sediment ... | reverse complement strand
GGGGGGGTTGGGGGGGGGGGGGGGGCGTTTTGCGAACCCTGCCGGCCGACCATCGTACCTCTTTCCACCGGTGTTCACGCGCTTTGAGCCAATTTCGCGGAATCATCCAGTCGTTCCGGATACTTGTGGACCATAACAGGCAACATGAGCGCAGTATACCCCCTGGTCGCGGCCTGTTCAATGCTGAAATTTAGAATTTACCGCTGTGACTTATGGCTTCCAGGGAGTTCGGGTTGCTCGATGGCCTCGCGACGCAGGTGTTCTAGGAAGTCGGGAACGACCGCTTTGGTGATTCCCGGCCGAGGCTTGGCTGGATCGAATCGGCCCTGACAGGTGCGGCTTGTTGACTATGTCATCCTTCACGTCCTCGCCCATCGCTCATAACCGCGAGGGCGGAGTTTGTAACCTTGGCCGTTTACTGTGATCGCGACCTCCTGATAACCCGTGCCTACGTCTCTGGCTCGGGTTATGAGCCTTTTGGCCAAAAGGGTGCCGGGCGGGTGGACTCGGAGCTAATTCCGGTTATGTCTCTGGTCGGATGAGAGACGCTGGCTGAAAAGGGCGGGTGCTGTAAGTTCTTTGCGGACAGTAGGCTGGAAACGCAAACGCCGACGCGGCGAGGCGTCGGCGTTTTGGCGTGAACCGCTGGGCCGGCGTGGTTTGCAACGGCCCGAAATCTAGCGGGGACAGGACTCGAACCTGTGACCTCGAGGTTATGAGCCTCGCGAGCTACCAACTGCTCCACCCCGCAATCGTCAAAAAGGATCTTACGGGCGTCGCGGCTTCCTGTCAAATCGCGCGGGTTCAACCTCATATAATCGCGGGAGGCACAGAGCAGGTCGGATGTCGCCATTCTGCCAGGACCGCCCGCATCGACCCGCGTCCGCGTTCCGCTCGACGAAGAGCAGGCTGGCTCCCACGTTCAGGAGCCGGTGGGCTCCCCGCCATAAAATTGCCCCTGCTGCATGCTGATCACGTAGAGCCGACGCTCCATGAGCAGCTCGTCGTTACCGTACAACTGGAAGCGGTATTCGCCGGGCTTATTGAAGGTGATGTTGTTCATTACGAAATTGAGCTCCGCCACCATTCGCGGGTCGTTGAATTCGATGGTCCCTTCGCGCGAAAAGAGCGGCTGCTCGGTCTCGTCCGGTCCGATGAGCGTCAGCCGGATCCGCGTCCGTCCGTGGCCCCCGGTCAGGACTGCATGCAGGGCCAATTGGCGGTGGACGGCTGGAAACTGTCGGGCGTTGATCGTCGAAAAGGTGCCCAGCAGCGTGCTCTTTTTGGTGGCTGCATCCTGGTGGATCGCATCGCAAATGATCATCGCCAGGACCATCGGGACCGGTGGGCTGGATCGGGATTCCGACATGGTTCCGTCCTGAGTGCTTACCCTGTGCGACCGATGCGGGTTCGACCCGCGGTTTTCCGGCCGCAAGTGAAAGGTTTTTCCGGAAAGGGCGGCGTCGGTTGTTTTTGAGCGCTCTTACCTGAGAATTCCGAACCGCTTTTGTGGCCAAGGCTGATCGGAGATGGAAGAGTCGCTGCGACCTGTCGCCGGCGAACCTCGCGCGGGTCAACGCGCGTTGAAGGTTTTTGGTTGGGGGCGGTTGCCGGGAGTTACGGTACCCGCCACCAGCTCAGCCGGCTCGGCCGATCCATCAGCCAGAACGAGTCCAAGTCATCGTTGAGCTGCTTCATGTCGCTTTCGACCACATGCCGATACTCTTCCGCCCGTTCTCGCCGTGTTTTGGCCATGCCTTCGCCGCAGCCGGCCGCCAGTCCCGCCATCGCCGCCAACGTGATCATCAGAATCCAACGCTGCATCGTCGGCCCTTTCCTCTGTGCGGCCTGCGGGTGGTGAAAATACTGGCGATCCGCGCCCCGCGCTCGCGGCCACCAATGAAACGACCTTGATTCTAAGGATGGCCGGCCAATCCTGTCAATGCGGGGCCGAGGCCGGCTGTGTGGAGGGTGTTTCGGGCATTTTCAGCAGCGGCGCGATCCGCTCGACCGTTTTCGGGCCGATGCCCCGGACGGCCTCCAAATCCTGCGGCGAGCGGAAGACGGGTTCGGGTTGGCCCGTGCCGTCCGTAGTTGCCCGGCTGTTTTCCCGGCGGTAGGTGACGATCCGCTTGGCGAGCGTCTCGCCGATGCCCGGCAGCCGCGTCAGCTCCGCCCAGTCCGCCTCGTTCGGGTCGATCCGCTGGGCGACGTGGCTGGATAATTCAGAAACTTCCTGAACGGTGACGTCGAAGGATGACTCTGCCTGTTCCGAGGCGATGCCGATCGGTTCTTGGACGCGCAGCGGATACACGTAACGGGCTGCGACGACCCATACCATGGCTGCACCCAGTACTGCGTACGCGACCCAGTGGAGAAAGGGGGATACGCCCGGCGGTTCGGGCGGCGATGCTGAAGGAGGTTTCGAATCCATCAGAACAACCAACGACGCACAGCCGACCGACTCCTCGAAGGAATGGAGCCATTCCGGCCATGGCTCGGCGTTGCCGGACCAGCGCCTCTTCTCAACCCGTTTGGGGGACGTTACTGCCTGTGCGGGCGGTTGGTGGCTTGCGCGCGGCGCGTTTGATGTCGGCCCGGAACTCCTTGACCACCTTGAAAGCGGGCTTGGGCTTCAGGTCCGCGCGCAACAGGCCGCCCGAGGTGATCCCCGGTGCCGCCGGTCGATCGGCCAAGTCTTTGTACGTGATGCTTTCCACGAAAGGCTTGCTCAGGGCGATTGCGTAAAATTCCTTGAGCCACTGGGCCTGCACCATTTCATCCCAGGGCTTGCGCCAGTAGCCGCCTGCCGTGACACTGTTGTCGGTCGCGAGAGAGGGCACCTGGACGGCCGTCACGTGCACCGGCTTGCCAAGGTTGCCGATCCGATCGAGTTTCTCGGAGATCTGGAACATGTCCCGGACATAGTACCCGTCAGCGCCCAAGCCGAAGACCATCTGAACACCCAGCCCGTCGAAGGCTACCCCGCTCTGAACGACCATGTCGGCGTAGAGCATCGGAGGGATTGTGCGCTGGTTGCGCGCGTAGTACTCGCCCCACGGTGCCGTCAGGTCAATGATCGTCTGCGACTGCGGCGCGAGCTGCTTGACAAGGGCGGCCGTCACTCGCGTCAGCTCGAGAAGCTGCTCGAAGTTGAACTCGTAGGTGTTCTCCGCGTAGATCCCGCTGATGACGTCCCACTGGGCAACGTGCTTCTGGTAGCGTTCCACGACGCGGCGGACATGCTCGAAGAGCAGGTTGCGGACCGTTTCGTAGCTCCCCTCGCCTTCACTCAGCCAGGAGGGCACGTTCTCGGGGGCGAAACTGACCAGCGGGCCCAGCCGGACCGGGATGCGCAACTGCCCAAACCACTCGACCCATGCGTCGAAGGGCTGCCAGTTGTACTGGCCGCGCACCGGCTCAATCGCGCTCCAGGGAATCGGAATGTAGGCGAAGTCGAATGCCAGCCGCAGCGCCTGGCGGTAGGCTTCTGCCGCATTGTTCACGTCCACGGTGCAGCCGAACGTGTTCCGAGTGAACGCGTGCATCTGCTTGCGGCGGGTAAGGAGGATGTCGGCGTGGAAATGGCTCAGTTTTTCACCGGCCGCCATGCTCATCGCCAATGCCTTGTTGCCCAGGTCGGATTGCTGTGCGGGGGTGTCGGCTTTGAGCGACTCGACGAACAGGTCGCGGCTCTTGTCGATCTCGGTGGCCAGCGCGTCCATGCCCTCGAAATCGAACAGCCCCCACTCCTCGCGCCTCAGGCTGATCCGCAAGAGACGCCCGCGGGCCAGCTCCAAGGCCAAGTTGTAGGGCTTGTCCCGGTCCATGAGCCGGCTCGTTTCCACCAGAACGGTCCCGTAGCCCGGGATCGGCCAGAGGACTGCCAGGGCGGCCGGCCCGTCCGCACGCTTGGCGCAGACGATCTGACCCTCGCGCAGATCGAGTTCGGCGCGCAGAGGCACCCCATCGCTTCCCACCATGTACGCGCCTGTCTGGACCGGTTCGGAAACGAGCTTTTCATTTGGCTCGAGCACAAAGCGAAGCATGTCAGGTTCCGTTTTGCAGGGGATAACGAATATATAATAACTATAAAGCCGGTATGACAGCCAGACGAATTGGCCGTCGGAACCTTCTGCCCCCTGCGCTGTCTGCCGTCGCTATCCGCCACTTGTTCGACGGCCCGGCCGCCGGCTCGGTGGCTGTAGGGTGTTATCGGTCCGATACCCTCTTGTCTTGTGTCCCTCCTCGCCCGCTGCCTCGACGGAGTTCCGTCTTCCATCGTGACCGTCGGGCCACGGTAACCGCATTCCAGTGTAAGCGATCCACCGCCCCGCGACAAGCGCCTTTCGAGGCTTGCCCCCCCCCTGGATGGCCGTAAGCGTGCCCTCGGTCGGGGTCTCGGCCAGGCGACCGCTGTGTTTTATTCACATTTTCCGATTGGGCCTGCCCTGCCGGTCCACTCTTCCCGGCCGTTTCCAAAGGGCCGTTTCTGCGTTAACATTGCTGGTCCGTGTTGCTGTACTGCCCGTTCCTGTTGTCGGAGGGATGTTCTACCTGTCGAAACGATGACGGGCGTTGCCGCGTGAGGATGTTTGGGGCGAGCGGGTCAGCCACACACCCTTGAAGTTGAGGATATACGGACGATGAAAATCAAGACGGGCGACAAGGCTATCCTGACGATCGGCGACAAACGCTACGAACTCCCGATCAAGGTCGGCACGGAAAATGAAATCGGTATCGATATCACTCGACTTCGGGCGGAGTCCGGTGCCATCACGCTGGACGACGGGTACGGCAACACGGGTTCCTGCGAGAGCGCTATCACCTACATCGACGGCGAAAAGGGGATCCTCCGCTACCGAGGTTATCCCATCGAGGTCCTGGCCGAGCAATCGACATTCATCGAGACGGCCTACCTGCTCATTTTCGGGGAATTGCCGACACCGTTGTATTTGCGCGAGTTTCGTCGGGCACTGTCCGAACAGGAATTCATCCACGAGGACATGCGCCACCATTTTGAGGGTTTCCCGCCGAACGCGCACCCGATGGCGATCCTGTCGGCCATGGTCAACGCGATCGGTGCGTTCCAGCCGGTCATCCTTCAGCCGGAGGACGACGAACATTTCATGGAGCCGGCCGCTCGCCTCATGAGCAAAGTGCGGACCATCGCGGCGGCCAGCTACAAGAAATCGCTCGGCCAGCCCTGGATCTACCCGCGCTACGATCTCCAGTACGTTCCGAACTTCCTGCACATGCTGTTCAGCAAGCCGTACAACCCCTACGAACCGCTGCCGGAAGTCGTCGACGCAATGAAAAAGATCTTCATACTCCATGCCGACCACGAGCAGAACTGCTCGACCTCGACCGTGCGTATGGTGGGCTCGAGCCTGGCCAATCTCTATGCGTCGGTGTCGGCCGCGGTCTGTGCGCTCTGGGGTCCGCTGCATGGCGGTGCCAACCAAGCTGCCATCAAGATGCTCAGCCAGATCCAGAAAGAGGGCGGGGACGTCAAAACGTTCATCGCCAAGGTCAAGGACAAGAAATCCAAGATCCGGCTCATGGGTTTCGGCCATCGCGTCTACAAGAACTACGACCCCCGCGCCCGGATACTGAAGGGTGCCTGTGACAAACTGTTGGAAAAGCTGGGTATCAATGATCAGTTGCTGGAGATCGCCAAGCAGCTCGAAGAGACAGCCCTGAACGATTCTTACTTTGTCGAGCGCAAGCTCTACCCGAACGTGGATTTCTACAGCGGGATCATCATGCGGGCGATCGGGATTCCGATGAACATGTTTCCCGTTATGTTCGCTATCGGCCGCATGCCGGGTTGGATCGCCCACTGGCGCGAAGGCCATCTCAATCCTGCGGCACGGATCCATCGGCCGCGCCAGGTCTACGTCGGGTACAACGAGCGCCCCTATGTGCCGCTCATGGAGCGCGAGTGAGCCGGGGGCGAGTCGTGTCGGTCAGCATGGCGCCGGTCAGGGTGGTACGGGCATCCTGCCCGTCAACGCGACGAAGCGGTGACCGATGACGTTCAAGACGCCCATACACCCGCCAAGGCGCATTCATCGTGATGTCATTTTTCCCGGCTGCAACGCAGTGATAAGATGGGAGGGAGGAGTACCAGATTCATGGCAATCCAACCGGGACAGGAAGAGACGGTCGGCCAGGCCCCCGAACGTGACTTCGGGGCCGGGTACCCAACTATCCGTCGTCAGGATCCCGAGCTCTACGCGATGCTCGTCGCCGAGGAGCGCCGGCAGTTCGAATGCCTCGAATTGATCGCCTCGGAGAACCACGTGTCCCGGGCGATCCTCGAGGCCGTCGGCTCGGTGCTGACTAACAAGTACGCCGAGGGCTACCCCGGTAAACGCTACTATGGCGGCTGCGCGCACGTAGACGAGGTCGAGGAACTCGCCCGACAACGCGCCCGCCAGCTCTTCGGCTGCGAGCACGTCAACGTCCAGCCGCACTCCGGAAGCCAGGCGAACATGGCCGTCTACCTGGCCGTCCTTGAGCCGGGCGATACGATTCTGTCGCTCGATCTGGCCCACGGCGGTCATCTCAGCCACGGGCTGAAGGCGAACTTCAGCGGCCGATTCTACAGGATCGTCCACTACGGCGTCGCAGCGGGCACCGAAACGTTCGACATGGAGGATGTCCGGCGGCTCGCGCTCGAGCACCGGCCCAAACTGATCATCACGGGCGCGTCGGCCTACCCGCGGACGATCGATTTCGAGGCATTTTCGCGGATCGCACGGGAGGTCGGCGCGTACCACATGGCCGACATCGCCCATATCGCCGGGCTGGTGGCCGTCGGGCTTCACCCGTCGCCCGTCCCGTATGCAGACTTCGTAACGACCACCGTTCACAAGACGTTGCGCGGGCCGCGCTCGGGCATGATCATGTGCAAGGCTGACCACGCCAAGGCGATCGACTCGCGGATCTTTCCCGGTACGCAGGGCGGTCCGCTCATGCACGTCATTGCCGGCAAGGCCGCCGCGTTCGGCGAGGCGCTGCGACCGGAGTTCGCCACCTACCAGCAGCGGATCGTCGACAACGCGCGGACGCTGGCCGGCGAGTTGGCCCGGTTGGGGTACCGGCTCGTTTCGGGCGGCACCGACAATCACCTCATGCTCGTCGACCTGCGTCAGGTTCACGCCGATATCACCGGCAAGGACGCCGAGACCTGGCTCGAAGCCGCCGGTATCATCGTCAACAAGAACATGATCCCCTTCGACGAGCGCAAGCCGACACAGACCTCGGGCCTGAGGATCGGCACGCCGGCCGTCACGACGCGCGGGCTTGGCACCGCGGAGATGAAAACGATTGCCGGCCTTATTCACGAAGTGCTTGCCGCACGCGGCGAGCCGAATGTCGCCCAGCGGGTGCGTCAGCGTGTCCTCGACCTTTGCCGCCGCTTCCCCATGCCCCACTGATTGAAACGGGCAGGCTTTGAAGGTGGTCTCCTGAGTTTTTTGATGCGATCCACGCCCGTCTCTATGTTTTCCGTCATCGGCCGTTGGATGTTAGTGGTCTCTACGTGTGCGCTGGGGGTGGCCTGGTTGGCCGGCTGTGGCGGTTCGGGTTCCGTGCATGTCATGCCGTTTGAGCGGCGGGACTTTCCGCCGACCGAACCGCCGGCCGAAGTCATACCCGCCACCGAGGCGTACTGGTGGCGGGAAGGCGATGAACTCAACGTGGCGTTGAGACGAGAGGCCCTCTGTCTGGCCGGACCTTCGTGCGAACGCGAGTTGCTCTTGTCGCTCGTAGTCGAAGGAATGCCGGCCGGCCGCGAACGGCTCTACCCGCTCCAGCGCGATGCGCTGCGGGAGCGTTCGAGCGACCGCGGGGCCCATCGGCGTTCCGCTTCGCTGAATGGCGTGGCCGTCATTGCGGCGCCGCAGGGGGGGCGCTTGAAAGGCCGCTTTCACGTCTCCGTCCGCCAGCAGCAGTTTACGATCCTGACCGGCTGGACGCCGAGGCTCGCACGTGCCCCGTTGGCGGTGATGGCTGGCACATTCGAGGCCGTCCACGACCCGCGGCGCGGCCGAAAGATCCGTGCGCGCGTCGAGGCGGACGAGTTTGACCGCTCATCGGAGATCTGGGGTCTTCCCTGGGATGAAATCGAATGGCTCCACCCGAAAAAAACCGGCACGGCGCCCGCCGGTTCAACTGAACCTTAGCAGGAACGCCGTGCCTCTTGTCGCTGCGAGCCGGGTGAGTGGTTACCGGCTGATGACGATCGTCACCGCTTCCAGCTCGTCGTTCACGTCCACCACGTCGAGGTGGTAGAGCTGCCCGCTGAGACCGTGAAACGAGATCCGAGAACCAATGACAAGCCGCTTATAAGTTTCCTCGAAATCGCCGATTTGGATTTCGAGATCGGCGCGCGGGGGCTCATCGCGCGTTTTCTCGATCTCCACCTCGATCCCGTCACCCACGCACACCGATTCGGGTGCGATGTCGTCGTCGTCGCTCAGCACACCCTGGAACACCACGCCGGAAGGAGCGGCCGCCGGCATGGGTGCCTGGTAGACCGCCGGCGGGGGCATGGTCACGATCGGTGGGGGGGGGACCACCACCGGGGCCGGCACCACCACGGGCACCGGGGCGACCACCGGGTAGGCCGGTGCCGCACTGACGAAGCCGAAATTCACCGAAACCGACGTGCTTCGCCGCGGAGCGGGCACGGCGATCGGTCGGGGAGCGGGGCGAGGAGCCAACCGCCCAAAGTGCCGGGCCAGTGATCGCCGCTGCACTTGGATCGGAGCGGGCCGGCGCCGCATCGAGCGGACGCTCGAACGGGCGACGGACCGGGAGACCCGCGTCGGCCGGCCCTGGCTTTCGCCGGTGACCGCAAGCACTGTCGCCAATGCCAGTACGACCGTAGTTGCGATTCGAGTCATTCCTTTTTCGCGTTTCATGGCCCGTCTCCTTTCCTTGCTTTTGAGCCCGAGCGAGGTGTCGGACCCCAAAAAAAGCTTTCAGTACCACAACTATTGACACTTGGGAGGTAATAGGGTTAGTGGGGAAATCGAACGATCCCTAGATTTCCGCCATCATGTTCTGTCCCGACATTGGGGCGCATTGTGGGTCGTCAAGCCGCTCTCGGCAGGACGATGCTTCAGGCCGCGAGCCTGTTTAAACTCGTGGGATTTCTCTGCCGCTTGGGGGGAGCGGGGGGACTCGGCGTTGTGTTGAGCGGTAGGGCGTTCTATACTACGCGGCCCGTACACTCTCGGCGGCGCCAGCCGCCTGGGCGGCCCCATCGTCTAGAGGCCTAGGACACCGGCTTTTCACGCCGGCAACACGGGTTCGAATCCCGTTGGGGTCAGTATCTCCGCTTTTTTACGCGGTTCGTCCGGCAGGGCACGTCCGAAAGGGGTGGGGAAACCAAGCAAACGGCCCCTCCGCCGCCTTCAAAAATCCGGTCGATACCATTGTTTTTTATTCAGCAGTTCCCGGAGTGATGCGCCCTTCGACCCCAAGGCGGGAGCGGCTGGCCGGTGCACTTCGTGATCACCTTTCGGGTTCGGGCACCACTGAGCGGCCGACGCCGAAGCAGGTGAAGCCCAACCGGCGCAGGGTCTCCAGCGAATAGAGGTTGCGGCCATCGAAGAGGACGGGGCGCCGCAAGCGCCGTTTCATCTGCTCGAAATCGGGGGAGCGGAACTCGTTCCATTCCGTGACGATCGCCAGTGCGTCGGCGCCGTCGAGCGCCTCGTAGGCCGAGGCATGGTAGGTGATCCGATCGCCGAACTCGGCGCGGAGGTTTTCAAGGGCGGCCGGGTCGTGCGCGCGGACGCGGGCGCCCGCTTCCAGAAGCTTTTCGATCAGGACGACGGCAGGCGCTTCGCGGATGTCGTCCGTGCGCGGTTTGAAGGAGATGCCCCACAGCGCGAACAGCTTGCCTTTCAGGTCATGGCCGAAATAGTCAACGATCTTGTGAAACAGCAGCGCGCGCTGCCGGACGTTGACGTTGTGCACGCTTTCCAGCAAGTCGGGCTCGACACCTGCCCGCCGCGCGACGTGAATGAGGCCTTGCACGTCCTTGGGGAAGCAGCTCCCACCGTAGCCTGCGCCGGGGTAGAGGAACTGGAGCCCGATGCGCTGGTCCGTGCCGATGCCGCGACGAACCTCGTTGACGTCGATGCGCAGCGCATCGCAGATATTGGCGATCTGGTTGATGAAGCTGATGCGGGCAGCCAGGGCGGCGTTGGCGGCGTACTTGGTCATTTCGGCGGCCGCACGTGTCATGGTCAGGATGGGGCGCTGGTTGCGGACGAAGGGTTCGTGGAGTTCGGCCACGCACCGGACGGCATCGGGATCGTCGCCCCCGATGACCACGCGGTCGGGTTTCTGGAAGTCGGCCGTCGCGCTGCCTTCCTTGAGGAACTCGGGGTTATTGACGACGACCAGCTTGTGCGTCGAGTTTGGGTCGAGGCGCTGCTGAAGCGCGTCTCCGGTGCCCACGGGAACGGTCGATTTGATGACGACGATCCTTGGGCCGTCCACGTGTTGGGCGATCTGGTCGGCGACGGCCTCGATCGCGGTCAGGTCGGGTGAACCGTCGGACCGTGACGGGGTTCCGACGGCGATGAAGATCGCCTCGCCTGCCTGCATCGCAGTACGCGTGTCGGTCGTGAAACGCAACCGGCCGGCCTGCATGTTTTGCTGAAGCAGTTCCTGGAGCCCCGGTTCATATATGACGCACTGCCCGCGGTTCAGGGCGGCCACCTTGTCGGCGTCGCTGTCGAGGCCGACGACGTCGTTTCCCGTGTCGGCCAGGCAGACGCCCGTCACGAGCCCTACGTAACCGGTTCCGACTACCGTCAATCGCATGGATCAGGCTCCGCAGGGACAGGTTGTGGCATTTTCGCAAGCAGCTCGACGTGGCGGCGCTGCACGCGCTCCAGGGCGGCCAGGTCGGCCACGGAGAACAGGGCCACCAGTATCGTGCCGCAGAATGGCAGCATCGTCCAGGGTGGGCTTTCCGGCCATCGGTCCTGAACCACGACCAGTACCAGGAAGACCAACCACGGCAATACCATGATGACCCAGAGTGCGTCGGCGAGGGCGACCGACAGGGGTGTGCTTCGGGGTGCCGTACCGTCGCTGTCGCCAGCCGGCCGACCGCGACAGGCTTCGATCCGGTTCTCGAGCACGACGGCGAGCCGGTGAAGCGCGACCCAGTGCAATACAGGGATCATCAACGCGACCGTCCATGGGCCGCTGGCGATTCCGATCTTCCGCAACGGTCGCTGGGCGGCGACCACGAGCACGACGAACACGACTACCATCGCCGGGTTCACCCACCATAGCACGGCCCCTGCCGTGCTTGCCTGCAAACCGGGAAAGATGATGTCGAGGAACGGCAGCCACGGCGCCAGAAGAATCGCTGCGACGATCGAGGGTAGCATCACCTGCAAGGCGACATACCGTCGATCGCGCCGCCGCTCGAACATTGTCGCGTCCGTTCCAGATGGAGCGCCCGGCAACGTACGGTCCTGCCGGGCGGCGCACAGGACGAGATCCATAGCGGTCTGGACCGCCCACCAGACCATCAAGGCGTAATCGACCCACAGGATGCCGACCAGTCCGGTCAGAAGCAGCGGGCGTTGTGCCTGACGCAGAAGCAGCAGCGACAACAGGACGACCAGCGCCAGGGCGCGCGTCGCGATCAGGAATTCCAGGCAGCCCTCGGGGAAGAAGCGAAACCAGCGTTGGCGTTGGTGCAGAATGTCTTCATGCATGGACATCACTCTGTGTTGCTCCGGGTTTGATTTCAGTGCCCAGCCGGTGCGGGCCGATGCCCGTCCTGGGCCTCCTGGCTCTCATCGGCCAACTGGGACGGTGGTGGTGAGCCATTTCCCGCGGATCGGCGGTCCGGTGCAATGCCGACCATGTCCATCTTCCACACGCCCAGCGCGACGGCTCCCGCGGCCAAACCGCATGCGAGGACGAGATAACGCGTCCGCAGAAAGATGGCGCATACGCCAACGAGCAGGAAGGCGATCGCCAGCATGTAGCTGATCGCCACCACCTGCCGGACGGACAGGCCGCGATCGTGGAGCTGGTCATAATAATGGCTGCGATCTCCCTCCATGAGGGGCCGACCGTTACGCCACCGCCGCAGCAGCGTGAGCACCATGTCCGACAGAGGCAGGCCGAAGATCATCGCCGCACCGAGTACCCACCGGATGTTGTGTTCATGGGCGAACAGCAGGATGAGGACCGCCGTGTTGAGACCGAGCAGCATCGAGCCTGCATCGCCCAGGAAGATCGTGGCGGGGTGGTGATTGAAGGGTAGAAAGCCCGCGGCTGCTCCGAGCATCGCCAGAGCCAGCACGATGCGCAGATCGGCCACTCCCGGCTCGGCCGCAGGGGCGATACGCAGGTGGATTGCCAGGATGAGAAACCCGAACGCGGCGATCCCGAGCACGCCGCTGCACAACCCATCCATGCCGTCGATGAGGTTCGTGGCGTTGCAGGCGACGATGACGATGAGGACGGCCAGCGGTGCGGAGTAGGCCAGCTCCAGCCAGCGCTGGCCAAGACCGTCGGAACCGAGGATCGGCCCGGTCACCACCTGGATAAGCTCGTCCCCGACACCGAACCCGATCAGCCAGAGCGCCACGAGGATATTGGCCAGCAGCTTTACCTTCGGCCGCATAACGCGCAGGTCGTCGAACAGGCCGACGAGCATGATCCCAAGGCCCGCTCCGCAGATCGCCACCATCAGTCGAGCAGGGATATCGATGCCGATCCCAAACCGGGCGATCAGGAGGCCGGCCAGCCAGCCGGTGAAGACGGCCACGCCCCCAAGATAGGGGGTGGGGCGGCCGTGCGGTTTGAGAAAATCATCCGGGCGATCAACCACGCCCCGAACCAGGGCCCATCGCCGGCAGAGAGGCGCCATCGCCAGACAGACGGCAAAGGCGAAGATCCCGATCGGCCAAGAAAGGCACACGATCCGCCACCAGGACAGGTCGGGGTCGGCCGGGATGGACGCGATGAGATCCATGTGCGAAGTGATTGTCCTCGACGGCGGGGGGATCGTAAAGAGCGGTCGACCACGTTTGGTACGCGGGTCAGACCCGCATCGCTTCGAGTTTGGCCGGGTCCACCTCCACGCCGAGCCCCACCCCGGAAGGTACCTCGAATTGACCGTCCTGGACGGTGAGCGGTTCGGTCAGGATCGAGCCCGTCAAAAACTGCGGTCCGTTCAGGGCGGCCGGGGTTGCCAGATCGTACGCGCCGTAGAGCAGCAGCGTAGCTGCCAGCGACAGGTCGGGATCGGTCAGGCCGCTGCCCAGGAACATGAGCCCGTGTTTCTCGACCAGCTCGATCTGGTGCCGCGCTTCGCTCAGGCCACCGCAGCGGGCCGGCTTCATGGCGACACCGTCGCACATGCCCAGGGCGATGAACTCGGCCAGTTCGACGGAGCTGACGACGCCTTCGTCGAGGATGATGGGCAGGGCGCCCTGCTTTTTGAGCTTCTGGTGAGCGGACAGGCAGTTCGGCGGGACCGGCTGCTCGAAGACGTCGACGCCGGCGTCGGCCAGCCTGGGGGCGACGGCCAAAGCGGTCGCCTCGTCGAACCCGCCGTTGGCGTCCGCCCACAGAAATCCGTCGGGTACGCGCCGGCGGACGATCCGGCACATGGCCACATCGAATTCCGGGTCCGGTGCGACCTTGACGTTGAAATTCCGGTAGCCGCGCCGCCACCCTTCCTCGATGAGCGGCTCGACGTCGTCCACTGTGGTCGGGTTGAGCGTCCAGCTCAACGTGATTCGCCTCCGGCCCGCCCGTCGCCAGCGCTGAGCGGCCGTCCGGCCGAGCACCTTGCCGGTCAGGTCGAACAAGGCCAGGTCGATCCCCGCCTTGCAGATGGGCTGGCCCGTGGAAAACGACGGCGCGATGTAGGTGTCCATCGCCTTTTCGATGGCGGCCGCGTCGAAGGCGTTCCGGCCGACGAGGACGGGGGCGAGGTAGCGGTCGATTGTCGTGTGGACCGTTTCGAGCGTCTCGTAGCTCCACTTGTGCGACGGGACCGACTGGCCCCAGCCGACCGTGCCGTCGTCCGCCGTGATCTTGACAGCGACGGCCTGGCGGCCGAGACGCTCCCCGCCGGGGCCTTCGAAGAACCGGAATCGGCCGGCGGTGGGGTAGGTCATCGGGAACGTTTCGATTCTGGCGATCTGGCATTCGGGCATGGCTTCCCCCTGGGTCGTGCGCGGCAGGCGTGACATGCCCGCCGCGACGGCGGCTGTCTTCAGGAACCGTCGGCGGGTCCACCGGGCCATGGAACATCTCCACTCAAAACGAAAAAGGGCGGCTTCGGGCGCCGCATGGTTGGTTTCACGCCGGTCGGATGGACCGGGCGTCCTTGTCATAGACGAACGTGCTGCCCTCGTGCAGCGACGCGGCCGCCATGATCGTCGCCACGGAGTGCCGGTGGCCGTAGATGATGTCGGCGAGCGGTTGTTGCCGCGAGCGGATGCAGTCGAGCCAGTTGGCCACGTGGTCGCGCATAAAGTCGCCGCTGCTCGCCGGGGCGGGGGCCGGCTCGATGTGGCGCTTCTGTACGTCGCTGCCGGGCTCCGGCAGAACGACCCAGTGGCTGGGGTTCAGCACATCGTTGGCCGATTCGAGCGTTCCTTTCGTCCCGTGGACGCGCCAGTGCCTGCCGCTCGTGCTCGTCAGCGACATCGACCAGTCGAACTGGAAGCCTTCCGGGTAGTCCCAGAGCGCATGGAACACATCGCTGTGTTCGCGACCGTCTTTCCATAGGTACGTGTTGCCCAGGGCGGCCGCACGGCGAGGATATTTCGCGCCGGTGAGTATGTGCATCGCGTCGACATAGTGGCAGCCCCACAGGCCGGCGAGTCCATTCGTGCACATTTTGTAGAGATGCCACCGGCGTAACAGCTTCGGGTCGAAGGGTCGGTGCGGTCGGTTGAACAGGTACGCCTCCCAATCCACGTCCCGTTCGTGGCAATTGTCGTAGTCGCGGCGCCACCGGGGGTGGTTGAAGTGGATGGACCCGCTGACCCGGGTCACGGTGCCCAGCTCGCCGGTCGCCAGATAGTCCCTGCCCGCCCAGTTCACGGGGTAGGAACGGTACTGCGTTCCGACCTGCACGACGGCCGAATGCGCGCGGGCGAGGTCGAGCGCTTCGTTGGCCTCGTCGATCGTGATCGACATCGGCTTTTCGCAGTAGACGTCTTTGCCCGCCTTGAGCGCTTCGATCATGATCGGCGTGTGCGCGAAATCCGGCGTGGCGATCATGACGGCGTCCACGTCCGAGGCCAGCAGTTCGCCGAACCGGCTGGTTGTCCGGGGTTTGCGGCCGAAGGCCTGCTCCACCTGGCCGGCAGCCGCTTCGAGGTTGATCCGCCAGACGTCGCAGACGGACGTCACAGCCGCTTTGTGCGAATCGGCCAGGGCGGCGATCTGGGCGATCAGCGCGCCGCGCCCCCGGTCGCCCGTGCCGATGACGCCGATCGAGAGCCGTTCATTGGCTCCCGTGGCCCCGCGGATCACCGCGGCTGACGACAGGGCGGCCGCCCCTGCCGAGGCCTGTGCCAGAAACGTTCGCCGACTCAGCCGGTTTCTTTGCGTCGTCATGTCAGGCGTCCCTTTCAGTACATGTGCCATTGTTATCGATCGAGGCTACGCGCTAGCGGCTAAGCTGTCAGGTTAACCGAAATCGCCCTTTCCGGGAACCGCCGGAGCGGTGTCGGCCGTTTCCGTTTCCTGCAGAGGCACCTGCTCCGGTGAGCGCCGCGTCGTCGTGCTATGGCGTGTTCGCGACGTGGTTGTCGATGCTCCGATCGCGGCGTCGTTTTTTGCTCGCGGCTGGCGCCTCCCGTATGATCCGTCCATTCGTAGCGGCAGCAGAATGTGTGGGGGCGAACGATGCGCGTCGTATTTTTCGGTTCCGGGGATTTCGGCGTGCCGGCCCTGCGATGGCTGGCAAACAGTCGGCATAGGGTCGTCGCCGTCGTCACGCAGCCCGACCGGCCCGCCGGCCGCGGCAAGAAGGTCCGGCCTACGCCGCTGGCAGAACGCGCTCAGCAGGAAGGTTTCGAAGTCCTGCGCACGGGCAACGTGAACGACGCGACCTTCGTGGCTACGCTGTCGGCGCTGGAGGCCGACATCGGCGTCGTCGTCGATTTTGGCCAGAAGATTTCCGAGGCCGCCCGGTCCGTCTTTCCCAGCGAGTGCATCAATATCCATGCCTCGTTGCTGCCGGCCTGGCGCGGCGCTTCGCCGGTCGCCTGCGCGATTCTCCACGGTGACACGAAAACGGGTGTCACGGTTTTCCGGCTGACGGACCGTTGGGACGCCGGACCGATCCTCCTGACGCGCGAGACGGCCATCGGGCCTTTCGAAACGCGCGAAGAGCTCTTCGGGCGATTGGCCGGCGTGGGTTGCGACGCGCTCGACGCAGCGCTCCAACTCCACGAGGGTGACCCGCTGCCGCCGGGTCGGCCTCAGGACGAGGCCAACGCCACCTACGCCCCCAAGTTGACCCGTGCCGACAGCCTGCTGGACTTCGAGAGTCCGGCTGAAAAAATCGCCCGACGGTGCCGGGCAATGTGGCCCTGGCCGGGAGGGCGGTGTTGTTTCGCCGGTGCATCAGGTGTCCACATCTAGGTGACGCTTTGCGGCGTGACGGCTGCCCCTGCAACCGATCCCGCCGCGCCCGGTACGGTCACGGACGTTCTCACCGTCGCCACCGGCGAGGGCACGCTGGAAATCCATACCCTTCAGCCGGCAGGCGGACGGGTCATGGGATGGCGTGATTTCGTGAACGGCCGCCACGTCCGGCCGGGTGATCGTTTCGAAAGTGTGGAACGCTGATGCAGTTTATCGTTTTTGCCGCCTTCGCCATTGTGCTGAGTCTGCCCGAGGGCGGCCCGCCCTGGAAAACCTTCGGCCGGGGGGCGGTTGCATGGCTTCTGGTGGTCGTCGCCACGCTGCTGCCGCCCGTCGTCGCCGCTCTCTACGCACGCCGCGTCAGAAACGCTCTGGAACACGAGCCCGCCTGGTTGCCCGCGGCTCAGCGCCAACTCGCCCGCGGTAACGCCGCCATCCGCGCCGCCCTGGTATTCGGCCTCATTCTCGCTCTCTACTTGACCGACTGGTCCGTGATGGTTCGAAGCTGGCGGTGGACGGGTATCATCTACGGCCTCGACGAGTTCGTCATGCTCGCTCCGTTTCTTCTCGGCCTGCTAGCAGCCTGGACGACCCTCTACCCGGCCGACCGCGGTGTCCGGCAGGTCGCAATGGAGCTTCAACTTTGGGTCGCAGGTCCCGTCCACCCTGTTTGGGGCCTCCGCGCCTACCTCAGTTTCATGTTCCGCCATCATGTCCTGATCATCCTGTTGCCCATGGTCCCCATCATGATGGCCCATGATTTCACGTTACGACACGCCGACCGCATCCGTGCATTCTTCGGCCTCGCCTGGGCCGACCAACTCGTACTTGTCGTATTGGCCGGCATCGTGTTCACATTCGCCCCGGTCATGCTCCGCTACGTCTGGCACACGCGGCCATTGCCGGCCGGCCCCCTTCGCGACCGTCTCGACCGCCTTTGTCGGCAGATCGGCCTGACCTACCGCCAGATTCTTATCTGGCAGTCCGACGGTATGGTCGTCAACGCGGCCGTCATGGGGCTGTGGCGGCCTGTGCGCTACATTTTGCTTTCCGACGGGCTGCTGGAGATGATGGAGGACCGGAAAATCGAGGCGGTCTTCGGCCACGAGGCCGGTCATATCAAGAATCGCCACATCTGGTTCTACCTGCTGTTCGCCGTGCTCAGCATGTTGATCGTGGGGGGCTTGGCTGAGCTCGCTTTCCGGCTGCGCCCCGACCTGTTCACGGCCGGCTCACTCGTGCAGGACTACATGCAGGTGATCCTCATGGCGCTCGTCGTCGCGCTGTGGGTCGTCGGATTCGGGTGGATCTCGCGTCGGTTCGAATGGCAGGCCGACCTGTTCGGGGCGCGGTCCGTCACGCCGCCGCCCGAGCTGTGCGATCATCTGTGCTTATTTCATGAGACCGCATCCCTGCTCAGCCCGGACCCGCCGCCGGAGGGGCAGCCCCTTTGCGCGACGGCCGCCTCCCTTTTCGCCGATGCGCTCGAACGGATCGCCGCCCTGAACGGTATCGCGGTCGACGCGCGAAGCTGGCGTCATTCGAGCATCGCCTACCGCATCGAACGACTCCGTGCCTACGCGAGCGATCCGCGCAGGGCCCCGGCACTGGAACGCAGCGTGTGGGCGATCCAGGTGGTCCTGCAGGTGGGTGTAGCGGTCGGTCTGGCAATCGCCGTGTGGCTCTATTGGCCTGCCTGAGAGGATGCGTGAGAGGCGGTGCAGGTATCCGGATCGTGAGTGAAAGTGCAATTTTTGTGGGTCGTCGAACACTGCTTTTTTAAGGGGGCGGCTCGGAATGCGTTTTCAGCAGGGCGGGCACGGGTGAGTCGGCTCTCCCTCTGCTCCTGTTTTGTGGTACAATCCCGCCGGTCTGAGCGCAGGAGGGGGATTGATCAGGCTGGGTTGCCGACAGAGAGGTCGGCCCACCGTCAATTTCCACCGTTGCAGTCAGTGGACAGTGTTCTTTGGGTCATCTCATTCGTTCAGGGAGCATGTCATGTGCCAGAATTGTACACGTCGGGATTTTCTGGGTAGTGCCGCGATGGGCGGTTTGCTTTTGGCGACGGGGCGTTTGGCCGCCGGCGGGCAGGCGGCGGGATCGGGGGCCCGAACGGCGGGGAAGGTCAAAATCTGTGCCGTCTTCACCGGTCAGCCGGGCGTACCCGGCCGGGGTTGGACGCTCAACGCTCCCGAAATCGAAGCTCTGAAGAATCGCCTGGCTGATATCGAGAAAAAGCTGGGCAATGTCGAGTTCGTCGTCGGCCAGGCCGCCACGCCCGAGCAGACGGCGGCTCTTTTGGCACAGGCCGGCGAAGACGCACCCGTTCTGGCAATCAACCTGTCGATCACCGGCCTGTTGAAGGCAATCCCGCCCGTGCTCGAATCGGGCCGGCCCCTGGCCGTCTATTCCGAGCCGGCCACCGGGCATGATTGGATGTACCCGTACCGATGGCAGCGGGAGGGTAAGCCCGTCACGCTGATGGTCAGCAGCGACAACAGAGAGCTCGAACGGGCAGCCTCGCTGTTGCGGGTGATACCGCTCATGCGCCGCAGCCGCGTCCTGATCATGCCGCCCATGCGGGGAACGGAGCCTTCGTGCACCCCGAAACAGGTCAAGCAGCGACTTGGGACCGACGCGGTGGCCATCGATGAGGCGCGCTTCGACGAACTGCTCGACTCCGCGGACGCAGCCCAGGTCGAGGCTGAAACAAGCAAGTGGCTTGATGAAGCGACCCGCATCATCGAGCCGTCGCGCGAGGACGTCGTCAAGGCTGTCCGTGTCAGCCTCGCGCTGAATCGGCTCGTCGATGAGGAACAGGCCGACGCAGTGGCCATCGGCACGTGCATGAGGTGGCTGCCGAAAGGGTTCCCCTGTCTCGGCTTCACGCGGCTGCGTGATCGCGGAATACCGGCCTCCTGCGAGGGCGACATGGACTCGCTGTGGACGATGCTGCTGTTCCAGCACGCCATCGGCCAGCCGGGCTTCCAGGGCAATGCCACGTTCGATACATCCCGAAACGCGCTCTGGACGGCGCATTGCGTCGGCCCGCTGAAAATGGACGGACCCGACGGATTGGCTGCCCCTTACCTGCTCCGCAGCCACTCGGAAATCGGCCACGGCGTGGTCCCGGAAATCCAGTACCGTGTCGGCCAGAAGATCACGCGCACCAAGCTCATCAACCTGGACACCCTGCTCATCTCGACGGGCACGATCGTCGAGGTGCCCGAACTGTCGGTTCGCGCCTGCCGGACGCAGATCGTCACCGAGATCGATGACGCGGCCGCCATGGCGCGCAACTGGGGCGGGGGGGTGCTCGAAGGCGACATGATGACCCTGCTGCACCGCGTCGTGTACTACGGCGACCACGTCCAGAGTATGCGGCACCTGGGCGACCTGATGGGTTTCCGTGTTCTCAAGGAGGCTTGAGGCTGCTGTGCCCCGGGGTGGGACGGGCGTCCCGCCCGTCGGGTGGTAGGCGCATCGGTACCGTCCAGCCCGACAAGGCGGGTGGTATTTTCGCTATGTCCGTTTCTGCAAAAAACCCAAAGCCCCCGGTCAGCCGGCCGGGGGCTTTGCTTGTTCCCGGCCGCAGGGATCAAGTCCCATAAGCCCCTTGCCCGAGACGATGAGAATTGGCCGTGAAAGCCCCCGTCCGGTCGGGGGGGCACCTGCCGGCGGTTCCCGGAGGTCGATCGAGCAGGCCGGTCGCCGCCCTCGTGCCGTTTTTGAATGGCTTCGTTTCTTTTCCCATTTTCAGCTTCCCTGGGGAAATGGCCCGGCCCTTTTGGTATACTGGAAGTGAGGGTCGCGGCCACCACAAGCGGGCCAGAGTGGTTTGCTGCGCGGCTGAAAACGGCCCAGACACGTCTTTTAAAAAGATGGAGTGGGGGAATGATGCACACCTGCAAACGGCTTGTCGTTTGGACGTCCATCACAATGCTGTTGGTTGCCACGGCCGGCGTTTCGGCGCAGTGGACGACCGTCGGCGCGGGTATCGAGTATCGCCAGTTCAGCATCTCCGGGCCCAATGAGGTTTTTGTCACCCGGATGGACAGGGCGAATACGGACGCTTACATCGAAAGCACCATCGCCCAGGGCCGGCTGAGCGGTGGGACCGAGATCGTCCGCTCCCAGGCAGACCGTTACGATGACGCCATCGGCTACTGGGGCCAAAGCTGGGGGACCCGTAACGACGTCGTTGTAGCCATCAACGGGTCCTACTTCGAAACGAGGGTTCCACCTCTCGGCGTGCCCTACGGCGGCGTCGTCCACTCCGGCTGGTACGCGAAACGTCACGACAACCTCGGCGGCTGGAGCGGCTTCATGTGGGACCTCAACCGCATCCCTACGATGGGCTTGTGTATCACCCACTATCCCTTCAGGCAGTTCGTCACATATGCGACAAGCAACACACAGGAATTCGTCGGGATCAATGTACCTCCCGACACCAACAAGCTTACGATCTGGACGCCCCAGTACGATACGAATACCGGTACGGACAACACCGTCAGCGAAGTTGTCGTTCAGCTCAATCGGCCCTTCGTGATCATGCCCACACCTAATTCGGTTTCCGGCGTCGTTCGCGAGATACGAACCAACCAGGGCGGTGCGCCGTTGCCCTTCGACCACATCGTTCTCAGCGCCAACGGCACCGCGGCCACGACGATGCTCAACAATGTCAACATCGGCGATACGGTCAAGGTCTCCCAGGAGGTCAAGCACTACATGCTTGACTGCTCGACGAGCAGAACCGATATCGACTGGACGAAATCCTACGCGGGGATCTCGGGCAACTGGGTCTTTCTGCAGGACGGGACGATCCAGTATGGCATCGACTCGACCGGCGACCGGCATCCGCGGACGGCGATCGGTTTCAATGACTTCTATGTGTTCTACCTGGTCGTCGACGGCCGACAGCAGAACTACAGCATCGGCATGACGATCGACGAGCTGGCCGAGTTTTTCAAGTACACACTCGATGCGACCTGGGCGTGCAACCAGGACGGCGGCGGTTCGTCGACGATGGTTGTCAACGGCACGGTCATGAACAGCCCGTCCGACGGCTCGGAACGGGCGGTCGCCAACGGCATGCTCATGTGCAACCTCGCACCCAAGGTCCAGTCGACCACCTTCTCGACCGACCAGACCGTCCAGACCGCCGTAACGGCCAATGTGCGGCTGGGGCCGGGCACGAACTACGGCATCATCACGAGCGTCCCGGCTGACAGCGAAGGAACCATCCTCGCGCACAGCCTGGCCGGGATCTACGCCAAGGGCGAGTACTGGTGGAAGGTCGACTTCCCCACGGTGACCGGCTGGGTGGCTGAGTCGCTGCTGGGCGGTGGCGGCGGCATTACCCAGTTCATCGTCGAGAGCCGGTCCGGTGGGCAGAACTACGCCAACTACTCCGAGAACGGCTCCTGGTCCGACAGCACCGCCAAGAGTACGGCCGTCGGATGCACACCCGCCATCGGCAGCCGCTGGGCGTCGATCGGCACCGCTGACCGTCGGGGAATCTTCAGCTTCACGCCGTCGAACACCGGGACCTACGAGGTCTTCACGACCAACGGCAACACGGACAACAGTGGCGACCCGCTCATCCACCGCGTTTTCCATGCCGGAGGATCGACGGATGTGGGCGTCTGCCAGAATTCGAGTTGCGCCGAAAACGCGATCAACACGTGGTACTCCCTCGGCCAATACACGCTCAACGGGGGGACGACCTATACGGTCGAGCTGGACGCCCGAACCGCGGTCGGCTCGGCGCCGAGCAGCAACGCGGCGCGCTCCGACGCGATCCGCTGGCTTGCGATCGGTACGGGGGACGCCCCCTCCATCACCCAGCACCCGACGAACCAGACGGTCCCGTTCGGGACGGATGCGAGCTTCAGCGTTCAGGCCAGCGGAGCCGAACCGCTCAGCTATCAGTGGAAGAAGGATAACGTCGACGTCGCCGACGGCGGGCCCTACAGCGGTGCGACGACGCCGACCCTGGCGGTTACCGGTGCCACCTTCGATGAAGAGGGTGTCTACCACTGCGTCGTGACCAACAGCTACGGGACGGTCCCGTCCAATCCGGCCACCCTGACTGTCCTGGAGACCGTCAGCGATTTCGACGGCGACAGCGACGTCGATCAGAGCGACTTTGGCTACTTCCAGAGATGTATGGGGATCCTTGACGTGGAAGTTACCGAGCCGGCATGCGCTGCAGCCGATCTCGATGCGGACGGGGACGTGACGACCTACGATGCGGATTTGTTCCTCAGTTGTGTATCGGGGCCGACCGTTCCCGCCGAAGCGCATTGTGTGGACAGCTCACCGTGATGCGTGGCGCGGAGGGTGCGTGCATGTTGGCCGGCGGCGTTAGCGCTTGCGTTTCTTTAAAGGTGTCCGCGCCGTGCCCGCGGGTCTTCTCGTCTTTTTGCCTGTCGCCTGTGGGCCTTTGTCGAACGTAAAGGCCGACGGGCAGAGGTTCTTTAATTCGCACTCGGTGCAGTTGGGTTTGCGTGCGAAACACACGCGCCTTCCGTGCCAGATAAGCGCGTGACCCAGGAACGTCCACTCGTTTCGGGCCACGACTTCGCACAGGTCCTGCTCGATTTTGACGGCGTCTTTGGCGTCCCGGCTTTGCCAGGTCAAACCGAGCCGATGCGCGAGCCGCCCCACGTGCGTGTCGACCACGAACCCGTCGTTCTTTCCGAAGGCCGTCCCGAGTACGACATTGGCCGTCTTGCGCGCGACCCCCGGCAGCGTGAGGAGTTCCTCCATTGTGTCCGGCACGCGCTTGCCGAAGTCGGCCACGATCGCCTGGCACGCGGTGATGATGTTGCGAGCTTTCTGCCGAAAAAAGCCCGTCGCGCGGATGATCGGCTCCACGTCCGACCGTTCGGCGGCTGCCAGTTTGTCGACCGTCGGGTACCTGGCGAAAAGTACCGGCGTTACCTTGTTGACGGTCGCGTCCGTGCACTGGGCCGACAGGATGGTGGCCACCAGCAGTTGGAGCGGATCGCGGTGTTCCAGGGCGCAGTCGGCCTGGGGATAACACTGGTGCATGACGCGTACGACAGCCCTGGCCCGCCGCCGGACGGCCTGGAAGTCAGAGGGCCGGCCGGTGGGGGCGGTTTTGGAGGCGGTTGATCGCGCGGTGCGCTGTCCGCGGATATTTTTTGGGGGCGCTGGCGTGGGCATCCTTTTTCTCGACGTATCGTGAGGGCCCATGTACCGAGTGCCATGCACCATGGCTGCCAGGGGGGGCGGCCGCTACATGCATTGCCGGCGCGTATGCCACGGCTTTGTAAGCCGTGCTTTCTCGGCAAGCCCCATGCTGTCCCGTCAGGCCGGGTCGGTTGTGGTACCGAGGTCTTTCCACTCGATGACACGCGGATTGAACTTCCACGCCGAGCGGTCGAACATCGCCGTCCGTCCCATGATGCCCATCAGGGCAGCCAGGCGGGCGACCTCGATATTGCACGCCGGCTTTTCGCCCGTCCGGCAGTGCCGTGCAAAGCTGATCAACTCCTGAAGGGTGCCTTCTTCGTGGTCGCAATTGCCCTCGGAGAGCACCGTCTCGTTGCCCTCGCCGTCATAGGCTTTCCACTGGCCGACCGTGCCGAAGTACCCATCCCGTCTGAGTTCCGCACCGCCCGTTTCGCCGTACGCACGGAGCAGTTCGCCGGAAAACTTGGGTGTGCCCAGGTGGAACAGGTGGGTGTACTGGAACTTGACGCCGTTGGGGAATTCGAACGTCGTGGCCGAGTGGTCCTCGACGACGCTTTCGGTTTGCCGCATGACGCCGCCAATTGATACCGCGCGCACCGGCTGCTGTTGTTTCATGAGCCACGCCGCGACGTCCATGTGGTGGACTGCCTGCTCGACGAGTTCGCCACCCGACTGTTCGACGTCAGAGACCCAGCCTTCGCCTAATTTCCACGTCCACTTCCAATACCCCTCGATGAACCGGATATTCCCGATCGCACCGCGGTGGATCTTGTCGATGGCCTCGACATAGCCCGTCTTGTACCGCCGCTGCATGCCGATCTGGCAGATGCCTTTGGCCTTGCGGGCGGCCTGGGTGAACTGATCGACGCTTTCGACCGTCGTGTCGAGCGGTTTTTCGCAGAAGACGTTGTAGCCCGCCTCGAGCACGGGGACGGACACCTCCGCGTGCTGGTGCGGGCGCGTTACGACGAGCACGCCGTCGAGCTTCTCGCGATCGAGCATCTGGCGGAAGTCGAGGTAGGTATTCGGCTTGTGGCTGGCGACGATCTCCATCGTCTTGTCGATGGCCTCACGTTTCAGGTCGCACAGGGCCGCGATTCGGATGTCAGGCCGGTCCGCGATGCGCTGGAGCAGGTACCGCGCGCGCCCGCCCGTCCCGATGACGCCGAACCGGACCGCGTCGCTGTTTTGTGCGAAGGCCGGTGCAGCTTTAAGACCCATCGCCAGGGCCGCGCCGCCCACCGCCGAGGTGCCGAGAAATTGCCGACGTGACAGATGACCACTGTTCATTATCTGACCTCCTCGCACGCAACGTATGGGTGGCGTGCGGTTTCCAGGCGGGCCGTTCGATACGCAGCCCGCGGTTTCAAACGTCCCGTTGCCCTGCTTGTCGGGGGCGTAAGCAGTTCCCCTCCCGATCGTGCAGGATGTGTGCGGCTATCTGTCCACTCATGTGGCATCCGACACGGTTGGTCGGCGGGCCGCACGGGGATTCCAGAACAGGCATACTCTACCGCGCCATTCCGCGGCTGCCCAGTACCGGCGGGCTCATTTGCGGAACTGGAACGCATAGAGGTCGGCGTCGCGGAAGACGATCCGCAAACGAATCGGCCGGCCTGCCAGGGCGGACAGGTCGCTTCGCCCCCGCCAGCGTACGGCCCGATCGATTTCGTTGGCCGTATGGATGAGGTCGCAGTCGGCCAGCGTGTAGCCCTCGATGGGCTGACCGCGGTCGTCGATCAGCTCGCAACACACAAGGCCCGTCGCCGACGTATCGACGTTGAGCACGAGCTCTCTTCCGTCGAAGCGCAGCAGTGGTGTTCTAAACTGTCCTCCCGCGTAGTCGGCCCGGGCCGAGACGAATCCGTCGCGGCGGATGACGACCCGGCTGATGACCGTCACGTCCTGCGTCGGTGCCAGCCCCGCCTCGGTCAGCAGCCGATTGTTTCGCTCGTCGCGGCCCCAACCGTGCAGCCGATCGCTGCCCAAGTAGTACATGTACATTTCCCGGCCGTCCACGGAGGGGACGAGCCCGTAAAAGACACGCGCGCCCTTGCTGTCGAACGCGCCCTTCCTGCCGAGGTCCACGAACGGACGACGGCCGAAACGATGCCACCGGATTCCGTCGCGGCTGGCGGCGAATTGCGTGTGCAACGGGCCGGCGTTGACCACGAAGTCGTCCTTGAATTCGGGCATGAGGCCTTGCACGTAGTGGAGATACGCCTGGGGGAACATATAGTAGGCTTCCTGGGCCCAGGGATATTTCATGGCGCCGCTCGTGTAGTAGTCGACTACGGGGTACCCGTCGATCGACGCGTCGAGTCCGTCGGGCCCCAACACGACCGGTGCGTTCTGCACCTCGTCGAAACCGTCGAGGTGGTCCGACTCGCTGCGGACGATGGATCGCCCGCGGAACCGGCCTTGAAGGCCGGGCGCGTGCTGGTTGTACCGCATGTAGGCGACGTATTTTTCGATGCGGTCGTCCCAGAAGATGACGTTTTGCGAATCGAGGTGCTGGCGGCCTTCCGGGTGCGTGAAGGTCAGCACCTTCTCGTGCGTGCGGCGCCATGCGATCCCGTCCGGCGAGGAAAAAATGACCGTGTGTTTGTGCTCGTCGGAGATACGCGTTGCGTAGCGGAAGCGTTCATCGGCCGGGGCGGTTGGGTCGTGAAAGATCATCCCCTCCGAACTCCACTCCGTGACGCCGTTGGCGCCGCTGCCCAGTACGATGTTGTTGTCTCGGCTACCGTTGAACTCGGTCAGTCCGAGCGCGGGTTTTTCCCACGTGATCCCGTCGCGGGAGCGGGCGTAGCACAGGCCGTTACGCGTGACGTACCAGAGGTGATAGGTGTCGTTGATCTTGAGAACATTGTTATAGTTGCCGAAGCGGGCACCCTCCCAGGGTCGATCCGGCACGAGCGTGCGTTCGCTCGTCTTGCGGGCCGGGTGCATGACGAGCTCGACGTTGTGCGACGCTTCCAGGAAGCGTCCGTCGATGAACACCTGCCGGCGGTCGCCGATGTCCAGCACATTCGATTGGCTGCTCGAATCCTGCGCGCTTGCCTGAAGATGCGTCGCTGCGGCGAGGGAGCACGCCAGCAATGCGCACCAGCGTGTCGCCCTCAGGGATGCTGTGA
>Ga0272443_10002039_pt1 | contig 27038 bp, 20 predicted proteins | sample SSMAcet12_FD_193581 | JGI IMG/M metagenome (GOLD analysis project Ga0272443, IMG submission 193581) | Marine sediment archaeal communities from Little Sippewissett salt marsh, Falmouth, MA, United States - SSM-Acet-12 | ecosystem: Environmental > Aquatic > Marine > Wetlands > Sediment ... | reverse complement strand
ACCACCTGGAAAATCACGGTATCGCTATTGCTGTAGACTGTTTCCAGGTACCCGAGCTCCTCCATCAATGGGAACTTGTCCAGTCCAAAGGTGGGGCATCGCAGTTGAGAGTAATCATCTTCTGAATCCAGAGGTTCGCACTGATCCGGCGCAACGGCCGGGGAGAACATTCCCATCGGCCATCCACTCAGGTCACAGGAAACACGCTCTCCAGCACCTGCTGCCCAGCAGGGTTGGACACTGTCAAAATAGAGATGCTCGAGCACACCCACGACCACGTATTCCACGTGGTGCTCCTCGAGAAATGCCAGTGCCGTATCGACACTTGTCGTCATATAGAAATCCGTGATGGCGATGGCACGTTCAGACACACCGGGATTGCCAGCCGCTACACGTTGCTGGCGCTGGTGCCAGTTCCATCCCAACACACCCGGCAAACCGGTATATATCGTATAGCGCGATCCCCAACGGTATTCAGGTATATTGGCTTCAAGGATAACCGGTGTACCCTCGAGATTGTCCTGCATCCAGACAATCGCCTCGTAGTCCGGCTCCAGGGATTGAGCTTGTCCCATGTCATAATACGTGGCATACGGCATGAAGGACATCCCATCCAGTGAAGGGGGTGCCTCTCTGGCCATGCGATCCTCGATTTTTGCCGGTGTCGCCATAAAGGGATACAGCGCGGCAGAGAAGAACAGAAAGATCACGGATGCAGCCCAGAGACCCCTCACAAGCGACGACCACGAGCTTCGCCGCTCCAACAAGGAGGCCATACACACAGCGCCGACCACAGCCATCAGCTCCCAGGCTTGCAGGTAGAACTTAAACACCGTATTCATGCGGCTGATATCGCCCCGCAAGACGACGACTTCCACTAGAAAAGTCAGAGCTAGCGCCCCACCGATGAGGATGTGAACGATGTTATCCTCCACTTGGTTGTCCTGCCGCAGCAAGAGCAAACCATCCCACACGGCGAGCGGAATGACGATCGGGGCAATACCGAAGCCAAGACCCATCAACAACCCCGTCGATGCAATGCCCACGAGAAACAAACCCAGAACCATCACCATTCCTCGGCTTCGTAGTGCCGATGCCGGTGTTCGGTCCATCCAACGCCATGTTTCTGAAGCCAGCCAGCTGGTCAGGAGGAAAAGAGGAAGACCGAACATGTAGAGATAGTCTTTCGCGGCGGTCAGCGATCCCTCCCAGAGGTCAACATTCATATACCCCTGCCCATAGGCTTGATGGTAGGGCAAATACAATAGACGTGAAGCGGCAAGCAGAACCGCAACGGAGAGCGCTCCCCAAAGCCAGCTATTCATAGGATTCCGACGACCTCGCAAGTAGGCGGCATACGTCACAGCCATGACACCCAACAGCCAGTAGAGCGGATAGTCCCATGTGTTCGTTGGCGGAAGAGCGCCCAGAATCACACCACCGAAGACGAGCCCAACTGTCCGCTTCCAGAGGGACAGTGGCTCCCCTTCACGCGCTGCAAGCACCCAGCTAAGGCACCACCCGAGTGCGAGCATGGTGATCAAGCGGCTGATGAGATGCGCATGCAGATCACCATACAGCAGCGTAAAGTAGGGGAATTCCGTGATAGGACCTGCTTCGCCTTCGCCAGGAGGAATGACGCGGCTTGGATTCCAGTACCATTGTTCGAGGCCATAGGGGAGATCGCGCTGGAGGGTCACATACTTGAAGAATCCCCTCAGACCGTTAAGCTGATTCTGTATGAAACCGCTGGTGGAAGGGTTTGCGGATGCTCCTATCTGCTGAAAACCCTCGTTAAACATGCGAAGTGTTCCGAGGTTTCCAAGACCTACCAGCAATAGCGCTGCAAGAATCCCTGCGATGATCGCTCTGCGATGATCTTGTTTGCGCTCACCCTTGCCCTTTCCCAGGGTAAGATTGTACCCAACCCCGAATGCGGTCAGCGCGAGCGATGAGAAAATCGTGGGCAGAATCAAGTTGTAGGCAATCGAGGGGAGGATGCCCAGTAATTTCACCGGCATCCCGACAATCACGAAACCATAGTAATAGTAATTGATGTATCCGCCTGCGAACCATGGATCGTAAGGGGGGAACCGCTCCGATTTGAGAATGGCGTTGAAGTACGAGAAATCCATAGGTTTCTCGCCACCTTTGGCAGGATGCCACAGGTCAGGGTTGGCGTACCGCACGAGCAGGAACAGAAGAAACAACCCCAGGCTGGCGAGTTCGACCCAGAGGAGCGATTTCCAGTGTTTACGGGCGCGCTCCATCCAGCGCTCATGGTCACGCAAGACCACTGCTGTCCCTGCCATGCCAAGCCCGATGACAGACAGAGCCACGGTAAGGCGAGTCACCGGAACACCCACACTGCCTAACATCCAGTTTATCCAGGCAAGCAACAGGAGCGCTGCTACACGGGCGTAGGGGTAAGCGCGCATGTCCATCCCAGGCATGATGAGGGTCAGGAGCGGATACACAACAATGCTGAGCAGAACCAGCGTGAACCACCACACGACCACCGCGAGCAATGGCGAACGATTCAGGAGGCTCTCACGGTTGAAAAGGTCCGACCAGGTACCTGCATTGCGCTGCGCCTCGATCGCAGCGTCATCAAGCCGTAAATCCATCGAACCGGAGCCGACATCGGCATCCCTGGGGAGGACGTGCACCGCGGAGAACGGATCCACATCTGCAAGAGCGGCCATGAGACCTTCTTCGGAGAACGAATCTGTCCTCTGGAAGATGAGTACACGCGGATGGTCGTAAACGGTGAAAGCTTCCTCCGCAAGTTGATCACTGATGATCAAGCTCCCCAGACGCGGGCTGCTGTCGAAAACCTCAATGAGTTCGTAACCCAGCTGCCCCTCATACTCACCGGGTTCGGCGTAGGAATAGCATGTCAGCACGCTGAGGGTGGAGGGGCAGCCCATCAATTCGCGGTAGTATTCGGTGGTCAGGGGGTACCGCTGCGGCAAGCGCGGTATCGTCCCGAATTGTCGATTAGACGTGATGATAAGGTAATCACCCCCGGCGAGGTGATCACGCATGCGTTCGAGCTTGTCTGAAAGACCACTTTGATCATCATCCTGCTCGTCAGGCCAGTAGAGTTCCAGGTTCTGGCCGATGTAGCGTCCACCGATATCGCGTCCATCCACCCGCAAGGGCAATCCGTCGTCCCATGTCGTCTCCGAGGTAAGAATAGAACCCCTGAGATCCAATGTTCCCGTCGATGTCCAATCCAGGCGCACCCAGTAGGTGATACCCTCCTCAAGATGGACGGGGCGATCGAGGGCTATGCGAAGTTCCGCTCCATCGAGAGGATGTTCCGCGCCGACATGCAGCGCAGTCGCTAGCGGTTCGTTGCTATTAGGGTCATCCAGGAGCACGGCTGTAAGCGACCCGCCACCGCCCATCTGCTCAGTTTCCTTCGCATGTGCAAACAGCAGTTCAACAGCATTTCCACTGACACGGCTGGTGAAAGAGGCAATTCTCGGAGCTCCGGGCTGGAGCGTGGTCTCTTCTGGCATGGGCACATTTTCCAGCAAGCGTTCATCGCCATGCTCCACGACGAGATTCACCACAGCAGGTACATTCTCATAGATCCAGCGGCTCGCCTCAACGCGAGTGACTGGCCGGGTGTAAATGCCCGAGAACGCCACGCCCCAGAGCAGCGTTCCGACGCTCACGATAACAGCGATCGAAGCGGCGGTGATGCGCAGAAACAGTTGTTGGCGTTGATTTGCCCAATCCCAGAAAGCACACACCGCCCAAGCAGCCAGGATGATCAGGGCGGGATAAACAGGAAGCTGGTAGCGCATCGCGGGGGTAAACCCCGTCGATTGCCAGAGGAAATAGCCCCCCACCCATATCACGAGCAGGAAATGGCGTTTCCAACGTCCACGCAGTATGCCCGCTACAGCCCATGCCCAACCAATCCAGGCAGCTATCCCAAGCGGGATGCCCATCCCCCAGAGCACCATGTTTTTCCAGGCGAAGCCAACCGGCATTCGGTCCGCCCATTGGAGAGCATAGGGCGCGTCCGTGTTACCCTGGTTTTGACGTGCGATTTCAGCGATGTTGTTCAGCCAGGCCTGATTGGGAAGTACATTCCAGAAGGAAGGCCCTACGAAGGCATACGGCTGCAAAAAACGGAAAACCAGGACGGACAGCGCAGCTGCGGCAACAAGACCGAGAAGGGCTGAGCGGAATTCTCGCTTTCGATCACTCTCGCTCAACATCCGACCGACCGCTGCAGCCGCCGCCAGTGCAGCCAGTGGGGCAATACTAATTTTCGTCGCCACTGCCATCCCCAGCACCACACCGAAGAAAGCATAGTCCCGAAAGCGACCTCCATCGAAAATGCACACGGCGGCGTACATCCCGATGGTCACAAACATGGTGAGCATCGGTTCGACCACAAAGAAGTGCGCATGCTGAATCAAGAGAGCAGTAGAGGCGGCCAGGAATGCAGCAAGCAGCCCAACCCTGCGCCGATAGAGGCGCGCCCCGATGAGATAGATGAACATGATGGTGACCAGATCAAGCGAGGCCGAGATCATCCGCCCCACAAGGTTGACTTCGTCGTAACCTGTCTGAGCCACCCATTCTGCGACATAGCGCACCACAAAGATGGGGAAGGTCCCATAGACGAAGAAACCGAACCCAACGTTGTGCGGGTTCATCCGGGATTCCTCTGTGTTGAAATACTCCCCGAGGGATTGAGGTAACTCGAGGCTGGTTTCCACCATGGTCAGGAAGCGCTCATCTGGATGGAGGTGGGTGCTCTCATCCCAGTTCACGCCTGTGAATCGGAACACGGCAGCCAACGACAAAATGGCCGCAAGCAGGAGAGTGGGCAACGCTGCTTGAAGGTTGATGCCCCTTGTTCGCCGACGGGATTCGGAGGGGCCGGGATCGATTGGTTCCATCACATCCATGGACTAGTCAAACTCCGCAGGTGCATCTTCTGAAAGTGTAAAGTATATCAGGATGTCCTTGCCCTCGAGCGCTGAATCAAACCTTGTGAGCACCCCATCCGGGAACAATTCCTGGAGAAGGATAAGCGTCTCCTCATCGCGCGGGTTGACCAGAAATAAATGCGGTCGATCGATCGGAAGGATACTCTCCAGTTCATCGGCCCATAAAGCATAATCCCGGGTTGGTTTTCCCGCTGCCATGCCAATGAGGCGTGTGTCCATCCAGTGCGGGTACGCCATCACGTACGCACTATCATAATCACCGATCGATTCGGCAAACCCACGAATGATTTGTCCTGCATCTCGTGTGTTCCAGGCTGAACGGCGGTAGTTCTGCGCATACTCATCAAAGACCAGGTTGTAGTTCAAGACCCCGGCGATCAGGACGAGCAAGGTTGCAACCAGCACACTTATGGACGCGCTGCGACGTGATGTCCATTGGCGTTTACCCCACGCCACCAGCGCATAGAGCGCCGTCCCACCAGCTGCGAAAACGGGCACCATGGCACCGGAAGCCCTGTTGGTGGCAGGGTTTTCTCCCGGAAAAGCAAGAGAAAGCGTTGAGGGAAGTTGGAGAATAGGAATGGAGAGCAGAAAGAAGGCATCAATCCAACGTCGGTGTCGATGATAACGCACCGCAACAATAACTATCCCCAGGTTGTAGAGGGCACCCGTGACCCTATCCAACGCTGGTCGATGGGGGATGGAATTCACCCACACGTCTCCATTATCCCAGGAAAACATGAGCAGGCCATCCCAGACATTCTTCAAGAAGATACCCCAGGCAGGGCCTGGAAGTGCCCGCTCTGCATCACCCAGCCGGGAAGCCATGCGCATCACAAATAGTTGGGGCATGTCCACAGCAATGCGCAGCAATGGCACAAAGACCATCAAACCCGCCAAGCCCGCGGCCATTAACCACGTAAGGACGGCCCAGCGGTTCCCGTGGGCTTCTCGATGTAAGAGAAAGACCAACACGCCTGCGGCCACCGCGACAGGGATCACACGCGCCGGACTATACCCATGCAAACCCATCCCCACAATAATGCCGCAAACTAACAGATCATTGCGCGATCGCCGTCGAAGTCCACGCACCAGATAATAAAGGGCTGGTGCCGCAAATAACGGATACAGGGGAAAACGGAGGCCAACCCTGCTGATGACATTCGGCCAATATGCAATTCCAGCCAACGCCATCGCAGCCAGTCCAGCTTCCTTCCCCGCGACTTCTCGAGTAAAGAGGTACACATACGGCAGCGTTAAGATTCCTGCCAAAATGGTGCCAATTTTCAAGGTCTCATAGGTGATACCGGTGCCGAAAATGTGCGCTGTGGCGGCAGCCAAGTAGAACTGCAATGCCTCCCTGCCGGTGTTCCTGGGGAAAAAAATGGAATAACGCCCGTTCAGCACATCGACGACATCCAATAACTTTTCAGCCTGGTCGCTGACCATCTCGTTCGGTACGCTTTGCCATTGATGAAAACGAAAGAAGATGCTGATGGCGAAGATAAGCAGCCAGAGCAGGTGCCAGCCTTTCAGCCTCCAGCTTTTATCGGGTGAACGAAACCATGTGCTCAGCCGATCCCACCATGTGAACCACGGCAAGCGGCCTTCCCAGAAAGCTGACACGAGAAGTACAATGGACGCAATCCATGTCGTTATGTTGCGGGCTGTGAATTGATTATCTCCACTTGCCATGAAGGTCATCGCACCGAAAAAGAAAGCCAGTACCAGCGGCACGATGCGGATCTCGAGTGTATGCCGCTCTACGTCGATTTGAGGAGCTTGTGAAATGGTAAAGTCCCCTTCCCAAGCAGCCCACCCTATCAGCGCTGCAGCGAAAAGGTAGAGGCCAACGCTAACCGCAAGGGTTTCCCCACGCGCCTCAAGCCCAGCCTGAGCGACCAAGCCGAGAAGAAAAGCTACAGGAACACGTAAACGTGCAGGAGTCAAACCGCGTTGAGAAGAAGGCGCTTCGCTGCCGTCCCCATCACTGCCGGACAATTGATTCTCCTTCGTGGAGGCGGAAAAAACCCTTTTCCCAATCCCCCTCCCGATGTCTATGCGCAGTTTTTCGGCGCCAAGGCCGTCTGGTTTGGGCAGGTCCAACGGCTTTCCATGCAGAACCGACTTAAGCCAATCCAAAATCGTCGGTTCCTCTTTTTCATCTCCCCAGGGTGGCCCTTCAACTGGTTTCGTCATGATCGCTTTCTCGCCAGGTAGAAACTGTACGTTCCACGTTCATCGGGACAGGGATCAACATAGCGGCGAACCGCTTTTTCCGTGAGCCAGAGATTCCAGCGTGTCGGTGCAACAATCCACCTGCCAGTAATCCAGCGCGGCAGGAGCGATGGTCCGCCGAAATAATGCCCCCACTCCAAAGCATGCAGTGAACGTGGGGGAAAGTAACGAAAAGTTCGCTCAACCATCAGACCGGCACGCTCCAGACGGTCTCGCCATTCGTCCTCATAGAACATATTCTTCGTCCGCGACATCCACATGAAGTAGTCGGCATACCGTTCACCCAGCCACTTCAAACCTATCCTTCGCAGGAAAATCGGAAAACTCAGTTCACGGCGATAGCCCGGATTGGGCACCGTGAAGGCGAATGGCGCGCCCGGCTTGAGAACTCTACCCAGGTCCTCCAGCACTGCGTCGAGGTGGGGAATATGCTCCAGGACAGAATTGCTGACAGCACTCCCCATCGACGCATCAGCAAGCGGCATCGCTGCCCCATCCGCCTGCGTGAGCAAGAGGTAGGCACCGCGCCGCTGCGCCTCTCGCATCGTCGTCAGGCTGGGGTCCACACCCACATCCAGCTTCTGATCAAAGGTAACCGAGGCGAAATGTCCGTCGCCTGAGCCAATGTCGAGCACGGGTGAGGGAAGCTTTATTCCCTGGTAAAACGCTGCCTCATTGGCGCGCAGGATCGCGCGGAAATACGGTAGATCTTTCAGATGCAACCAGAGAAAATCCTTGTCCGTCATGAATCCCTTACGAGTGATTTGAATATGTCTTCATATGCCGTGGTCACGGCATCTGTCCCGTACACGGAGGCGATGTCCTCCGGGTCGCGTGCATACCGCTCCGGTTCCTCAAGAGTGTCCACAATAGCCTCAGCAAGCGCTCGAGCATTGCGTGGCGGGACAATCTTACCCATTCCTGTCACCTGAACAGGACAGCGAACACCAGGAATGTCCGTCGCTACAACCGGTGTGCCTGACATCATAGATTCTATCTGAACCATGCCAAAACTTTCCGTGCTATTGATACTCGGCAAAACGGTAACATCACATAGTTCGAAGAAGGCCGCCATGCTTTCATCCTCAAGGATCCCTAAAAATGACCAGTGGTCTCCAAGATCCTTCAACAGTGGTGCAAGACGGGCTGCATACGCGTCCTCACCGATCACCTTGTCATACTGGCCTACATACAGCACACGCGTCCCGGGAACCTTTTCCAGCACCATGGGCAACGCTTGGGCGAGGAATTCTGCGCCCTTTTCTGCCGCAAGCCTCGCCGCCATCCCAATCAGCTTCTGACCCGGGCGTATATCGACGCGCCTCCGGAAGGCTTCTGTCTTCGTTGGATCCGGGGACGAAAGCTCGATCGGCGGAGGGATTTCCTTCACTTTGTGCATGTGTGAGCCAAGAATGCGTGAATGCTTTGCGTAATCGCGGGTGTTGGATACCACGACATCGGCCAGTCGTATCGCCGCCCGATTAACACTTTCGGACGCGAAGTTGATCACCCGGTTGACAAAACCAGGGGGCAAGTTGAGATCGCAGTGGTAAGTAAGCACAACCGGTTTTCCCAGCAACTTCCCCAGGAGCGCAGCCGGCGCAGCAGCGAGTTGGGGCACGTGCAGGTGAAGAACATCATGCTCCTTCGCCAGGCGGGAGATGGCCAGACCGTATGCGGGCATGACCGGACCTTTGCTGACGAAAAAAGCCACCGGGATGCGATGGACTGAAACGCCCTCATCGCGTGTAAACCGGGGCAGTTCTTTATCGTAGCGGGAGGTAACAATCGAAACCTGATGCCCACGTGCGACCAGGTTCTTTGCCAAGCGTTCCGTATAGACCGTGAGGCCGGAATAATGAGGGCGATAGTAATAGAGACAGTTCAGAATCCTCATTCACACCACCATGTTTTCACGTCCATCCGCAAGCCAGTTGCGAACGTGAAGATAGAGACCATGCAGCGTTTCCCCTTCAAGTGCCAGGGCAACAGCACCAAGGCCAGAAGCCAACATCAGGACCATAGCATGTAAAAGAAGTGTGGCAGCTAGCGCTTCTCCCCGCCCGACACCAAACACCGAAAGTGCCAGCACACCGGCCGCTTCGAAGACGCCAATATACCCCGGTGAGGAGGGAACAGCAACTCCCAGTAGTGTGAGGGCAAGCATCAAGAAGGCCCACAGGAGCCTGGCCTCCGGAATTACCGCTTGCAGCATCAACCAGTACTGAAAACCAGCGAGCGACCAGCTTATCACCATCCAGATAGCACTGACGATCAGCGTGCGAGGATCCCTCAGTACCCTCAAGCCTTGTTCAAATTGCGCCCAGAATCCCAGCCATCGCTCTGGTTCACCAGGCATGCGTTTGAGAATGAATCTCACCCAATTCGGTCGAAAGACACCGATGAGCAGCGCTACGACTGCAAGAACAAGCACAGCTGCAGCCACGGCCGCTTGCCTCTCAAGATTGGGAAGACCGGCCGCGACGGGAAGCATGACCGTCAGGAGGATGACGGTAAGCAGCATGTCATACGTTCGTTCAACCACGATCGTGGAGAGAACACCCAGGATGCTCGTCCTACCCTTCCTCCCAAGCAGGATCGCTCTTCCTATTTCCCCCATCCTCCACGGCAAGAGGTTATTGAGCAGGTAGCCCTCGTTCAACGCCCCCATTGTTTGAAAAAAGGTGAACTGGTCACTCATAATTGAACGCCAGCTCAGCGCCCGGGCTGACATTGAAATCAAATACACCAACGCCGAGAGAACAACAAAACGCCAGTCGACCTGCTCCAGTTCGGTCAACAGCGCACGCCATCCCGTCCATCGGATGACCAACACCAGCGCCAATGCGCTGACCGCCACGCCGAAAATCACACCGGTAAACGGGTGGTGAGCCTTCCTTGTCTTCATTCCAGGATGGATCCTCTCATCAAGACGGAGTGGCTTTCTTGGCCGGGATTAATCATCGCCAAGTCGTAGAACAGCCATGAATGCGTCCTGAGGAATATCAATCTTCCCCACGCGCTTCATGCGCCGCTTGCCCTTTTTCTGCTTCTCAAGCAGTTTGCGTTTCCGAGTGACATCACCCCCGTAACACTTTGCAAGGACGTCCTTGCGCAGCGCCTTCACATTGGCTCTCGAGATGACACGACCACCCGCGGCTGCTTGAATGGGAACGGCAAAGAGCTGTCGCGGGATGAGCCGTTTAAGCTTGGACACAAGCGCCTGGCCTTTATGATAGGCATCCTCGCGGTGCACGATCATCGCCAGGGCATCCACTGGTTCCGCATTAATTAGGATTTCCAGCTTCAGAAGGTCATCCGGCCGGTAACTGGAGAAGTGGTAGTCCATCGACGCGTAGCCGCGTGTTCTCGACTTCAACTGGTCATAAAAATCGACGATCAACTCCGAGAGGGGGATGTCGTATTTCAGGATAACCCGGTCCGGTGATGGGTATTCCTGCTCCAGAAACACTCCACGCCGTGTCGTCACCAGGTCCATGATCGTGCCGTAATACGTGTCAGGTGTGAAGATCTGAACGACCATCCAGGGCTCACGGATTTCCTCAATGTTATTCATCTCAGGCAGTTCGGCGGGGGAAGAAATCCGTATGGTCTTGCCATCGGTGGTCACCACTTCATATTCCACCGATGGTGCTGTGGCAATGAGGTCAATATCATGTTCACGTTCTAGGCGTTCCTGTATGATGTCCAAATGAAATAAGCCTAGAAAACCGCATCGGAACCCGAAATTCAATGCCTGTGACGTCTCAGGTTCATAGATTAAGGCAGCGTCATTGAGCTGCAATTTCGCAAGAGCATCCTTCAAATCGTCGTAGTCTTCTCCTTCAACAGGATAGAAGCCGGCGAATACCATCGGCTTGGGATTTGCGTAGCCCGGAAGCGGCTCTAGCGCACCCTCTACAGCGGTGGTGAAGGTATCCCCCACCCTGCAGTCCCGTACCGTCTTCAAACCGGTGGCGATGTAGCCAACCTCTCCGGCTTGCAATGAACGACTCGGAACCAGCCCCGGGGAAAAATAACCCAGTTCGAGTGGGCTTACGTCCGTATCAGCAGACATCAGGCGCAGGTCTTCACCTTCAGCGATGGATCCGTCCACAACCCGCACGTACGCAACGACACCCTTGTAGGAGTCATAATGTGAATCGAAGATAAGCGCGCGCGCGGATGCCTCCTGATCCCCCCTGGGTGGAGGAACCTGCTTTACAATGGCTTCCAGAACCTCACTGGTGTTGATCCCCTCTTTGGCTGAAATCCGCAGGATATCGTCCGTTGCCGTTCCCAGCAAATGATGGATGTCCTCTGCAATTTCATCCGGCCTTGCTGAGGGCAAATCAATCTTATTGATGACCGGGATGATTTCCAGATCGGCTTCCAGTGCGAGATAGAGGTTCGCCAGGGTTTGTGCCTCGATACCCTGGCTGGCATCGACGATCAGCAACGCACCCTCACACGCCTCCAACGCCCTGCTAACTTCATAGCCAAAATCAACATGTCCAGGTGTATCAATTAAGTTGAGAATGTAGCTTTCATCGTTCTGTGCGAGGTATTCCATACGCACGGCTGAAGCCTTAATCGTGACACCTTTTTCACGCTCCAGGTCCATGCTGTCGAGCACTTGCTCCGTCATCTCGCGTTCGGAAATCGTGTCGGTCGCTTGAAGAAGTCGATCGGCGAGCGTCGACTTCCCATGATCGATGTGGGCGATGATGCAGAAATTCCTGATGTTCGTTGTTTTCGCTGTCATACTCACTTCCATATACAATTCACGAGTATACCTGACTAGCGCGAACTCGGACAGGAGCCTAGTGGTCGAAGAGCGGATCGATCAGTTTTCCAGGTGCAATGTGGTCTCCAGAGAGCCTACACCACATGAGAAACTCGATATTTCCTTTCGGCCCTTTCAGGGGGGAACGGATAAGACCACGCGGGATGAAACCCAGCTTCGCCGCAGCCGTGAGGATGTCTAGAAGGACATCCTGATGGGTTTCCTCATCCCGAACGATTCCTCCCCGGCTCAGGCGTTGCGGACCTGCTTCAAATTGCGGCTTGACGAGGGCAACCAGATCACCGTCCTCGAGCAACCAACGTTTCATCATTGGCAGCAGCATTTTAAGCGAGATAAAGGAGGCATCCACCGTCGCCAATGCGATCTCATCCGGCAGACATTCTAGATGGCGAGCGTTGGTGCGTTCCATCACCACCACGCGCGGATCATTGCGAAGCTTCCAATGCAGCACGCCATGACCGACGTCAATTGCATAGACTTTCGCCGCACCGGATTGGAGCATGCAGTCGGAGAACCCACCTGTAGATGCCCCGACATCGGCACAAATCTTCCCATTCACCTCAATCGGAAAAGCCTCCAGCGCGGCTGCCAGCTTCTCTCCCCCGCGCGAGACATACGGCGGTCGTTGTCTGACCTCGATAACCGCATTGCCCATCACCTTCCGGGAGGGTTTGATGACTCGCTGATCGTTGACGAAAACGAACCCAGCCATCACAAGGCGCTGAGCTTGGGAGCGGCTCTCCACATGCCCTTGCTCGGTCAGTAGGACATCAATGCGTTCCTTCTTTGTCATATTGTGATTCTACCCCCATCCAGGCCTTTCCACAGGCATTCTGAATAGCTCACGTTACTTGCTCCTTGCCTGCCTTCCTGCTATCATCTCGGCTATGTGGCGATATCTCTTCAAGACGATGCGACCCAAGCAATGGGTCAAGAATGTGTTCATCTTTGCTGCGCTTGTTTTCGACCTGCAGTTATTTCGCATTCAATCCTTCCTGAACACCGCCATTGGCGCCGTTTTCTTCTCCCTGGTCGCCAGCAGCGTGTATATCCTTAACGATCTGGCCGATATGGAAAAGGATCGGCAGCACCCGGTAAAATGCAAGCGTCCGCTCGCTGCAGGTCTCCTTTCCCCGCATGCTGCCGTGATCGCCGCACTTAGCCTACTGGCCGTCTCCTTCGCCGGCGCGTTCATCCTGAACTGGCGCTTCGGCTTACTGCTCACGTTCTATCTCGGCTTGAACCTGTTGTATTCCTTCTTCCTGAAGCACATCCCCATCATCGACGTTCTTGTCCTGGCCTCGTTTTACGTCATTCGTGTTGCTGCGGGGGTATCCCTGATCACCGTTCAACGTTTCTCGCCGTGGCTCTTTGTCTGCACAACGCTTATTGCGCTCTTTATCGGGCTCGGAAAAAGGCGTGCGGAGTTGGTACTTCTAGCAGAGGATGCGAATTCTCATCGCAAGGTGCTGGATGGGTATACGATCCCGTTTCTTGATCAGCTCATCATTATCGTATCTGGGACAACGATCGTGGCCTATTCGCTTTACACCTTCTCAGCGGCAAACCTTCCTGAAAACCACCTTATGATGTTGACGATCCCCTTCGTCCTGTATGGCATCTTCCGGTATCTCTACCTGATCAACGTGAAGGATGAGGGTGGAGCACCGGAAGAAATCGTGCTTCGTGATTGGCCCTTCATCGTCAATATGCTCTTATGGGGGTTCACCTCCATCGCCGTACTCTATTTCTTCACATGACGCGCGCGTCGGCTCCCGGAAAAATCATCCTGTTCGGTGAACACGCGGTCGTGTATGGGCAACCCGCTCTCGCCGTACCGGTGCCTGACCTCCAAGCCATCGCTGAGGTGCATGCACTCCCGGAATCCATGGAAGGCATCCTCATCGAAGCCCCCGACATGGGCAAGGAAGCCTGGCTGAGATCTCTTCCTGAAGATGACCCCCTTGCCCGCGTCATCCATCTCACGTTCAATGCTCTCTCCATCTCGCCGCCAGCGCTCCGCCTGCGCATTACGTCCACCATCCCTATCGCAGCGGGTCTTGGTTCCGGCGCAGCCGTATCGATTGCCGTGATCCGGGCATTGGCGATACACATGGGCAAAAGGTTACCGATCGAACAGGTGTCGCAGCTTGCCTTTGAGGTAGAACGCATTCACCACGGCTCCCCCTCGGGCATTGACAACACCGTGATTGCCTACAACCGGCCAGTATGGTATCAACGCGGTCGAGAGCCGGAGACCTTCCGATTGCGCAATCCTTTGCAGCTTGTGATCGCTGACAGCGGCATCCATGTTCCAACCTCCAAACCAGTCAGCTTGGTCCGTGAGCGGTATACAATCGCTCCAGAATCCATACAGCCCTTGTTCGATCAAATCGGACGTCTTGCCCGTCAGGCACGCAAGGGTTTGGAACAGGGCGATCTCGCTTCCCTTGGATCTTTAATGAACGAAAACCAAATGTTGCTTCGGTCACTGGGTGTATCATCACCGATACTGGATCAGCTCATCTCCATCGTGCAGGAACAGGGTGCCCTGGGCGCAAAACTATCCGGTGCCGGCATGGGCGGCAACATCATCGCCCTTGTACATCAAGAACCACAAATCATGATGCAGAAACTCAAGCTTGCTGGCGCATCCCAGGTGTTCTATACGAGGATCGAACCATGATCTTTCTCAAACTGGGCGGTTCACTGATAACCGACAAAGCCAAGCCAGAAACCGCGCGTGAGGAGGTCATTTCCGGCCTTTCAGCGGAAATCGCTGCTCTCTATGAACGTTCTCCTGACAAGAGGCTCCTCATCGGCCATGGCTCAGGCTCGTTTGGCCATCATGAAGCAGCCAAACATGGGACATCAAACGGTGTCTGGTCCGCATCAGATTGGCTGGGCTACGCACGAGTATGGCAGGCTGCCCGCCGGCTTAATCAGCTCATTATTCAATCCCTGACGGAGCACGACCTCCCCATCGTCTGCTTCCCTCCCTCAGCTTCGGCTGTCTGTCGGCACGGCAGACTCGTTTCGATGTCTACCGGTCCTCTGACCTCGGCACTAACTTCAGGTATCATACCTGTCATCCACGGCGATGTCGCTTTTGATGAAGCGCTCGGTGGTACCATCGTTTCCACGGAAGAGGTTTTTCTTTTCCTCTCGAGGTTGTTGCAACCAGAACGCATCCTCCTTGCCGGGCGCGAGCCCGGTGTCTTCTCCGATCCGCAGAATCCGGAATCGCTCCTGGAGAAGGTTCACGAACGCGATCTACCAGATTTGCGCTTCGACGCCGCCAATGGCACAGATGTTACTGGAGGCATGCATGCGAAGGTGAAGCAAGCCCTCGCCATGGCAAAGGTATGCCCACAATCCGAGGTATTGATTTTCTCACCGGAAAAGGAGGGTGATTTACTGAAAGCCCTTCAGGGCGCTTCTCCCGGCACGAGGATTCTCCCGTAAATGAAAAAGCCCCCGAAGGGGCTTTGCCAAAGCTACTCGCCGGGGAATGGAGGTGGCTCAAGAAAGGGAATGCCGCTTTCATCCCCAGAAAGCGTCACCGCTCCACTCCACACCCAACCATCTCTTCCCGCTTCAATTCGGCGAATGGACCACCAGGTACCGGTCGATTCATTCGTATAGCGTCCAATCACCTCTGCGGTTTGTCCTTCTAAGAAAAAATCGACGTCATCAAAACGTTCATCGGGGCCACTGCGCACGAAGGCATTGTAGTCAGCACGAACGATGGGAACCGAGGGCGTGGGAGTTTGGGTAGGTTCAGGGGTATCCGTGACCAGTGGTTCCGTCGGAGAAGGTGTGACGGGGGTTGGAGGTGGTGTTTGCAGTGTGGCTTCCCGCGTCAGGGCAGCTTTGGCTGACGCGGTTTCAATGACAATAGCACCCTGTTCTGCTGGATCAAGGCCGCGAGCCTGGCAGGCTGTAAGCAAGATCAACATCAGAAGCGCGGGCCATCGTCGGATAACGTGGATCATTCCATCTTCAGCATCTGGTTTATCGTGCACATTCATGCGAAGAAGTATACACCAATACCCTGTATGGATACGGCTCTTTCTCGCGCGAGGAATCATTTGGTACAACAGTCACATCACAGAAACGCCAAGGGCATGCTAGTATTAAATGTGTATGGCATCGAAGACCATGATGGACACCAACCTGCGACCGGATCAAACCACGCAGCCTGAGTCCAAGCCGGAATCTGGTACCCGCCAATACAGTCCTGAGTACAAGCAAGCCCTGGACCGTTTGGATCGAGCCAAAGCCCGGTTCTTTGGTGCGGCTGTAGCGTTTTGCGATGGCGCGATTAGCGCTGGTCAGTTGCGCGCTGCCCGTGAATTCCTGCGCGAGCAGGAGCAGCGCCTGCAGCAGTTCGATGGCGAACAGGCAGCCCCGTTTGTAGAACCCCCAGCGGACCAGCCGACGGAGGCTCCTGAAGCTGCCCCGCCAGAGCCACCCCCCGCCGCCACGCCTGCACCTGTGGATACCGTTCTGGAAGCGCCGCTTGAAATACCCGCCGATGCTCCACCCGAGCTGCGTAGAAGCCTTACCATACTCGATCAGAAAATTCGCCGATTGGAGCAGGATTTCCAACAAAATCGGGTGAATGCATCCCAGTATCAAGCCATTCGCAAACACTACCTTGAGCAGCGTGAAGTTGCGATTCGCTTGAAGCAGAAGAATCCGGAGAGCGATCGCTGGCGAGTCGTCCTTGAGGAAGGCAAAACCACATTCCTCATGCAGCTCAACGAAGCAGCCTGTTTGAGCGTCGGCTTCTATGATATTGAATCCCGCGATCGCATCTTTGTGCAAGGTGAAATGCCGCAAGCAGCTGAGGACGCCATGGCCCTTCTGGGCACGTTCGGGGCAGCAGAACCCGGCGCACAGATCGGCCGCATGTACGCCACCCAAACGGATGATGGCAAAGCCTTGCTCCTTATTCCCGGCTACCACACTGTTGGACTGGCCGTCTTCTCGCAATCGCCTCCAGCATGGCAAGTTAGAGCCCTGCGGGAAGTCCATCGCAACTTCGAAGCCGCCAACCGCTCTGCCCTCAAGCGCCACCGCACCAATGCCCTCGTCTTTCCTGATTTGAAACGCTTCGTTAAACAACAGGAATAGAGAAAAAGCGCCCCATGGGCGCTTCTCCTCGCTTCAGAATACCCTCTCTATCTTAAAGAAATGTGCCCTGAATATTCAATAGTTCTTGGATTCCCTTTTCAGCCAAGTCGAGGAGACCATCAAGTTGGTGCCTGGAAATGGTCGCACCCTCTGCAGTCCCCTGTACTTCTATGTACTCATTACGGTCGTTCATGACGACGTTTAAATCAACATCCACCCCCGAATCCTCAGCGTAGTCCAGATCGAGCAAGGGTATTCCTTGTTGTATCCCCACACTCACCGCTGCCACCTGTGCCGATAGCACATCCGCTGGCAGTACCTGCTTCTCGATTAGCGGCTGCAACGCCCGAACGAGGGCCATGTAGGCACCTGTGACGGACGCAGTACGGGTCCCACCATCGGCTTGGAGCACATCACAATCGACAATGCACGTATATCCATCCAGGAGCTCCAGGTCGACTGCCGCTCGAAGACTGCGGCCAATCATACGGCGGATCTCCTGGGTCCGACCACCCAGACCGTTCGTCTCACGGGGCGTTCGCTGACGCGTCGAGCGAGGAAGCAGGGCATATTCAGCAGTGACCCACCCTCCTGCGATACCTTGCGTTTTCATCCATGAGGGAACAACCTGTTCTAACGTCACATTGCACAAGACACGTGTCTGACCGCATGCAATGAGAATGGATCCTTCCGGATAGGCGACGAAGTCAGGAGTAATCGTTACCGACCTCATGTCCTGCGGGCCTCGGCCTTCTGAGCGGGATAAACTCATTTTTTTGCTCCCCGTGGAATCTGCTTCTAGATGACGTCGTACGCGCTCACATCGTCCGCTTCATACAGCATGCTCATAAAGGCACGATGAGCTTCGGGGGTCCCAGATGCCCGTAATTCTAGATGCGATTCATCACCATGCTTGGTTCTCACAAAATCCCGCGTCCTGAGTTTACTCCCCTCAAGCAGGTCCTGCACATAGGTGATTTCATCGCTGGTTACCGGCATGATGATGGTATAGGTGCGCGTGTCCCGCCAGCGTCCGATCAAGAACTCGACATACGGGAACACAACAAGCACGGCCAGCATGATGATCGTACTGGCTCCCACCAGCAAGTATTCACCGCTCGCAATACCCATCCCCAGCGCTGCCGTCAACCAGATGGTGGCAGCGGTCGTTAATCCGACTACCCTTCCATCTCCACGCAAAATAGCACCTGCGCCCAGAAAACCAACGCCGCTTACGATGCTTGCAGCGATGCGTGCTGGATCGATACTTCCCCCGATTTGGATGGAAAGGATACTGAAGAGGGTCGCCCCCACGCAGATGAAAATATTGGTACGAAAACCAGCAACCTTGTCCCTGTATTCCCGCTCCGCCCCGATTAACCCTCCAACCAGGATGGCTATCAGGAGTTTGATCACGTCTTCATTCTGTAGGATCATCAGCCATTCTCCCTATGGTCTGTAGTCTGGGAGCATCGGGCAGCATTGGCTCAAGCACATCCAGCGCCTCGAATAAATCAGACAACACATGGTCTGCCCCAGAATTCGCGATTCGGGGTGAGGAGAGCCCATCAGGAATGAGGATCGCCCGCATCCCCGCGCGAGTCGCCGCTACAATCCCTGCTTCAGCATCCTCAATCACCATGCAGTTCCCGGGTGAAATCTCCAATTTTGAGGCTGCAAGAAGGAAAAGATCAGGCTCAGGCTTCGCCCTACTGGCATCATCGCCGCCGACGACGGCCTGGAGAAATGGACGCAACCCCGTCTTCTCAAGGGAATACTCAACGGCGGTGCGATCGCTGGAGCTGGCCACGGCCATGGGGAGACCAGCTTCGTCGATGCGCTTGAAAAGCTCCTTGACCCCTGGTTTCAGCGGAATGGGTTCTCGGATTAACACCTCAAGAAGATGCTTTCGGAACGCGCTCACAAATCCCTCGGGGGAAAACGCGCTGCCATATACCCGTTGCAAGACTGTTCCTGAAAGGACGACTCCCAGACCGCGAAGGTCTTCGTGATCGAACAAGTCGGGGCTGAATCCCATGGAGGCAATGGCGTCGCCCACGGCCATTTCATGGAGCGGCTCAGAATCAAGCAGGGTGCCATCCATGTCAAGGATGACGCCTTCGAGATGAAAATCATCCATCGCTCGCCCTATCATCCCAGAGCAGGCATGTGAATCGTTCGCACAGGCGAGTTGAGAAAGCTATCGGAATCATTCTGCGGAAAGAGGAGGGGGTCAGGATCCTGAGATTGCCCCTCATGCGTCCGCATCTTCTTCGCGGAACATGCGCAAGCCATACTCCACAATGAGCGCTTTGACCACGCGCGAATCCTGCTCGGAGAGACCTTCGAGTTCGTATCCGGACGCATAGAACGCCGGATTAATACTGTCGCGGTCGCTCCATTTACAAAGAGCCGTCAGCAAAAGATGCCGCTTTCCTTCCAGTTCATTCCGGAAGTCAATGCGGAATTCGTGGCGGCGTCCTGCCTCGACTGGATCTTCAGTGATCAGCATTAAACCGCCAATGGTGATATCGGCTAGTCGTCCGAAGAACTCGCCAGTCACGCGATCGTGAACATGCAAGTAGTAGCGCAAGTGCCGTCGTCGTAAATTCCTTCGTTCGTCCACGATTGTCTCCTTCAAGAGTCGATGTCGTCCCACCACAAGCGAACTGGCAGCCTTCAGAATCTGGTCCTTATTCTTCTAGCTCAAGCTTGCTTGCAAGAACTTTATCTACCCGGCGTCCATCCATATCGACGATCTCAAACTGCCAATTCCTCGACGTGAAACGATCCCCAGCAACAGGTATTCGTTCCATCACCGTCATGATGAAACCTCCTAGGGTTTCATAGTAACGGCCATAATCCTCTCCCAAATGCTCAGCCCCTAATAAATCCCGTACGTCATCAATCGCTAGTCGCCCATCCAAAAGGAATGAGCCATCCTCACGTTGAACAACCAATTGCTGTTCTTCTTCATGCAGACTAGGGATGTCTCCAATGATGGCTTCAAGAATGTCAACCAAGGAAACCATTCCTTGCAAACCGCCATATTCATCAAGCACAAGCGCGATGTCTGTACCTGCTGCGCGGAACCTGTCAACGGCGCGCAGCGCTGGCATATCCTCGGGAAGAAACAGGGCGGGCTGCAAAGCCGCTTTGAGGTCAAGTTCTCCTCCTTCAAGGATTTGATCCAGTAAATCACGCGATTCAACCCAGCCTAAGACACGATCAAGATCACCGTCCGCCACAGGAAAGCCGGAATGCTTGCAACAATTGATTTTGTCGTGTACGGCTTCCAGGCTATCCGAAACATCCACCCACATCACTTCCGTACGGGGTGTCGTGATTGCGCTCACCTTCCGCTCGCTGAGCTCAAAGACGTGCTCAACCATCTGCTCCTCAATGGGCATGAAAACGCCTGTGCGTGTACCTTGTGCAATCATAAAACGCACTTCATCTTCAGTTACCGCGGGACGATTGGCATCCGAGAGCCCTAGAATCCGCACCAGGAAAGTGGTCGATATGCTTAGGAAACCCACCAGTGGCGCCGTGATCCGAGCGAGAAAAGCCATCATCCGTGAGAGCGCAATGGCAATCCGCTCCGGGTTGGCGAGAGCGATGCGTTTCGGTGCCAACTCCCCGACCACAAGGGAAATATAGGTGATGAACGTGACAACAAAAAACACAGCCAGGACATCACTGTACGTCGCCAGGAAAGGAACGCGTTCCAACCACAGCGCGATTTCACCAGCGATGGTTGCACCACTAAACGCACCGTTCAAGACTCCAACCAGCGTAATGCCTATCTGCACCGTGGAGAGGAATCGACCGGGCGCGTTCGCGAGATCAAGCGCAGTCTTGGCGCGTAGATCCCCCTCCTTGATTCGTTGTTGCAGGCGCGCTTTCCGGGCGGACACAATGGACATCTCTGCCATAGCCAGCAGCCCGTTTACAAGCACCAGCAAGATGATGATGGCGACTTCCAGGACGAGCGTGTTCATCCTTCTCCCTTCTGTCCTTCCGACGGATACCTAGCCACTTTGAGGAAGAAGGAGTGCTTCAAGCGTTTCGACGGCATCTACGCTCTTCCTCAGAAAACGCACCTCTCGTTGAAGCAGCCAGCGCAGGGACTCCCGCTCTTGCCGCAGCTGGCGTTCACTTCCCAGCTGGGCGAGAATTGAGCGAATCGTGCCGAAATAACGCTGTTCGGGGGAAAGGGCGCACATTCGTCGATGGAATTCCTGCGCTTGTCCTGCAAGCCGGGCTCGCATTTTTGCCAGTACGATTTCAGCCTCGTCCGCAAGCTCAGCAGCGAGAATATCCTTCTCGGAGGATAAATCCAGGATAGGCGCTTCAGATTGTATGATGAAGATGTTCTCACCAGGTCGGACAATACTTCGGATGCTCCCCCCAAAGGTATAGAACGCAATCGCTTTCTCCCGTCGATCTTTCAGGATGATGCGTGAATACCCAATGGGCTTCTCCGGCACGGAGCGATTATGATAGTGAAATGTAACCCAGGATACGGCGCCATCTTCCATGGGTGCGAGAACCCGGATCGTCTCAGGGTCAAAATGCATGCGTGTTGGCATTTCGCGGATGGCGACCATGAGCGTTGCAAAACCCGGGCTTTCAGGGTGATGTCGATACGCAAACTGGTACCCCCAAGCATGCATCCGTTCAAACAGCTTCCCTTCTTCCACCAGCAAGCCTTCCACCATACGGCCAAATCTCCTTCGCTGCGCCCCTCGCCATCGCCTGACGCAACCTGATTATACTTGGGGTGCTGGACTTAATGCGAACCAATGACAATTATTTCCTCGACAACTCCATCAAGCGCCAGATCTCGTGGAGAGAACTCCAATCGGAGACGATTAACTCCGATACAATATGGCTGGGTAGCTCACACTGACTGGAGACGCAGCATGTCATTCGACCATCCCTTCCGAAACCGCATCTTCACTGTGAAGGAGTATGTCCGCTTGCTCCATCACGCATTCAGCACAATTCCGGTGCTGCGTCAGGTTTCGCGTTCCAGGGATATACCTAGGGCATTTTCCGAGCGCATCATGCTCGCGGTGACTCAGGTCAATGGCTGCCGCTACTGTGCCTATGGTCATGCCCGCATGGCGCTTGCTGCAGGCGTCCCCGACCAGGAAATCCAACAACTCATGCAAGGTGAGTTTGATTCCCTTCCCCGGGAGGAGATCAAGGCGATCCTTTTCGCCCAGCATTATGCGGAGTCTTGCGGCCGCCCCGAGAAGCACGCATGGGATGTGCTCGTAGAGACCTACGGCAGGGATTCGGCCATGGGTATACTGGCCTACATTCGCATGATTATGCTGGGGAACTTGCTAGGTAATACTTTCGATGCCTTCTTGCACCGCATCCGCTTTAACCCGGTTCCAGGCAGCCGGCTGTATGACGAAGTAGGCATCCTTCTCGGCAGCCTTGTCCTCATCCCTTCCATCGGTCTTTTTCAGTCCTTGCGCAGAGTTGTGGCCTCGCCCGACCCAGCAGAAAGCATTACCTGACGCATTGCAATACATTGAAAGCAAGCCTGCACGTTCGGTTGTCTCTTGAGGATGAACGATGCAGCCCGAAAGCGCCCTATCCGGCATTCGCCTTTTCCCCACTCAGCTTTCAAGATCGCCCTCGGTTGAACAATGCATCCCATGCGCACCGCATTTCCTGCGCGTTATCACCCGCAAGTCCATCAGAACATGGCACCGACGAGATCGTCCAGTGTGATATTCGCGAAATACTCCCCGATCGGGAAGGTATTGAGGGCACGTTGGATCTCCTCAGGTTCGTGCGAAACCTGTTTCAAGGCGTGTTCAATCTCGGAAATATCCCGCTTGCTGAAGAAATCTCCGTAGATTTTCACATCATGAATAATGCCGTCGGAGACGTCCATCATGATTTCAAGGCTACCGCCCGGGGTCCGGGTAAGATGATGGAAGGCATATTGAGGAGAGACGCCGAAGTTCCAGTCCCAGGTAGCGTATTTCTCTCGCATGAGTCTCTCGATACCCGCGATGTCTTCCCCTGTCAGATCATGGCGCTCTGCATCGGGAGAAGTCTCCAGAATGTGATCCATAATCATCTTGATAAAGGCGGTGACTTCGATGGGCTCACGGAGATGTTCACTGATATTGGTCACACGGCTGCGAACGGACTTAACCGCCTTGTCCTTGTACTTGAGAGGATTCACCTTCAACGCTTCCGAAAGGTCCGTCATCTGGGACGAGAATAACAGCGTTCCGTGATGCATGACCCGGTTCTGACGGATGTATTGGGCGTTCCCTGAGAACTTTTTCCCTTCAATGGTGATGTCGTTACGTCCTTCAAAGCGCGCATCCACCCCGAGCTGCTGCAGCACCTCAATGACAGGACGGGTGTACCGTTCAAAATCGATGGTCACATCATCGGAACGGGTGGCAATGAAGGTATAGCATATGTTTCCCAGATCTTGAAAGACTGCGCCTCCACCTGAAAGGCGTCGAACCACCGTGATGTCCTTCTTCTTCACGTAGTCGACGTTGATTTCTGCGTTGGTATTCTGGTGCTTCCCAACCACGATGGTGTTTGCATTCCGCCAGAGCCGGAAAATGTCCTCTTGGTACTCATTGAAGAAGTATTCTTCAGCCGCCAGATTGAAATACGGGTCAGTGTGATCGTTGTACACACAAAGCATCATTCACCTTCCTTCTGTCCCCGACTCCCCACGGTTGGTCCCTCCATCTCAGCAGCAAGTGGGCGCTTGACCCTAATTACGCTTATACTCCTCAAACTCCAAATCGTATTGTCTGCCGGGGATGGTGCCTAGCGCCTTCGGCCAGCTTCCTGTGATGGCTTGTACGATCCTACCGACGTGTTGGTGAGCATTCTCGATGAACACCGTATAGCGGCTCTGGATTCCTGCCGTCGCCGTTCCGGCGACATACAATCCCGGCACATTGGTTTCCATGCTGGCGGGATCGAAAACAGGCGTGCGCATCTCACCCCGTAGGTCGACGCCCGCCTGTTCCAGTAACGCTTGATCGGCTAGAAAACCCGTACAGATTAATACAAAATCGGCATTTACTTCGAGTGTATCTTCTCCCCTCATCAACGTTGCCACTCCAGGATCGATTCGTATCAACTGTGTCGCAGGATGAAAGGCAATGGTGCCATTCCTGATTTGAGCCTGCACATCAGGGAGCAAATGGGGTTTTACAAAATCAGGATTGAACGAATCACGGCGGTAACTGATCGACACCTGGGCCCCCACTCGGAAGCAACGCAGGGCTGCCTCAATTGCGGAATTCCTCCCACCCACGATGAGCAGATTGGTCCGGAAATAACGGTGTGGATCCGTGAAGTAATGGGTAACGTGCGGAAGTTCTTCACCGGGGATATTGAGCATTCGGGGCTTGTGCATATCGCCGGAAGCAATCACAACCTTTTCGGAGGCATAGAGATGCTTCTTGCCGTGTCGTTCGGTCTCAACGGTAAATCCTTTGTCCCCGCGCCGGATACGCAGCACAGGTTCATATACCCTCACCTGAAGGTCCAACTGCTCGACGACAGCGCGCAGATACGCAAGATACATCTCACCCGTGATGTGCTCCTGGTCCTGGGTCTGGATGGGGATCCCGGCAATGGCGATGCGCTCGGACGTGCTGAAAAAGCGTGTATTTCGTGGCCACCAAGTGAAGGTTTGTCCGATTTGTCCTGCGTCAAAGTGCAAATATGACACACCTTGGCGCGTGAATGATGCTGCGAGTTCGAGGCCTATCGGACCAGCTCCAACCAGGACAACATCAACTCGAGTGGTCTCATCCATACACACCACTCCCATACATCATGGGGAACAAATGTCCAGCGGATACCGGATCAACCTTCCGTTGATACCATCTGAGACCCACAAACTGCAGTCATCCGCAAAAACCAAACCGTAGGGCATGCCATACTGCCCGGAAGCCTGGTCGATAATGTCCCAACCCTGCAGAAATTCACCGCTTGTATTGAAGCACAGTACTCGGTAACCCTCGGGGTCGCTGACACAGACCGCCTCGCCACGCACCGCGATGTACGGCTTGTTGTCCAACGACTGTCCATACCAAGCGTCTACATCCCAGGAGGTGCGGTAACGGTAACTGTCCTGACCATCAGGTTCGAAAACCTGGATGCGCTGATTCCAGGTGTCCGTGATGTATAGCAAGCCATCGCTGCCGAAGTCGAACGCGACGGGTTCATCGAACTCACCTTCTGCCAGTCCGAACATACCGAACTCAGTGATATATTCGTCGTTTTCATCAAAGATGACGATGCGCTTGTTTCCTGTGTCCATGACAAACAAGCGACCGTCCGAATCGACCAGCACATCACGCGGTCCCCAAAAAGCAACCTCTGTTTCGGCTTGTCCGAAGTAGCCGAATTGATCGAGGAACTCACCATCAGCGCTGAAGTGTTGTATTCGGTGATTCCAGGTATCCGCCACATAAAGCGTTCCATCGGGTGCGATGGCGATCGCCCAGGGCTCATAGAATGTGCCCCCGGGTGCCTCAGTCTGAGCCTGATCGGCAAAGGTGCCCCACACATTCAGCACAAGGCCGTCGGCACTGATGTGCTGGATGCGATGGTTGAGAGAATCGGCGACGTAGAAACTACCGTCCGCTGCAAAGGCCATGTTGCGAGGAGCATTGAAGAGCCCCTGCTCCACACCTGGCCCCCCGAAAACCAGGTCCGGTATGACCGTCGTCATGCGGTCGATGTAGGGATCTTCAAACTCGGGCAGCGTAACCACCTCACCTGATTGACCGTAATCCCATACCATGGCCGCGATGTCCTTGCGGACGTACAGTCGGAATCGAGTAGATGGACTCCAGTTTTCCAAAGAATAGTCCCCACCTGTAAGTGTGCCATACGCACTGTAATCACGATTCAACCAGATGTCGAACAATGCAGAGCGGTATTCCGGCGAGGTGACATATCCCTTGACGCGCTCCCAGGTCAGATTCCAATAGTCCTGCATCGGCCAGATAATGCGCTGGTATTCAAACACCTCGTATCTGTCCTCAAGTAGCGGATCAATCCTCGCCCAGTTGGGATCGCCTGCAAGGATAACAGGGTAATTGAGCAGGTCTCGGCTGGGGTTTGCGCCGAAGTTCATCGCATTGGGATAGTTGCGCAGGTACCACCAGAACGGGTAAGTGGTTTCATTGTCGTAGGCAATGCGCAAGCCCTGATCCCCGGTCATGCGTACAGACAGCTCTTCAACTTGCTCCAGGGCGGTTTTTGGTCCCCGAGCCGAGTGTGCGTAAACAAGAAACTCCGTGGCCTCATCGTACGCCACAAACGCTGCCCGGAAGGATGCGCGCACCGTCACAACGGTGAGCACGGCCAGCAGCAGTCCACCGAAGAGTTGCAGGTACTGCCGCGTGCGCCACCCCTTAGACGCCGTCAAAAGGATGGCGGCCGTGATGATCGACGTCACCAGCGATGCGATGAAATTCATCGTACTCTGGAGCTGAATCGCTTGTGAGCCTGCGAAAGGCGGATTCGCACCGAAAAGCAAACCAAGACTGTTCAGCAACGCCAACAGGAAGATCCCCGCGGAAACAAGGACGATCAAGCCTTTCTGATGAGTAATGATGGCCCAATCGAACGCATCCAGGAAACGGCCAAAAAACCACCCCGCAAGCAATATCATGGGTAGGACAAGATGTACCGTAATCCATGGCATCCGCTCTCCGGCGTAGGTAAATGCGAGGATGTTCATCAGCGTCCAATAACCCAGAAACATCAGGAATAACGTCTTTGCATTTGCCCCGCTGTTTTCATCTGCAGCTGGGCCAGAGAGCGGCGGCATCGTGCTGGAAGGCCTGCGA
>Ga0272443_10002038_pt1 | contig 27052 bp, 21 predicted proteins | sample SSMAcet12_FD_193581 | JGI IMG/M metagenome (GOLD analysis project Ga0272443, IMG submission 193581) | Marine sediment archaeal communities from Little Sippewissett salt marsh, Falmouth, MA, United States - SSM-Acet-12 | ecosystem: Environmental > Aquatic > Marine > Wetlands > Sediment ... | reverse complement strand
GACCCGCCGGATTTCGACTTCGCTGCCGGTGGCAGACTTCAGTTTATCCTGAAGGTTTGTCGTGAACCCTTCGGAGGTTTCGGTGAGGCCTTGCGTTCGGATCAGAAATTCGTTTTCGTTTTTCTCACCGAATCGTTGCACCGACGGTTGCTCGATACCGCTGTCGGTCAAGCCCGATTTGACGGCGTCTATACCCACCGGGGATGAGAATTTGACCTGAATCACCGTCCCCCCCGCGAAATCGATTCCGTAATCCGGTCCACCCTGAAAGACGAGCGAGGCGATGCTGATCAGGATCAAGGCCAGCGATGCGCTATAAGCAACTTTGCGCACCCCGATAAAGTTGATGTTGATATCCGGTTTTATGAACTGCATCAAGGGTCCCTCTCTAAGAGTAAAAAATGAGCACAGTTTACGTTTGGCGTTTGCGGCCTCGGGTCGACCGGCGCTTCACCTCCGTGAATCAGATGCTCAAGTGCTTCAGGCTGCGTCCCAGCAACATGAAGTCGAAAATCTGCCGGGTCAAAATGAGAGCCGTAAACAGACTGGCGATCACCCCCAGGCTCAGGGTCACGGCAAATCCCTTCACCGGGCCGGTTCCGAACTGGAAAAGGACCACGGCGGCGATCAGCGTGGTGACGTTGGCGTCCAAAATGGTCAGGGTGGCCCGGTCGTAACCGGCATCCACCGCAGCCCGCACCGTTTTCCCGAGGTTGAGTTCTTCGCGGATACGTTCGAATATCAACACGTTGGCATCCACGGCCATACCGATGGTCAGGATTATGCCGGCGATGCCCGGTAGCGTGAGAGTCGCCTGGAAGGCGGCCAATCCGCCGCCGATCAGCAGGATATTGAGCAGCAGGGCAATGTCGGCGATAAGGCCGGCGGCCTTGTAATAAACGGCCATGAAAAGCACCACGAGAATGCCGCCGATACACATCGATATCAGGCCTTGGCGAATCGAATCCGAACCGAGAGAGGGCCCGACAGTCCTTTCCTCCAGAATTTTAACCGGGGCCGGCAGGGCGCCGGCGCGCAGGGCGATGGCCAGGTCATTGGCCTCATCGGCGCTGAAACGACCGGTGATGCGGGCTTGGCCACCGGGTATTTTTTCCTGTATCACAGGGGCCGAGTAGACCCGGTTGTCGAGCACAATTGCCAGGCGTTTCTTGACATTTTCTTCAGTGACCTTCTCGAAGATCCGGGCACCTTTTTTATCGAATGATATCGACACATAAGGCTCATTGTACTGGCTGTCGATCTGGACGCGGGCATCGGTCAATTGGGCACCGGTAAGCAAAGTCCTTTTTTTCAGCAGGAACGGCACCTGGTTGATTCTTTGACCGTTTTTAGGATCCAGTTCATACTGGTGCAGAATCTCGTCGTCTCGGGGCACGCTGCCCTTGAGCGCGGCATTGACATCATTTTCTTCATCCACGAGCTTGAATTCCAGCAGGGCGGTTTTACCGATCAAGTCTTTGGCCCGTTCGGTTTCTTTGACCCCGGGCAACTGAACGAGAATACGGTTTTCCCCCTGGCGCCGGATGTCCGGTTCGCTAACACCGAACTGATCGATACGGTTGCGGATGGTTTCGAGGGCCTGCCGGACGGCAAGGTCTTTGATGTGATCGATCTCGGATTGTGGCAGGCGGAGAGTGATCGTGGTGGCCTCGCCCTCGCCTTGACGGGTTGTTTCGAGCCCACGATACTCTTTGTTTAAGAGAGCATCGAACTTGTCGAGGTTTTCCTTGTCCGGTAGCTTGACCTCGATTTTAGTGCCACCCGGAATGCTGAGGCCGATTTGACGGATACGCTCTGTTTTCATGAAGGTCCGCAGCTCCTGACCGATCCGTTCGATGTTGTTTTCGACGGCTTTTTCCGTTTCGACCTCGAGCGCCAGATGCATGCCCCCCTGAAGGTCCAGGCCGAGGTTTATTTTCTTGTGCGGCCACATGCCGGGTGCTAGCGACGGCAGAAGGTAAACGACCGCAATCAAGATGACTGCCAGAACCAATATCCACTTCCAGGAAAAATTCTTCAACAATCCGTTCCTTTCCCTTGGGATGTACAAAAAACCGCTGACGGCCTGAAACCGAGTGCTACTTTATCGATCCGCCGGCAGAAAACAACTCATCGTGCAGGCGACCCTTCCCGGCGCAAAAAATCTTCTCAAAGGCGCATGCCTGAGCATTCTCAACCGGGCGCAGATCGATCCAGTCTTCTAACAAACCGAAGCAAGGCAGCATTTGGTCCGAGTGGTCCCGATCAAGACCCTTTTCTCCAATCCCGGCGTCAATCACGCCCACAGCGTGACCGAAGGTGTGGCAGGTCTGCGATATTGCCGGTGCGGCTTGTCCGTATGCGTCCCCACGTCACTTCTTGTTTTCCTCGGCGTCGCGTAAAATTGCACATTTCCGAATCGGAAACCGAGCGGTGTTGGCCGAGAATTCGCAGAGAGACGCTGTTTCGGATCGACCGGCAGCCGGGATCAGGTCTTTTTCTCAGCCGGTTCCTGCGATGCAGCTTGAACCTTGCCGCCAACATTTCCACGGGCAACCTTGACGCGGACCTTGTCCGCAATTTCGACTGTCAGCGTTGAATCGTCCAACCCCGTAATACGGCCGTAAATGCCGCCACTGGTAATGATACGGTCGCCCTTCTTCAGAGAGGCGATCATCTCTCTGTGTTCTTTCGTTTTTTTCTGTTGGGGGCGAATCAGCAGAAAATAGAAGATGACGAACATCAGGATCAACGGTATAAAGCCGGTGAATCCTGCTGCTCCGTTACCGGCGGCTCCGCCGCCTTGACCCATTGCATAAGCGATTCCAAACAAGATCGGACCTCCTTGCTGCGTTGGCACGCAAATTAACCGGTTTCCTGCCGGCGCTTACTATCGGCAGACCCGTGTACGGTTGAGCCGCGTTCACTGTGAACGCGGCTTCATTTAATTATTTGTGGTGAGCCCTTAGCGGTCTATGAGGCGCCTTTCTGATACAGTAACCGGGCCGGGGTGTCAACCGCGACGGCAGTTTGGCCGGGTATTGAGACGGCATACGGCGTCCAGGGTCATTCGAGGGCCTTTTTACGGCATGTTGTGTGCAAGACGCCGGAGTCGTCTCAGCTGCAGAGAATGGCGCAGTCGCCGGGCGCCATGGTGCTGTCTCCCTCGATGACAATATTGAGGTTGCGTCGCATCTCGAGGTCTAAGATTTCTTTTTTCTTTCTGTTCAGCAGGTACTTCGCAACCTCTGGCGGCACCACGCCTTTGACGCTGGTTACATCCCCCTTCAAAGTTTCCAAGCGCAGTTTGCGCAGGAAACTCAGCACCAGGGTCTCAGTGGAGGGTGTGACCCCCTTGCCTTGGCAGTTCGGGCATGGAACGTAGCTGCTGAATTCAATTGAGGGACGGATGCGTTGCCGCGACATCTGCATCAGGCCGAATCCACTGATGCGGCCGACCTTGATGCGGGCCTTGTCCAACTTGATGAATGTTTTCATGGCGCGTTCGATTTCAGCCCGGCGCCTTATTTCCTTCATATCGATGAAATCGATGACGATCAGACCGCCGAGGTCCCGCAATCTCAATTGACGGGTAATTTCTTCAGCGGCTTCCAAGTTGGTCTGAAAGGCCGTCTCCTCGATCGACTTTTTCTGGGTCGCTTTGCCGGAATTGACATCGATGGCCACCAGGGCTTCGGTTTGCTCGATAACGATGGAACCACCGGACACAAGCGGTACCCGGTTGTCGAAAATCGAAGCGATCTGATTTTCGAGCTGGAATTTTGTAAACAGCGGTCGGTCGCCCTTGTAGAGTTTTACGATTTTCAATTGCTTGGGGGAGATGATCTTGATGAAATTTTTGACCTCATAGAACACCGGCGCATCGTCGATCAAAATTTCCGTGATATCGGCGTTGAAAGAATCACGGATGGAGCGCAATACCAGGTTGCGTTCCTTGTAGAGTAGGGCCGGGGCCTGTTCCTGACCGACGCTGGTCTTGATGTTCTCCCAAAGGCGCATCAGGTAGTTGAGATCTTTGCTGAGTTGGGTTTTGTTGCAGTCCGCACCGGCCGTGCGCACGATCACGCCGAAACCCTCCGGCAGTTTGAGGCTGTTTATAATCTCTTTGAGTCGCTGGCGTTCCTCTTCATCTTCGATCTTGCGGGATATGCCGCGGGAGTCGCTGCCCGGCATCAGTACCAGGTAACGTCCCGGCAGGGAAATGAAAGTGCTCAGCATCGCCCCTTTCTGGGCAATCGGGTCCTTGGTGATCTGGACGAGAACCTCCTGGCCTCTTTTCACGATAGTGTTCAGGGACAGGTCTCCGTTGGGGCTGTCATGAAAATAATCTCGGTGGATGTCGTTTTTCTGCAGAAACCCGTGACGTTCGGCGCCGTAGTCGACAAAAACCGCCTGAAGACTGGGTTCGAGGCGGGTGATGATCCCTTTGTACATATTGCCTTGGGTTATTTCCCGCGAAGCGCTTTCAATGTGAAACTCCTCCAGCTTGCTGTCGGTAACCTTCGCGATCCGGCATTCTTCGTGGTCAACGGCGTTTATCAGAATTTTGCTGTTCATTGATGTCTCGTTACCCTGCATGATCGTTTATCTGCGTCAATTTCCGGATTGTGGGGGGCGGCATACGGATTGGATATCAGCCTTCCCGTTGCAATGGTTGGGGGGAAAACATACCGCGACGGGTCTGTGCACGTACCCCCAAAACCAGGCGCCATAAATGGCATATCGCCGGAACAGGTTAAATTTTTAAATTGCCAGATTATGAAATTGCAGCGGACAAGTCAATCGAATTTTAAGGAATAATATGCGGCTCAACCTTGATATTTGGCCTATATTGTGGCATGAAACAACACTGATCGATTGGCGGATAGGCGCCTCGGTCGATGCGCGGCATGTGAGGGCTCACTAAAAAATAACATCACCTTCTGCGTTAAAGTACCTTTTGCCGTTTTTGCTGATGCGAGGAAACGTTACATGTTAGATGAAAAATACAACCCGCAAACCATTGAGGCCATGTGGCAAAAATACTGGGCCGATAACCGTCTGTTTAGAGCAAAGGAAGAACCCCAACGGAAGAAATACTACCTGTTGGAAATGTTTCCTTATCCTTCCGGTAAGATCCACATGGGCCACGTGCGCAACTACACTATCGGTGATGTCGTGGCCCGCTACATGCGGATGCGCGGTTACAACGTGCTGCATCCCATGGGATGGGATGCCTTCGGCATGCCGGCTGAAAATGCCGCTATCGCCAATAAGAGCCACCCGGCCCGCTGGACCTATGATAATATCGCCACCATGCGCAAGCAATTGAAACGCATGGGATTCAGCTACGACTGGGACCGTGAGATCGCCACCTGCACGCCGGAGTATTATCGTTGGGAGCAATGGCTGTTCTTGAAGATGTACGCGCGCGGTATGGCCTACCGTAAGGAGTCTTTCGTCAACTGGTGCGACCCCTGTCAGACGGTGCTGGCCAACGAGCAGGTGGAGGCCGGTTTGTGCTGGCGCTGCGGTAAGCCCGTACGACAGAAAAAGCTCTGGCAGTGGTTTTTCCGCGTGACCGATTATGCCGATGATCTTCTGCTCTACTGCGATCGACTCCCGGGATGGCCGGAAAAAGTCATCACGATGCAAAAGAACTGGATCGGCAAGAGCGTTGGCGCCGAAATACGATTTGAAATCGAAAATCCGGTCGATGAGAAAGAGCGCGGCATTGCCGTCTTCACGACCCGGCCGGATACAGTTTTCGGGGCGACCTTCATGGTCCTGGCACCCGAACACCCGCTGGTGATCACGCTTTCTCAAAACACGCCTCAAGAGCAGGCAGTGGCTGAATTTGTCGATCGGATGGCGCTTCAGGACCGGTCCGCCAAGACAGTGGAAAGCTACGAAAAGGAGGGGGTCTTTACGGGCGCCTATTGCCTCAATCCTATGACCCGGATGCGGATGCCGGTTTTTACCGCCAACTTTGCCTTGATGGAATACGGTACCGGCGCGGTTATGTCCGTACCGGCACACGATCAGCGCGATTTCGAATTTGCCAAAAAATACGGGTTGGAGATCATTGTGGTGGTCAAGCCCCTCGATAGCGAGCTTGACGAAGACAGCATGTCCGAAGCCTACGTCGGTGATGGTATCCTGGTCAACTCGGGACCCTTCGACGGGATGGGAAACAAAAGAGCCCAGAACGAGATTGCCAAATATCTCGAAGAGCACCGGATCGGCAAAAAGACGGTCAGTTTTCGTCTGCGGGACTGGGGCATCTCCCGTCAGCGCTACTGGGGAGCGCCGATTCCGATAATCCATTGCCCGGACTGCGGGATCGTGCCGGTATCTGAAACGGCTTTGCCGGTGCTTCTACCGGAAGACGCCGATTTGCTAGAGGGTGGTCGTTCGCCGCTGCCGGTTATGGACAGCTTTATCCGCACTTCCTGTCCGCAATGCGGACATGCCGATGCCCGGCGTGAAACCGACACAATGGACACTTTCGTCGAATCTTCCTGGTACTTTGAACGCTACTGCAGCCCGCATTACGTCAAGGGGATGTTCAACCGGGATGCCGTGGATTACTGGATGCCGGTCGATCAGTACATCGGTGGAGTTGAGCACGCCATTTTACACCTGCTCTATTCGCGCTACTACACCCGCGTGCTGCGCGACCTGGGCCTGGTGAATTACAAGGAACCCTTTACGCGCCTTTTGACCCAAGGGATGGTGTGCAAGGAATCATTCACTTGTGACGAACACGGTTTTCTACTGCCGGAAGAGGTCGACGACAAAACCGGGACGCCGTGCTGTGCCAAATGCGGTCGATCGGTGACCGTCGGTCGCGTCGAAAAGATGTCTAAATCGAAGAAAAACGTGGTCGATCCAAATGTGCTCCTTGAAAAATACGGGGCCGACACGACCCGTTTGTTTTGCCTGTTTGCAGCGCCGCCGGAGAGGGATTTGGAATGGAGCGAACAGGGAGTCGACGGCGGTTACCGTTTCCTGACCCGTGTATGGCGATTCTTTACCTATTGGATCGACATGGTAAATGCGGTGTCACCGTTCGACGGCCGTCCCGATCTTCTCGAAGATTCCGCCCGCGACCTGTACCGCAAGATCCACGAAACCATTCAGCGTGTCACGAGAGATATCGAAGACCGGTTTCACTTCAACACAGCGATCAGTGCGGTCATGGAACTCTTCAACACGATGGCGGTTTTCGAGCCAGGCGAGGCCTCTGCCACAACCATTGCGACCATGCGCTATGCCATGGACACCGTCGTGCTGCTTCTCTCACCCATAGTTCCGCACTTTGCTGAAGAACTCTGGCAGGCACTGGGCCACGAGTCCAGCGTTCTTCAGGAACCGTGGCCGAAATTCAGTGAAAGCGCATTGACAAGAGACGAACTCGAAATCGTGGTCCAGGTGAATGGAAAGCTCCGGAGCCGCTTTAACACCGGCGCTGATACCGACGACGATACGCTCAAGAAAAAGGCGCTGACCGACGAACGGGTCAAAAAATTCATTGAAGATCGGCCGGTCAAAAAAGTGATCGTTGTGAAGAAAAAACTCGTCAACATCGTGATCTGAGAGCCAGGTGTTCGAATTGGATATTCCCGGGAAAATTATCGGAATCGTGATTCTGGTCGTTTTCACCATTGCCGCCTGCGGGTATCGTTTTTCAGGGGGCGGTGAATTGCCGGGCGAAGTGAAGCGGGTCTATATTACCATTTTTAACAACCGCACCTCCGAACTCGGTGTCGAGAACGTACTGGCGGCTCAGTTGACCGATGAGTTCGTCACTCTTGGGCCCAAGGGTGTCCTGGTGAGTGAGCGGCAAACCGCCGACGCAGAGCTTTCCGGGGTGATTACAACCGTAGCGATTAACACCGTTACACTGCGGACACAATTGAGCAGTGCGGAACGGCGGGTGAGGATCACGGTAGCGGCTCGTCTTACGGGGACTAACGGCAAGGTCCTCTGGCGGGCTGATGCGATTTCGGCAAGTCAACCTTACAGGGTCGAAGCCGACAGATTAACGACGGATGTCAACAAGCGCGCGGCGATTGCCAGCGCTACCAGGATCCTGGCCGAAACGATATACAACCGCATGACCTCGGGTTTTTAGCCGAGCATCCCCGAGGATTCCCGCTTCCGAATATTGGTCGAAAAAGGGGCTATCCAGAGCATTCCTGCCACAACGCCCGTTTTTTGAACGACGATATTTCACTTGCGGGCGGCATTGACCTGTTTAGTCAGGCGGGAGATCTTTCTGGCGGCGGTGTTGCGGTGGATGACCCCTTTTTTGGCGGCCTTGTCGATTGCCGACTTGGCGGTGTTCAATTCGGCCGCCGCATCTGCGCCGCTCTGGTCGGCAACGGCCTGCCGAACATCTTTCACCACATTTTTTACCCGGGTTCTGGTCGATTTGTTGCGCAGGCGTCGGATGTCGTTCTGCCGCGCCCGCTTCAAGGCTGATTTATGATTGGCCAATGCTGCCGCTCCTTTTTTGATGATAACGTTTAGAGTGAGCGATTGTCGAGGTTACCGCAAATGCAGAGCAGATGTCGCAGCTGCAGTAAGATCGGCAACCCCGAATGGTTTCAAATTAGTAAACAACAATTACTATTCAATCTGCTCATCGATGTCAAGAATTTTTAAAACGCAAATATGTCGGGCCGGTATCAGATCCAGAGCAGCGGTTCTCGGTGAACGATGACATGGAGCCGGTCACCCGGTGCCATCAATGGGATGTTCATTTTTTAAAGAAATGGCCGGAACCAGAGAGGTCCGATTGACGGCCGGCATATTATTGTATTATTGTGTCCTTAGCGTTACTGTTTGATACTTAGAACCGCCGTTGTCTTATTTTGCAACATAAATACCCGCTATGACGATTAAACAGAAATTTTTTTTGGCAGCGGCGCTCACGGTCATTTTATCTACGCTGCTATTGATTGTTTTCGGTGAAAACGGGTTGACCGACCGAAAGCGCCTGAAGGCCCGGTATCGTGAGGTGGTATCGGAAAACACGGCCATTGCGAAAGAAAACGCACGGCTTTACCGGCAGATCGAGCGGTTGAAAAACGATCCGGCCTACATCGAGAGCATTGCCCGCCGCGAGTTGGGTATGATCGGCAGTAACGAAGTGATTGTCAAACCTTTAAATCCGGTATTGTCTGACCGCGTCAGCCATGCCAATAATGGAACCGACGGCGGCGACGGAAACCGTTGATTCAGGTAACACGCGAAAGGCGGACATGATGCATTCGGGCGACACCGGCATTCGAACGGCGACCATGGCCAAGATTTACGCCGGACAGGGGCACTACGACATGGCCGCCGAAATTTACCGTCATCTTCTGAGCGAGGATCCCGATCGTCGGGATTGGGCCGATGCTCTCGCACAGATCGAGGCGAAGCTGGCTGCCCATGCAGAGAGCCGTTTCCGCGATCCGGCTGGTCGATTGGCCGAATGGATCGGGTTGATGCTGAGCTACCGGCGATTGTTGGATCTGCGGGACATTCGGCGCCAGGTCTCACAAAAAAATACAGGAGGTCGAAAATGAACGATAAAAAAGTTGCGGAAGTGATCGATATCGCCATTAGACGTGAAGAGGAAGCCTACCGGTTTTACATGGATATCTTCGACAAAGTTCACGAGCGGTCGGCAAAGGATACCCTGGAGTTTATCGCCAACGAAGAGAAGAAGCACCGCGAATTTCTGGTCAGATACCGTGATGGCGGATTCGGGGTGCAGGCCCTGAGAATGAACGATCCGGTTGAATACAAAATCGCCGAGTATCTTGAAGAACCCCCGGTGGCGGAAGATATGCGCAGTGAAGATGTTTACCTGGTTGCCGCTCACCGCGAAATGCGATCGCATGATTTTTACACGGAACTGGCGCGCCTGCATCCCCAGGGCGATCTGCATACCATGTTACTGAAGATCGCCAGTGAAGAACTGAAGCATAAGGAGAAGATGGAATATCTGTATGCCAATACGGCATTTCCTCAAACCGATGGCGGTTAAGTCCATATTTGCAAATCGAAACACTAAGGGCTTACTGAAGAATAACGTCGCGTTGTGGACGCCGATGCATCCGTCCGGCTGCCAATGCGAAAGCTCAAAATATCCAGACATTCGTGCGTTTTCGCGCCTTGCCGGCCGGACGCCTCAACGCCTAATATGGCGAACTTGTTAACCTAGAATCCTCGGTCGATGGCTGGACCGTGGCCGGCATTTTCAGCGGCCCGGCAAGCTCATTTTGGTGAGGCTTTTTCAGTATCGTCAGCGGGGTTTTGAGTCTGCGGCGCAAGAGTCTTTGTCGAATAAAATACCGCTTTGACTCGTTTCTGATCACTGCCCGCCACCGTTATTTCACCGGTTTTACGACCCCAGGAGATCTTTGATCCCGTCAGCGTATTTTTCCCGTCGGTTACGAAAGAATTCTCGCCGATCAACTCGACCACGTCGTCTTTCAACCGGTATTCCGCACGATCGGTTTCAGCCCGGCGGTTATCGGCGTTTATCTTAACATGCCCGATCGCCTCGATTTTTTCAATCGAATCGGCGCCGGACACCCCTTTAGTGCCCGCGTCTGCTGACCGTTGATAGGTGATTTTAAGTGTGTCGGAGCGAATGGAAAAATTTCCTTGAACGGCTTCCACGTTTCCGATGAATTCGGCATAGTTCTGATCACCGTGGCTGACCAGGCGGTCGGCTGTAATTTCAATCGGCTGGGTGGCCAAATCATTTTCAGGCGGCCCGGTTTTGTCGGCAGGAGAGACACCGCCGGCGAATCCGAGCAAAATGGCGATTGCCAGGACGTATCGCAGCGATTTCTTTTTCAACGCTTTATGCATGAGATTGCCACTATTTTTTGATGAGGTGCTCAAATCGAATGGCCAGACCATTTGCATCGACCCGCACAATTTCACCTCGCACTGTGAAATCCCGTTGCCGATGAACGGCCGGGACCGCCAGATTCAAATGCTCTCCCACGGCGATCCCGTCAGCGGCCTCGATAAACATTCCCCCCTTGCTGATGTCCTTGACGGTGCCCCTTATGAACCGGTTGCGGGAAGCATAGAGTGTGGCCCTGCCAAAGGGCCGTCGGGGGTGTCGACGTTGCTCGATGGGTCGCTGGGTGCCGTCGTGGTCGTCAGGCGACACACGGTGCTCTCCGGCGCTCTTCGGCTGTCCGGTTCTTTGCGGCGCGTCATGGTCCTTTGTGGTCGGACGAAGTCGGGCGGGCGAAACCGGGTGTGATTGACGACGGAGTATCTTTGAGAGATCGGGTTTGACATAGGCAACGCCAATGCCGAAATCGTAAAGGGACTGTTTTTCGGGAAGCCGGCGGCACCATTTCACGTGGCCGTGGTAAACACCACGGCACCCGGCATAGGGTGTGTTCTCGATGCCGAAAATGATCGGGGCGCCCGGTGCGTAGGCGACGGTGCACTCAAAATACAAGCCCCCGGCGCTGTAGTTGACCATTTTACCGTGATGATATGTGCCCTCAGGAAGGTTTTCGATCAAGATTGTTGCCGCGTGGTCGAAACGGGCGGTACTTCTGGCTTCCCAGGTGGTTTTCATCGTATTTTTCACTTGAAGAGTGGTATCTGCCGGTATTCACATCAGAAATCGAATGACTTGTCAACAGGATTCCCCGTTTCGGACGGAGCTTTCATCGTAAGCGTTCACAGGGCACCGCATCTGCTTTGTTGTCGGGCACTTGAAGTACAAAAGTACGTCTGCGCGCCCGACGCCTTGCATCTGCGGCACCCTGTAAACGCTTACCAATAGGTGGTTTGAAGCGCATCGGACTTTGCAACCCTGTGAACGGTTACCTTTCTTCTGATTCAGCGGTGAGGTGATATCGGGATGCGGACGGCAGCTTTCAGCAGCGATGCCATTGGGAGAAAAGACCCCGGGAGAGGTGGGGCTTCTCTGCGCCGGTTTCCCGGCCGACCGGCGCAGCATCGGCAAGGCAATCAGGTAAAGCGGGACGACGGCGAAGAATTCCCGGGTGGTATTATTTTAGCTGGTAGCTTCTTTCCCTGAAAAGTCGCAAACAGGCTTCAACCACGTGCGGATCATAGAGCGTGCCGCAGTTTGTCGATATTTCCTCGAGTGCTTTCTCGATGCCCAAAGCCGGACGGTAGGGACGATGGGATGCGATGGTTTCGACGACGTCGGCCACACTCAAAATCCGTGCCTCGACGATGGTCTCATCACCGGTCAACCCCTGCGGGTAACCGCTGCCGTCGATTCTCTCATGGTGCTGCAACACAATCAGATCCACCGGCCACGGGAAATCGATTTTTTTCAAGATATCATAGGCAACTTGCGGATGTCTCCGGATCAGTTGAATTTCGGCTTCGTTGAGTCCTCCGGGTTTGCTGAGAATCTCTGCCGGAATGGATATCTTGCCGATATCGTGGATGAGACCGGCCATTTGGATCCCCTTGACAGCATGAGCGGAAAGCCCCATCTCCGCTGCCAGCGTCATGGCCAAATCGGCTGTCCGTCTTTGATGCCCGGCCGTGTAGGGGTCCCGTTCTTCCACCGTCAAGGACATGGCGTTAACGGTTTCATCCAGGTTTTGCTGGAGTTTGTTGTAGCTTTGCTGAAGCCTCTCCTCCGCCAGTTTGCGTTCGACGATTTCCAGTTTCAATTGCTCGTTCAGCTTCGTCAGTTCCGCTGTCCGTTCCTGCACGACGGCTTCGAGCTGATCGCGATGCTTTTTCAGCTCATCTTCGACCTCCATCTCTTTGGATACGGATGTCAATAATCCGAGTGAGAGACAGATGTGATCGGCATCAAGGGTCTCTATGGTGGCCTGATCCTTGAGCCATATGGCAGACCCCTTTTTCAGGGCGATTTTGTACACCGCCTCGATGGCACCTGTCTTTTTGCATTCTTCGCGCAATTCCTCCCAGACGCCGCTCAACTCCTCACGGCTTTTGACCTCTTTGCTGATACCGGCGTCCGCATCCAAGTATCTGTATATGCGGCGGTCGAGGATGCAGTTACGAAAAACTTCGGCCACATCGGTTAACCGACAGCCCAGCAAATCGGCCAGCCGTTGACTGGCGTATTCATACCAGATGGTGTTCGTTCTCTCCTGCCATGCGGCGATGTAAGGGATGGCGGGAGTGCCGGTTTCTTCGAAAGCCCGGTAACGTTTAAAACATTCGACCACACGATCCTTCAATTTCTCGCTGTAGTTTCCATTCAGAATCCGGCCGCAATAATCGGGCGGCTGAGCGTTGCATCGGTCATTCTGGCGTGTCATCGTGCTTTCGATCCTTTACGTCTTGCAAGCGGAAAGCCGGGATTTCAGGTCTGCCATATCTTCTTTTATTTTTCTGCCGTGGGCTCTGCAAAGGGTCTCGCAGAAGCGCTTGATTTCGGGTAGGACGGCTCCGATTTCCGGCAATTCGGGATATTTTTTAAGCGACAGCGCCTCCAAATCGATGGTGGAGTAGCACAACTTGTCGTCCAACAATCGGGCGTCGGATGCGCCGCCACCGGTGATCTGTTCCTTTTGCACCATCTGCGGATTCAATCTCTTGGCAAACTGCAGCGCGCAGCTCGGAGAAATCGACGCGTTGACGCGGTTGATTTCCTGATTGACAAGCCGGTGCATTTCGAGCACCAGGTAGTAATAGGCTTTCGTCGGATCTGGGTGGGCGGTCATGTCTGCCTTAGACCGGCCGTGGAGATAGACAGCACAGGACTTTTGCAGGGCGTCGTAAGCGTTGCAAACCAGTTTCACGAACCGGGTGCAGAATCCGATGGCAAATGGCATGCACAGTTGGGCGTTTTGCGGCACGACTGCCCCGGCAGCGGTAAGCAGGGTTCCCTCCACGTTGAGCATTTCGTAGAATGCCGGTGCCTGATGTCCTCGCAGCAGCAGATGGTTGAGAAGGGCCGCCGGGTTCCCGACTTCAGCCTCTTTGAGGCGAAGTGCCTGCACGTAGCTATGGAATAGGTCGATTTTTTCGTCGAGTTGTCGCCGGTTTTCAAAAAAGGATCCGGCAACATCGGTCAAAATTTCCTCGACCAGCGGATCAATGAAGTCGTCGTTGAATCCCATTTTATTGCTCCCCGGAAAAACGTTTTGGGCTAATACCATATCATTCCAGACGGTTTGAGACAAATGAATATTGAGTCCACTATCGCTTTCATCTTCACTTGTCCTACCTCGCGTGACAAGATATGAATCTTTTCAGATTGCATCTCTGCAAATCTCTGATGTGGAAAATAAATGCGTGATAGACTCGCAGAATTTTTGAATCAGCCCCTGACCGTCGGCAACCGTACGATATCCGGGAGACTGGTTCTGGCACCCATGACCCATCTGGGAAACATCGCCATGCGTGAACTGCTGGCCTCTTTCGGTGGATTTGGATTGCTTTTTTCCGAGATGTGCAGTGCCAGAAGGATTCCTCATGAAAATCGTGAGGCGTCAGACCTGTTCCGTTGGAGGGATCAAGAGTTGCCGCATCTGGTCTGTCAAATTGTCGGTTTCGATCCGGCGACCATGGCCAGGGCAGCCCGTACCGTTCAAGAGGCGGGGTTTTTCGGGGTCGATCTCAACTTCGGATGTTCGGTTGCTGCGATCTGCAGCCGGAGTTGCGGAGCGGCACTCCTGAAGCAGCCGTCTTTGGCAGCCGCAATTGTGAAAGCGGTGCGCCGGTCGGTTTCGATTCCTGTTTTTGTCAAGTTTCGCACCGGCTGGCAGGATAGTCCTCTGGCGGCGGTTGATCTGGCGCGTCGATTCGAGGCGGCCGGAGCCGATGCCCTGACCTTTCATCCCCGCGTCGCGCCGGATCGTCGCTCACGACCGCCGCGGTGGGAATATATCGGTTTGGTTAAACAGGCGGTTTCGATTCCGGTTTTTGGAAACGGTAATGTTTTCAGTCGGGCCGATTGTATCACAATGCTGTCGATGACCGGTTGCGACGGAATTGCCCTCGGACGGATGGCAGTGGCCCGTCCATGGGTTTTTTCCGAGTGGGCCAATGGATTGTCCGTAGGACCGAATATCTACGGCAGCACCGCGCTGCGGCTGACCGATCTCCTGCCGCTGTATTTCGACGATGTCCGGTCCGTTCGGCGTTTCAAGAAATTCGCGCTTTACTTTGCCGCCAATTTCCGGTTCGGTCACACCCTTTACACCCGGATCTTCAACGCATCCGACATGGAGGCGATCCGGTCAATCCTCAGATCCTTTTTTCAGACACCGCCCGATTTGACCATGCGGCCTAACATGAATTTATTCAACAATTGATTGCTTCGTGCCCATCCACGGTTTCATTAAGGGCACTGGTAAGTTTCCGATCCAGAAATGAGCAATTTTCTGCAAGTTCAAGGAAATCACGGAATTGCGCGGAGGCGTACTCCTGTGCGCCGCACAAGCGATTCCGCCGATTGACGCCGAAATTGCGGAAAAGGGCCATTTATGGACGGAAACCAACTCGGATTAACGGCCTAAAAGAGAACACATCAACTCGAAGTAGACACCGGCGGCCAAAATCAGGATCGTGCAGGGTTGCCACAGGAGCCGGTAGACTGATGTCAGCGTGGTTTTGAAGTAGGCATTGGACAGGAGCAGACACAGGTGTAAGGGCGAGAGCAGCACCCCGACAAAGCCACTGACCAGAGCCAGCATCATGTAGGGCAGCAGCAGGTGGCCGTGTCCCATCGTCTGGATCAGGGAGATCAGGATCGGAAAGGTTGTGCCGACAAAGGCGATCGTGATTCCGGCCACCCCGCCCACAAGGAATGGCAGCAGCATGGTTATCGGCACCAGCGGAACATGCCAGCGTATCAATTCGCGGCTGACGGCCTCGATGGCGCGACTGTCTTCGAGGATGCCCTTGAAAATAAGGATCGATGTCACCATGTAAAACATACCGAGGAGCTTGGGGTTTAAAATGACGGTTCGCAGCCGGGCAGCCGTAAAACGATTATTGTACCAAACGCTGGAGATGGCCAGGATCAAGGCGACAATCAGTCCGGTTTCTTTGGCAATGACAAAGCTTCCGGCGTCTGTCAGAGCCGACAGCAGAATACCCAGACCCATTCCCACGAAAATCACCACCAATACCGGCGACAATTCTACCAGAAAAGGACGCAAGCCAGCTCGGTCGGCTTCGACTGCGGAAGAAAGGGATTCGGCCAGGGCACCCCTTAAGGGCCGGAAGCCCGCCATCAGTGCCACCAGGGTGAGCGGGAAGAGAACCAGTACAAAACTCCAGAGGTTCAGGCCCGCAATGGTGGTCGTCAGCAACACACCCGGATAGAGCGGCCACCAGTATTCCCAAATATGACGGAACCAGTAATTGAGGTAGCTCAACTGGTCGCTCTTCAGGAGGTGGCGATGGCCGAGGTTTTTGACCATTGGTGCGGAAAATATGGCGCCGCCCGGCATCGGCAACAGGCCGATCAGGGCGGGAAAGACAATGAGGTTGAGCGATGGGCGCCTCACCAGACCGCGGAAATTGTCGAGTAATCTGTTCATCTGGCCGGCTACCTCCATGCTGTGACTGAAAACCAGGATCAGCATAACGATGACGGCCAGAGCAAGCGTCTTGGGTTGAGTCACGGAAAGCAGGGCTGACTTGAGGATCTCAAGGGGCCCCAAGCCGAATGAGAGTCCGAGAGCCAGCGCTCCTGCTGTGAGGGCATTGCCGAGGCTGACTTTTTTACGAATAGCAACCAGGATCAGGATGAAAGCCAGGGCAATCCGCAAAATGGCGGGGATGTGATCGAGAAATGACATGGAGAAAGCGTCCATTGTGAGTGAAACGAGTTGTGATGGTCACCGTGTGATGCGGCGTTTCGATAAATAAGACGATATCAACCTTCTGGAGTTGGAAGGTCCGGTTTTATGTCGACAGGATTTGAAATGACAGCTCATTGACCGGCTGTGCGCATATTAAGGGCCCCAGCAAAAAATAAATCCACATCTTGCTTGTCTTTTGGCCCGTCTACTGCGTTACATCCACCGACACGTATCTCAATATGCGCCGCTGGCTGTGCCTTGTAGCCGAACCCAAATCCGGCGCAATCTTGTGGAATTATTTCTTACCGTGACCCTAAAATGACCCCTATATAGGTGTATTTTTAATGGTTTGCAATACCCTTTATGGAGATACTAAAAGCCTGAGGATTCGGCTCCCGCGGGAACGTTGGATAGTGTCCATCCCCGGTTTCATTTAAATCACTGATTTGTTTAAGGTGATCGGTTCGCCGTGTGGGAGAATGGGGGGAGGTGGGTGTTGAATGCGTGCTTATCAGCAGGTGGTTGTACCCCCGGAGCCGGATCGGCTCCGGGGGCGTCCGAAAGGAGGCGTGCTTCTGAAGTCCGCCATACTCCAGAAGCCATCAATGAAGATGAAACGGACGTAAACGAATTATATACAAAATTAATGCCAACTTACTTAAAAAGTTAACTAATTAAAATATTGAGATAATTTTAATTGTTGTCGTTTAAGGATGTCAAGAATTTGACATTGGACGGGACAGCCCTCGTCGGCCGACTATCCTTTTGAGCGCAAGAATTCCATACGGCTGTAAATGATGCGTTGCAGCACGGTGATGGATGTCAGCACGAAATATAGAACAAGGCCTGCCCACAATATCAGGTCCACAAAGGGCGGCAGAACACAAACCAGAAAGGCCCAGATGAGAAGGTAGACCGTTCTCCAGCCACGCTCCATCCAACCGATGCTACAGGTGCCGCCGAGGGCTTCCGAGCGCGCCTTGACATAGCTGATCATGACCGTCGCGAATGAGCTCGCAAAGATCAGGCCGCTGGCCAGAATAAACCGGTTAGCATTCCAGAACAGAATCCAGAAACCCAAAAGGTAGAAGAAATCCGAGATCCGATCAAGGGTAGAGTCGAAAAAAGCACCGAACACCGATGCAGCGTTCCGACGGCGGGCCAAGAGACCGTCCAATGTGTCGGCAAAACCGGAAATAAGCATAAAAAGAAGACCGATGACAGGGTGCAGGAAAAAACCGATCGGAACGGCAGTGGCCAGAAGGAGGCCGACCAGCGTGAACTGATTTGGGCTGAGCGTCAGGCGATTGACATAAGGCAGAATCCTTTTATCGAGCCACCGGTAGTAGGGTTCGGCCAGAAAACTCTTGCGAAGCGTCATGTCAACAATTCAGGAGTTGCGTTGGATTTCAGAACCGGTCCTTGCCTGCCTGATGATCTCCGTCCTCCATTTATCAATTGGACAGAGGTTCGCGTTGCTGAGGATAGTCGGTCTCTGCATCGTCTTTTGCCGGAAACAGAGATATGAAATTTTCGGTCAGGCTAAACGCTTCGTCGTCGGTGAATTGACGCGGTGGATGTTTGCAAAAATACGCCGAAGGGCCTTCGAGAACACCGCCTTGGCCGCGGTCCAGTGCGAGTTTGACACACCGGATCGCATCGATGGCGACTCCGGCCGAATTGGGAGAATCTTCGACCGACAGACGCAGCTCGATTTCCATGGGGACACCGCCGAACAACTGTCCCTCCATCCGGATAAAACAGACCTTATTGTCCTTCTGCCAGGGGACATAGTCACTCGGGCCGATGTGAATGTTTTCGTTTTCCAGACGCTGAGCCGCCACGGATTGCACCGCTTCGGTCTTTGACTCTTTTTTCGACATCAACCGATGACGATTGAGCATATTCAAAAAATCGGTGTTTCCCCCCGTGTTGAGCTGGTAGGTTCGCTCGAGCTTAACCCCCCGCTTCCTGAACAGATCGGTTAGGACTCTGTGCGTGATGGTGGCCCCAAGCTGGGACTTTATGTCGTCGCCGATGATCGGTATGTTTTTCTCCTGGAATCGTCGAGCCCATTGGGGATTACTCGCGATAAAAACCGGAATGTTGTTGATCAGGGCGATGCCGGCGTCGAGTGCGCATTCGGCATAGAATTCTGTCGCGCGCTGTGAGCCGACCGGCATGTAGTTCAGGAGAATTTCTGCGCCGGTTTTCTTGAAAAGATCCACTACAGCATTATGCTCCGGTTCGGGAGCATCGGAAGGAACAAAGGTGTACCGGTCTTCGTAATCCCGCATGTGGTCCGACAGGCCGTCAAGGATTCGGCCCATGCTGACTGTAACGTCAGACTGCGGCAGGTCGGGATAAAATCTTTTGGTGCAATTGGGGAGTGCAAAGATCGCCTCATTAACCTTCTGGCCGACTTTACGCCGGTCGATATCGAATGCCGCAACGACTTCGATGTCTCCAGGCCTGTATCCTCCCAAATCCCAATGCATCAGACCAGTCGCATCTGCCGGATCCTTGTCTCTGTAATAGGTGATCCCCTGAATCAGTGAACTCGCACAGTTACCTATTCCCGCTATTGCAACCTTGATCATGCCCATCGGTGGTTCGACCTCCTCCCTACGACAAAGAGCCCAAAGATACCTGACACCCATTTTCCGGCTGTGCCATTTGCCGAGGGACCACGAAAAGATTCATGCATAATCCAACCTTCCGAAAAAATATCCCCCCGCGTTTGGAGTAAATTGGCAGAGTGCCGCGCGGGAAGCTTCATACAAAGCAATATAGAACGGTTTAATTCAGAATCAACGCGGTTTGCAACATCTTTTAACGCCAGTGTATAATTTTCAGGTGAGCCAGCGGCTGTTTCCGGTTTTGGCTCCAAGAAACAAAGAATGTTTCCAGGGGGTCAACCATCGTTGTTATTTTAACCGATTAATGATAAGCAAAGAGTGCGTGAGAATCAGAGCGGCGGTTGGTTTTCGGCTGCGGCTGCCGTGGTCTCTTGGTTGCCTTGTTCGGTTGCCCAGCGGGTCAGAATTTTGTGGTAGGTACGGATTCGGTCAACATATTTGACAGGCTCGGCCCCGCGGGCATATCCATGCGTCAGCCCGCGGTAATATTTCTTAAGTCGCAGCAACGGCAGTGTCGCACGGATGTCGGACCAGGCTTTCGGATCTTTGCCGAGTGCGACCGCCAATGCCTGTGCATCCTCCAGGTGCCCGAAGCCAACGTTGTAAGCCGCTAAAGCCATAAATGTCCGATCCGGTTCCGGAATGTCCACCGGTATTTTCTTGTGAAGCAGGGCCAGGTAGCGCGTGCCGCCGTGAATGGACTGCTTGGGATCGAGCCTGTTTTTCACTCCCAGAAAACGCGCGGTCGCGAGGGTCAGCATCATCATCCCCCTGACACCGGTGAAGCTCTTGGCCTTGGGGTTCCAGTGCGATTCCTGGTAGGATTGCGCCGCTATCAGGGTCCAGTCCAGACTATGTTTCTGGGCCGCGTTTACGAAATACTGACGAAATGGCGGCAATCGGTGCCCCAACCGTTTGCGGAAAGTCGTGATGTCGACATAATCGAATTTTTCCAGGTGACCATAATAGTGCTGCTTGAGCCGCTCCAACAGCGAAACGGTAGACGGCAGCTCGAACCACTGCTGGAGAGCGCGACCCAGATGCCAGTTGTGCGGGTGCCGGACCCAAGCCTGATTTTGACCTTTGTCAATAGCAAAATGGACTGTCAGTTCCGGGTGGTAGCGCCGATTCAGCGCGATAGTGGTCGATTCTGCAATGATCAACGGGATGACGCCTTGACCGGCCATTTCCAGCAATTCTTCTGATTCATAGTCGGAAATGGACAACCAGGACAGTTCCGGGTATTCTTTCTTTAAAAAGTTCAACCGTTTTTCTTGAAACCCGCCGGCGGTAACCCATATGGGCTTGCCGATCAGATCCGCGGTAGTTTTGAGGACGGTGCGGTCACGGCGTCCCACGACCTGTTGCTGTATTTGCTGATAAATCGGTCCGAAGGCCAGATGCCGACGCAGGTCATCCGATACGATAAAACCGGCGGCGATCAGATCCGCCTCACCATTGAGAAGAGAGGTGACCATCGTCTTGTCGTTTTCCATGACCAGGATTTCAAGTCTAACGTTCAGGTAATCGGCAAAGGCTTTTACAAGATCGTATTCGAACCCCTCCTCTCCATGCGGTCCTTCGTAGTAGCAGGTCCCATTGTTGCGGGTGATGACCTTCAGAACCCCTCTGGCCTGGATAGCCTCTAAATCGTTTTTAAAGAGCGGTTGATTGCAGCCCGAAAAGGTCAATACCATCAAGATGGCCAAGCATAGAGCGCAGGCGCCGCGACAAACCTGTCCGAGGGTTGTTTTTTCCGGCCGGGTGTTCGGGAAAACACCAATTTTAATCGGAAAGCGTCTTAAGGAATTCATCAGCCACCATATGAATGAGATGCCATTCCAGATATAACTTCAGAAGGTGGTTGCCGTCCGGCAGTTTTCCTGGAAATCGCAAGCGCGGGATCCTGGACACGAGACCTGCTTTTATCCCCTTTGCTGCATGGGTCATTGGTATTAAATATCGGCTGGCGGCAAGCTATACTTGAGACAACGCACCCGAACGGCAGCGGTCGATAATGGCCTTTCGAATCCAGCACACCTTTGGATTCACAGAATACGGTCAAAATTAGGTGGCGAGATTCTCAAAGCTGTTTCCTCAAAACGATTTTTCGGGTACTATAGCCGTTAATTTACAAAGCGAGGTCCGCTTTGGTTGAATATTTGTCCCAAAAGGGATAATAATGAAATTTACTCTTTTAAAACGTCTGACACTCGGATACGTCGTTATCTTGCTCCTGGTAGTTCTGCTCGGGGTTTACGTGTCCCTCAATCTCAACTTGTTAAACCGCTTGATTCGTGGAACAGCGGTCGACGGGACCACCATCGCCCAGATGGAACATCTGCGGGAGTCGCTTTTTTCGCAGGTCAGTTTTGAAAAAAAATACCATATCTCCAAGGATGAAGATTTTATAAAGAAGTTCTGGGAAATTCGCGAACTTTTTATAACCGGGCTCGATGACAATGAATATCGGATGGATACAGACCGCAAAATCGAACTTTTTACAGAAACACGCCAATTGTACGACCAGTATGTCGCTTTATTCGATGAGGAAAACAAGCGCTTGTCCCAAGGGAACTCAAAACCGAGCCGCGAATATGCGACGCAGAACGAAGCGCTGCTGGACGGTATCGCCCTACGGCTCAACGGCATCATCGCCATTGTTCAAAAGGGCCGCGAAGAGAAAATTCTCTCGGCCGGCTTGATCAGTTCGCGGGTATTGAATATGACCCTGTTCACGGCGATACTCACCGTGGTGGTCGGTACGCTGATATCATTTTTCAGCACCCGCCGAATCAACCGTTCGATTGTGTTGCTTCAGAAAAAAACTAAGGAAATTGCCAAGGGAAATTATGTGCAGTTCCCCGAGATGAAGGGTCCGCCTGAAATCAAGAACCTGGCCGACGATTTCAATGCGATGAGCGTAAAGCTCAAACAGCTCGATGAGATGAAAATAGATTTTATCAACCACTTGTCACACGAACTTCGGACCCCGCTGACCGCCATACGGGAAGCCTCTGAAATGCTGATCGAGGGCACCTACGCCAACGCACCGGAAAAAAAACAGCAACTGTTGATCATAACCCGGGAGGAGTGTGAGCGACTGATCCGATCCGTCAACCGGATTCTCGATTTTTCCCGCATGGAAGCTCACATGATGGAGTATCGCTATCAGAAAGCCAACTTGACGCTGTTGCTGCAACAATCGGTACTGAAGCTGACACCGATTGCGCAGAACAAGCGAATTCAGCTTGAACTGAAGCCGCTGCCCGAATTACCGTTGATTATGATGGACGAGGAGCGCATCAGTCAGGTGATGGATAATCTGATCGGCAATGCGCTGAAATTTACACCGGAAAACGGCCACGTCCGCATCATGGCGGCGCCCTACAACCACTCAAAAAAGGCTGTTTGCGTGGCTGTTTCCGATACCGGCATCGGTATTGCCGCCGAGTCGCTGAAAATCATCTTCGAAAAATTCTCCAGGGTCGAAACCAACGGACACAAGGCCGCCGGTTCCGGCCTGGGGTTGACCATCGCCAAACACATCATCTCAGATCACGGGGGTGAAATATGGGCCAAAAGTGCGCCGGGAAGCGGCAGTACCTTCTATTTCGCATTGCCGGCTGCCTGATATTAACCTGCCTGTTGGCCGGCTGCCTGTATCCGCCGGAGCGCTGGAAAACGGAGGAACACCTCGCGACGGCCAACTATTATCTGGGCAGAGGAAATTTCAGCGCCTCGCTGAGAGAGAGCCGGACCGTACTGAATCTCTATCCCCAGCTTTTGGGAGACCGGGCCCTGTTTCAGATCGGCCTCATATACAGTCATCCCGAAAATCCAGAACATGATTTCACAAAAGCCCGCGAGGCTTTCGGGGCCCTCGTGAACCGGTATCCTGAAAGCCCGCTCAAGCCTCAGGCCGAAATGTGGATTATGGTCTTGCGGAACCTGCAGGACATGGAGAGTGTGTTGAGCGCTAAAAATCAGGAATTGGCCCGGTCCAGGGACCAACTCAGAGATCAGCTTAAAAAAGTGAAAAAGCTTCAGGTGCAGAAACAGAAAATCAGCGAGACCAAAGAAGATCATTACGAAAAGGCCATCGAAGCCAAGGATCAACAGATCAAAGAGTTGGAGGAAAACAAGGATCGACAGATCAAAGAGTTGGAGGAAAACATCGACCAACTCAAGGAAGTGGATATTAAAATCGAGGAAAAAAAACGCGAAGTCACTCCTTGAATCCAAATAAGCAGTCAAAGAGGAACTCATGAACAATATCCTGGTGGTCGATGATGACCGCAATATTCTGAATGTGATCCAGATGCGACTCGAGGCCGAAAGCTATCGCGTTTTCAAGGCGCTCAATTCGAATCAGGCCCTTACTTTTCTGGGGGACAACGACATCGACCTCGCGTTGGTCGATTTGAGATTAAAAGACGAAGACGGCATTACGCTGATGGATGATATTCATCGCGCCAACCCGGATCTGCCTATCATTATTCTGACCGCTCACGGCAGTATCAACAGTGCCGTGGAAGCCATGAAGCGTGGCGCTGCCAACTACCTGACCAAGCCGTTCAACTATCAGGAGCTTTTGTTGCAGATTCAGAATTGCCTGGAGAAAAGCGAGTTGTCCAAAGAGGTCAACACGCTGCGAAATATCTGCGCTGTTCAGTTCGGTTTCAAAAACATCATCGGCAGAAGCGAGGGCATGAAACGGGTCCTGGAGCAGGTCGCCCAAGCCGCCGAGACCGATTCGAACGTTCACATCGAAGGAGAGAGCGGAACCGGAAAAGAGCTGATCGCCAAGTCACTGCATCTTTCCGGCCCCAGAAAAAAAGGTCCTTTCGTTGCCATCAATTGCGCAGCAATTCCGGAAACCCTTTTAGAGAGTGAGTTGTTCGGTTATAAAAAAGGGGCCTTCAGTGGAGCCGTGAGCGACAAGAAAGGTCTCTTCGTCCAGGCCCACAACGGCAGTTTCTTCTTGGATGAAATCTCTGAAATGCCGCTGAGCATGCAAAGCAAGCTGCTGCGTGTGCTGGAAGAACGCGAATTCTTTCCGGTCGGCGGTCATCAGACCATCAAGGTCGACACGCGGATCATCACGGCGTCCAACAAGAACCTCGAGCAGGAAGTCGAAAACAAAAATTTCCGTGAAGACCTGTATTACCGTATTCACGTGATTCGGATCCAGCTGCCGCCCCTGCGGGATAGAAGAGATGACATTCCGCTTCTGGCAAAACATTTTCTCAAAAAATATGCTTCCGAGATGAAAAAGGAGATCACCGGTTTTTCATCCGCCGCTCTGCAGAAACTTCTCCGTCACCACTGGCCGGGCAATGTCCGTGAACTCGAGAACACAATCGAAAGTGCCGTCGCCATGGGAGCCGGCAATGAGATCGGTGCTGATTTGATCCTGCCAAAATGCGAAGCCGACAATGAATGCATTAAACCGCTCAAAGAGGCCAAAGACGACTTTATGAAAAACTACCTGCTGCAACTGGTCGAATTCACGCAGGGCAACGTCAGCCAGGCCGCCAAACTCGCCGGCAAATACCGCGCCGATCTTTATGAACTGATGAAAAGATACAAACTGGATCCGTCCAACTTCAGGGAATAATCTGATTCTACCAGCGTCTCCGCTTCATCTGACCCCAGACGGTCGCGGCCCTGCGATGGTGTTTTGAAAGCCGGGATGACCGTGATTTAGAGGCCTATTTACCCCCCGGAAACCTCCAGATGGCGGCGTGCCGCGTCAACGACCCGCCCAGGGGCCTGTTGGCACGACAGCCTTTTTCCTCACCGAGTTCCATCTAACCGAATCCGGTGTTTCGACACCGCCTCTTTATGACCTGTCCACCCTTGTAGGAAAAACCATACAGCACTAAAAGACTTAATTCATATAGATTACCTCCCGGCGGATTCATCAGCCGCTCGATGGCGTATGGAAATTCCTTCGCATTGAGGCCTTCGAGCGGTCATAATTTATTAAAATTAATAAATAACAATTACTTATATATATATCGCAGTCTGGCACATCTCTTGCCTATGCCACGACGTCCATCCAGTTTTACCCAAGAGATGAAAGGAATGAACGGACTCGATATGAACAAATTACTAAAATATCAACTCGATAAAAAAGGGTCAAAATTCAACTTGTCACCTCTTCTTGTTCTGTTTTTTTTGAGCATATCGGTTCTGATTCCGGCTTGTCCGGCTGACGGTTTCGAGGGGCAGGTTAAACTGGCCTGGGATCCTGTTGAGAGTGCGGCCGGGTATGTGGCCTATTGGGGTACCTCCAGCCGAGATTATGCCGAAAGCACCGACGTCGGGCAAGCGACGACATTCGAGATACCCGGCCTGCAGGAAGGACAAGTCTATTATTTCGCGGTCACAGCCTACAATGCGGACCACAATGAAAGCGTTTATTCCGAAGAACTGATGCACCTTGTTGCACTCCGCGATACGGACGGCGATGGAGTGCCGGACACCGAGGAAATAAACATCTATCACACTAACCCGGGCAAACGCGATAGCGACGGCGATGCCATGAATGATGAGTGGGAAATCGATTACGGAACCGATCCCCTCGTAGACGATGCCGATGGGGACCTGAATCGGAACGGCATCAGCAACCTGGAAGAGTTTTTTCGTCAAACCCAAACCGACAACCAGCGCCCAGGCAAGCCGGTATTGACGGAGCCGGGCGACGGGTCAGCAAACGTCGCTTTGGTGTCCGTACTTCGGTCCGACTTCTTTACGGACCCGGACGCCGGTGATTTTCACACCGAAACCCGTTGGCAGGTCAGCGGCAACACGGAATTTTCAGATCTGGTGCTGGATCTGCAATCGGCCACCTTCCTGACCCAACTGCCGTTGCTCGATTATATACTGGAGCCGGACCGTACCTACTGGTGGCGCGTCCGGTATTTCGACGACCATGCCGCCGCTTCCGAATGGTCCGCCACGAGCTCTTTTATGACTGTCCTCAGTGCGGACGACGATCTGGACGGTGACGGCGTTCCGGACGCTCAGGAAGTCGGTTTCGAAGTGGATCTCGATGAAAACGGTGTGCCCGACCAAAGCCAGGACGAGATCAAAAGTGCTCTCACCTCAGCAGGTGATGCGTTGGTGAGTTTAAAGAGCCCACCGGCTGAAGGGTTTATAGAAACATTCAAAACCTCGGTGTCGAATCCAAACGATTCTTCTTCCGCCATGGGGCTTCAGTTTCCAATGGGGCTGGTCCATTTCAAGCTGGCCGTTCCAAACCCAGGTGACACGGCGACGGTCGTCATCTACTTCTCGGAAGCGCTGCCGGAGGGATTGGCGTGGTACAAATACACCCCGGCCAAAGGCTGGCACTCCTACGCCGAGCACGCTACAATTGCTGCCGACGGCAAATCAGTGACAGTGGAATTGCAGGACGGCGGTTTCGGTGATGCCGACGGAGTAGTGAACGGTATGATCGTCGATCCATCCGGCGTCGGTTATGTGACGGTCGCCAACACGACATCGCCGACCGCTGTCGTCAGCAGCGGCGAGGGTGGCGGGGGCACTGGGGGCGGTGGGGGGGGCTGCTTTATCGGCACTGCCGGTTCTATGATA
>Ga0272443_10002036_pt1 | contig 27092 bp, 31 predicted proteins | sample SSMAcet12_FD_193581 | JGI IMG/M metagenome (GOLD analysis project Ga0272443, IMG submission 193581) | Marine sediment archaeal communities from Little Sippewissett salt marsh, Falmouth, MA, United States - SSM-Acet-12 | ecosystem: Environmental > Aquatic > Marine > Wetlands > Sediment ... | reverse complement strand
CGTGGCAACCATCTCGCTGGTCGTATCCCAGCTGGCCAACTGGCTGGGGCCCAAGATACCTGCGATGTTCAAGTAGTGAACATTTATACCCTGACCGACCCCGGCAGTCCGACCGACCCCGGCAGTCCGACTGTCCCCGGCAGTCAGAGTGTCCCCGGCAGTCAGAGTGTCCGTTAGGGACAGACCACCCCTCCCAGACAGACTGTCTCTCCCAGACAGACTGTCCCTCCTGGATCGAAGATTGAAGCCACCCTATAGATGGGGTGGCTTTGTTATTAATAAAGCACTTGATTGGTATCAACCTCACGCCTTATATTTCAGTACTCCGTTTACTACAATACCACTTGGATTGCAAATGAGTCGGACTTTAACTAATGAAGAGAAAAGGGTAGTCTATTATGCCCAGAACAATAAGCCGACTGATCCCAAGTTGGTTAACAACGAAACACCCCTTGACAGTTTAAACCTGAATTGGCGAGAGAAAGATTTACCTGAACGTGAACGGACAAAGCACGTTCATAGGTTACATCCCTACCTCGGGAAGTATATACCCCAGTTGGTAGAGATATTCCTCCGAAAGTACTTCAAGCCAAAACAGACAGTGCTCGACCCATTTTGCGGCTCCGGGACTACTCTTGTTCAAGCAAATGAATTGAACATTCATTCAATCGGGTATGATATCTCAAAGTTTAATGTCCTCCTATCACAGGTCAAAACAGCTGAATATGATGTTGACTTATTAGATAAAGAAGTCAAGGACAGTATCGAGAAACTCAGAGGCCTGATTGGCAAACTCTCAAACGAACTTCAGTTTGAAGAGATCAAAGAACTTGACCCCTCATTACATACTAATACCGACACGGACAACGAATATCTTAAAACCTGGTTCGCCCCACAAGCCCTAAAGGAACTACTCCTATACCACAATCTTATTGAGACACAATCGTATAAATATGCAGACGTGATGAAGATCATCCTATCCAGGTCTGCTAGATCCGCAAGGCAGACTACTCACTTCGATCTTGATTTCCCTAAGAAACCAGTGACAAATGAATACTGGTGCTACAAACATTCAAGGATGTGTCGACCGACTAAGGAAGCATATAAATTCATACGGCGTTATAGTGTAGACACACTCCGACGAATTAAAGAGTATTCGATGCTTAGAACCAAAGCAGATGTCAAAGTATTCAATGAAGATAGTCGAACGGCATCCTTTCCAGCTTTCGATGGAATAATCACTAGTCCTCCTTACGTCGGCTTAATAGACTATCACGAACAGCACGCATATGGATATCATCTGCTGAATCTGGAGGATCAAAGGGAGAAAGAGATCGGGCCGGCATCAAATGGAGCAAATGGTAATGCCCGTTTGAAATACCAAGAAGATATCACTACCGTATTTAAGAATGCAGCAAACTCCGTAAAACCTGGGAGCCGATTCATTGTAATCGCTGGTGACCGCCACAATCTATATGACTCTATTGCCGAGGGTGCCGGATTAGAAGTTGAAAGCATAATCCAACGGCACGTAAATAGAAGAACCGGAAGAAGATCAACTGAGTTTTACGAATCGATATTTGTATGGCGAAAACCCTAACTAATAACGGAGGTAACTGCTATTATGGAAGCGAAGACAGCCGCAGCGATTAAAGGTTATCTTGAAGCATTTATCGATCAAATTGTAAATGAGTATCGTAAAAAGAAACTCCCGTTGCTCGATACACCAGAAAGGTATCTTCAAAACAGATCCAGTAGTGGCGCATTAAAACCATTCCACGCTGCAATTATACCTGAGCAGTTAATGCGAATCAATGCTTTTGAGCGTGGATTTAGTACAAAACTTGGGACCACCTTTGAAGAGGTTGCCCGCCTCGTAGCTTTGGAACACCACGAAGAGGCAGTCCGAAGTTACGATCTTGTAGGTGAAATCAGTTTAGACGCCATCGCTGAAATTGAGCACCAAATCTCCGTATTTGAACGTGCTGCAGATGACAGGTTGATCAAACCTTCCCTGACGGAAATGATCGATGCGGTATTCGAACACAATATAGCTGAGACCCGTGAAATCAGAAATGCTCGGGCAGACCTTTATATCTTGGCAGAGGATGGAACAGAGTATTACTTTGAAATGAAATCACCCAAGCCAAATAAAGGACAGTGCTTAGAGGTCATACAAAGGATTCTCAGGTTTCACCTACTCCGCGGAATGAAAAGGCCCAAGGTTCAGGCTTACTTCTCTATGGCTTATAATCCGTATGGGCCAGATAAATCCAACTATAAATGGTCATTCGCAAAGATGTATACTCCATTTGAGCAAGCTGTTATAATTGGACAGGAGTTTTGGTCAATAGTTGGAACTGAGAACACTTTCACAGAAGTTCTTGAGATCTATCAGGAAGTTGGGCGGACTAAAAGTAAATATATGATTGATGCATTATCATTTGGCTTTTAATCCCAAATAGGGAAAGTCGTTGAGATACTCATCACCTATATTTATCATTGTATTCATATCACTTCTCTTTGCTCAGTCCAATACCCGAGTATCGAGAGTCGTCGACGGCGACACCTTCGTCATCTCTTCCGGTGAGAAAGTACGCCTCATTGGAGTAGATACCCCCGAGACTAAACACCCCCGTAAAGGAGTTGAGTATTTCGGCCCCCAAGCCTCTGCCTTCTCCCGGGAGATGCTCGAAGGTAAAACCATCCGTCTTGAATTCGATGTCCAGGAGCGCGACCGCTATGGCCGCCTCCTAGCATACGTATACATAGATACACTATTTTTCAATAAGCACCTCGTCAAAGAGGGATATGCCCGGGTAGCCACCTACCCGCCCAATGTCAAATATCAAGACCAATTCCTGGCAGCCCAGCGCTATGCCAGGGAACACGATAAAGGACTATGGGGCCAGGACAACCCATCTGACTTGTACCTCCCCAAGGAAAGTGGTGATGGGAATGACACCGGCCCCGTAGTCGCTTCTAAGAACTCTGATAAGTATCACCGCCCCAGTTGTAAGTGGGCGAAGCGGATTAAGCCGGAGAACCTGATCCGGTTTGAGTCGGCGGAGGCGGCGAGGAAAAAGGGGTATAAACCGTGTAAGGTGTGTAAACCTTAGTACTTGGAATGATGGAGGATTGCAAGGTGCATATTCTTCTTACAGATGAAACAAACATTAGACCAGACGGGAATGTGACTTTCTTTGTCTATGGGGGTATTCTATTTCCCATCGAACAATTACTCGTACTTCATAATGGTATTAACAGAATCAGAATTGAGAACGGATACACTACAACGGATATGCTTAAGTTTGACACAAGATCCCGACCTGAATACGTTTCAGTTGATGAAGCAACAACTGCTAAAAACTCAGTGATTAAGTTATGCTTGACACTTGGTGTTAAATTTATAGTACACATCATACACCACGGTATTATCAGGAATCAAGATCCGGACATCCAACTGAAACAGGCAGCAGATTATGTGATTGGCCGTTACAACCAATATTTAAATGATATAAATGATTATGGAATCTGTGTAGTTGATAGATTTAGTAAGGATACAAACTATAGTTATTCTGTCACTAAGTTTACAAAAGGCTTACGACTACACAATGGTTATCTGGTTAACCTGGATAGAATAATACACTATAGTTCTACCTGTATAGGAGCTTCTCACGCAAACTCTGCGGTGGACATCGTTTTGGGTAGTCTTAGATATTGTATCAACAATCCGAAAAACGAAGACGTTGCCTCAATAATGGCACATAATGTCATCAGAATGATGTGGGCCGAGAAACGTGATGGAAAGCTATATCCAACGAATAAGGGATTTATCATAAGACCCAATATGGATAAAGTAAGACAATCATATGGTGCTTTCTTAGATGACTATAATGAGTTAATAGCAAACTTGAAGAAACTCTTTAGATTAGCTACTCAGAAGTAAGTCACCTCCGGTATATTCACCACATCTTCGTGATCATATCTACAGGTCGTCTCCAGACTGGCGTGCCCCATCAACCGTTGCAGCTTCCGGATTGGATAATCCTGAGTCAGTAAGTTCGTTGCAAAGGTATGCCGCAACGAATGGACCGTCAGACTTTCCCGCAGCCCTGCCCTGCGGATATACTTCTTAACCATCCGGCTGACGTAGTTGGCTGTATGGGGATGCCGCAAATACTGCCCGCTGATGTATACCCACCTCTGCCCTTCCTTACTGATGCGGCTCTCATACTTCACCTGGGCCAGTGCCTCTTTTACACTGTCCCATAGTGGGAACTTCCGCCGGTTCCGGTGGTCGTCTTTACCATTGATAATAAGAAAGCTGTCCGTGACATCCTTCCACTGCAGGTTGTAAAGTTCACCCCGCCGCATTCCCGTCCGGAGCAACAGCATCAGGTAGCCCTGTTCCAGTGGATTGACAGCGGCCGTAGCCAGCAGCAGCCGCACTTCTTCCGGGGAAAGATAGTCATTGCGCTGTTGGGTCGGCGGTATAAAGCCGCGCTGGTTCAGAAAGGGGGAGCTTTCAAGGATGTCCCATTTCACCATTTGACTGAATACAGCCTGAATGTGGCGGAGATTAATTGACACCGTATTCTGGTTAGAGTATCTGTTCTGCAGCCACTGCTTGAAGGTAGCGACAGCGACCGGTCCGATCTTGCTGATCGGGTAGTCCGGCCTGAAGCATTCACAGAAGCGTTTGAAGGAGAACATATATCCTTCCGCGGTGAAAGGGGAAAGATCTTCCTTGAATCGCTTGTGCGCCTCCCAGTAGGCCAGCGCCAGGGTGTGACGGCCCAGGTCCAGGCCGAGTTCCATCACGGCAATCCGTGCAGCCTCGAAGTAGTCGGCGGTTTTCAACTGATGACATTTGCGTTTCGAACGGGCATTTCCGGTGACTGCCCGATACATTTGGTTGTGCATTTCGAGATGTGCCATATAACAGCCCCCATAAGTATAATTAAGGGTTTGGGTGTTCAATTGACCGAATTGGCCCGAATGAACACCTGATCACTTTATTATAGTTATGTGACCTGTGAGCGAAGTGACGTTATTGCAAGAGTTGCAGTGTGAAACCTGTGGAGCTGAGGGGATTCGAACCCCTGACCCCTTGAATGCCATTTCTTTCACAAGCCACCTATAACATTCATCTAAAGGTTAATACATAAGCCTTTCATTTGTATCTAACTGCGTCAATTTGAACATCCCAACCTCCCAAAACCTGCTACATAATCGTTAATCAAGTTACCGATTGAACAACCCCTTGTCAAGAGGAAAAGCATAATATGCCCGTCTCTCGTGACTGAAATTGCCTGGGATCGGCGGCTTAAATACGGCTTATCCATCCGGGCAGAATACGTCCACGAAAGGTATATTCTCCCGGTTCCCCTGCCTTCAAGCGGTGAAGTACATTCTGTGCATCCGGCAGGTTGACCAGCAGCTGCGCTCCCTCTTTTTGCCCAGTTAGTTTGACATCTCCCTCCAGCCCGGTGGACAGAATACGTTCCACCTGGGAAGGCTTTGTTTTGTAGTATAGTTCCATTGTTCAGCCTCTCTCCTATTAGTACCCTTATAATATACAATCAAAACGCCATAAAGAAAAGCCCCGACCGAAGCCGGGGCTCTTTATCCTGTTCATATCGATGCTCGCTTTTGCAGTATTAGGGGGCGGAACAGGTTGGGACTAAAGAGTCATTGGGTATCCTGACAAATAAAGGATCCACCGATACGATGGTATTTCCTTTGTCTTCCAACTCGTTGAGATACCATTCTAAGAACTCGTATAGTTTAAAGTGTATTGAAGTGGAGTCAATCGCTAAAAACAAGGGGATATCCGGGTAGTTTACCGACAGCCACTCCTCCATCTGGTCGTAGTATCTGATATGCTTTATCATTCGGGGTTTCCTTTATATGTAACAGTATTCAGTATATACCCGGGAGTCAGGGTAATATATACAGCCAGCGGGTGGAGCTTCACCCGCCAGCTGTGTTGGTTGAGGAGACAACCATCTATGAGTGAAAGGTATTATAGTCTGGGCCTCCGGTCTGCTGTAACCGGAAGCCGTGGAGTTTACTGGTTGAACCGAACCAGTTTCTATGCTAAAGGCCGCGTGGCCGTCATAGTCAAATCCGGCGGTTGCCGGAGTCGGAGCAGGGTGCTCTGAGGATGGTAACTGGGGTTGGGTTGAGGAAGGCGGTACAGGAGTGGGTACTGCGGGGCTGAGAGATTCTTCCTGATGAGAGAAGTTCTGTTGTGTCCCGTGGCGGAGCCAGTAATTCTGGACTGACTTGCGGTTCCAGGTAAGGCTCCGTGGGGTCAAAAGGTGTCTTTGATTGAAGTAGTCAGCGATCTGGGAATAGGTCATATTGAGGGTGTGCTTCAGCATCCGGATCATCCGAATGGTTACCTGTCGCTGTCCCTTGATGTCCGCACCCTTATTTATAATTAAGTGATCAGGGGTTTGCAAATAAGTCAGTGCGTCTTCCAAACTGTAGACGCAATCCCAGCTGAGGTATGGACTTAGCTGTAGTCCCGGGAGCCGGTATTTGGCAGCCCGCTTAGTTTGTGAACTTGTGAAATGCACATAACTCTGAGTCAGGACAATGAGGCCCATCTCCTGCAGCTTCTTCCAGGCGCGGTTGATCGTAGATTCCCGTGCTGTAATACACTTTTGAATGTAGTTATAGGGAAGGGTGACTTCCACGTTGGATGCATCTACATCAGCAATAAGGTGCATCTCGCTGCCGTCGACCAGATGTCTCAGCTCCGGTTGGTTACCCAGTTCAGTGTCATTGGTTTCGGCATCGGATACCGACCGGATTACCTTCTTGACCGCCAGCCAGTAGATTGCAAGGGCAACCGGATCGTCCATCAGTTGGCGAAGACTATCGGCGATATATTGTATGTCGGCACCCAGGAAGGTGGGACGGTCTGATGCGCCACGGCGATAGCGGGGCATTGCGGCCAAATCATTGACCGGCTGCTGCTTCAGCTCGGTATACCGGTTCATTACCTTTTCCCGAATAACGTAATAGAATCCACCGGTGTTGGTATCCGGCCGGTAATGCTGAATCCAGATAGCCCTTATCAGCTGCTTCATCGGAATGCCGTTCATCATTGACCAGCGCACCAGGGTATCGATACCTTCGTCACTCAGGGTCAGCTTTCTATGGTGGAAGATTGTTCTCACTTCGTTCTTATATCCGGTGTCTCGTTTCATTGTGTGTCTCCATAGACTGTTTAGTTCCTTGTCCTTCTGTTATAGTCTCCTTCCAGGCTTTATATCCAGGTGCCGGTAGCGAGCCGGCACCCAGCCAGTTATGGAGACGAAGCGGTTTCTCTCGCTTCACCTTAGTTATGTCACGAATGCCCCACATATTCAGGAACTAAATGAAATAGTTTGCTGTCCGGTCTGTTAAACTTCATCACTCGTCTCCTTCTGTACCAGATGTGTCAGATCTTTGCTGATATTCGGGACTCTGGGGAAACTTTCTTGTCTCAATATCAAGGCTATAGGCTTGATAGAGTAAAATAGTTGGTGACTTTAGGCTAATTCGCCCTGGCAACTGACCGTATGCCATTCTGATACGTGAGTATGCAATACCCATACAGTCATCCGGTTTAGATATTAACACGCTTCGGTAGTCTGAATACCGAAAAGGAGAGATAATTAAACCACTACCATAGACCCCTGTTTGGGCAGGACATATAACCTATAGTATAAGTGGTAAACCTTACCCGCCTCAAACTGGCCTTCTGGGCAGGACATATAACCTATAGCATAAGTGACAAACGCTTCACACCCGGGTAGACCATAGGGGGCCTTGCCCCCTCGCCGCTAACGCGGCTCACCCCCGCTATATCGATTAGTTGGTATACTACTGAAGCATTGGCCGTCGCCTTAAGGTTTACAACTTCGTCTAATGTTTTCGGCAGGGGGTAAAACATAGGGGCTCCTCGCCCCTCGCCACTGCGTGGCTCACCCCAGCTGCTGCGCAGGCGGTTGGGCTCAGCGGACATCTGAACCGATGGCGGTGGAGTATTAAACCTTTAGCCGCGAATGCGGACGGCCGACCCTAAAGCGGACGGCTAATTCACTAATCGATAAAATACCTCGATCCCTTAACCACCTGCCAACCTGAGAACAACAGCTTGATAATCCTGTCCCGGTATCCTAAAGTAGTTATATAGAACTCGATTGAGTTGGCTTTCAGCACTCTCAATCACACTCTATATAGGGGTTAACCTGTCAGTTAGGTACAAATCTGCAATCCGTATGCCAGTCAGGATAAACGAGTCCGCTGTAAGAGGGGTAGAGGTACTCTGGCTCGCTGCACGCTACCCTGGCGTAGCCTGTGCCCCGGGAAAGGTGCTCTTTAGCCGACAGTTTCCTGATCAGCGACCTGCAGTAAAAAGCCCCTTTTGGGTCCGCGGCTCCCCGTAAGGGGTAAAAGAACCTTATCACAAGGGTCCCTGCGAGAGGACAAACTTTCTCAAATACTTTCCAAATATCCGACCCAATCGTGACATAACTACTGTAGAGGGGCAAAGAGACGACTCCCCAACCTGAGGTGAACCGACACCCGAATCCCTGACAGGAGACACACGATATGAAGACCGTCGCCAAGAAAGTCATACACGGGATACCGGGCGTCATAAAGCCTACTCCCCGTAAACAGGTCCGGAGGGCGCAATGAGATGTCTACCAAGAAGCGCACCTACAACTACGACCCCACCATCATCAACTCCGGTGTCGCTGCCCCCGGCGACACCTGGAGCCGTAAGGTCATTGAGCTTTTGAGCTACGACCCTACCGATGATATGGACTTCCAGCTGGACCTGGAATCCTTTACACACCATTTATCTCCCCGACAGAAGACCATACTGGACCAGACCCTTGAGGGGTACAGCCAGTGTGAGATCGCCTTCGACCTTGAGGTAGACCAGTCTACCGTCAGTCGGGAACTCAAACGTATCGCAATCGCCTGGGAGCGGTTCCATTCAATCGATGGAGACCTCCCAGATGTGGACCATAACCACTAATGCCCCACAGTGGGTTCAGTTTCAGGACTACAAGATCGACACCCGAATGAACAGCTGGATCTATACCGCCCCTGATGAAGCAGCCGTTAGACGGTTTGCCGCCGAAGAGTTCAAGGATGACCCCAATTCGCAGCAACTGATTGACTATGCAGCCTATCGCTGGTTTAATATCCAAACCCACGATACACTGCTGGACTACATAACCACACTACCCGGCTGCCGCCTTTGGCCCAATTCCACTGACCGCAATGTTGACTTCACGATGGACTACCAGGGCAAACAGCTGAAGGTAGACCTGAAGCTCACTCCCCTGCTGGCTGAATACCGGAAGATGGCCGCCAAATGGATCACCGTCCCTGATGACGCCGCCCTTGTCAAACGCTACTATGAGAAGGCCGGCATAAAGAGTAAACGCCAGACCGCTGAACACCGGCTCTATGTCGTCTGCTACAACTACACCTGTCCGGATGACAGCTACAAGGTCAAAGGCTACGGCGAAGATATCGTCCGGGCCGTCGACGCCTGGTTTACTAACCCGGTATTCTACCCGGTAAAGGTAGGTAAGAAGACCTACTACGCCGGACTAATCCGAGTCCAACACGGACTGGATGCATAATATTGCCCAAACCGAACCATATATAGTAGGAGGTATATCTAAATGTATAAGAAGTATGTAGAATTCCCCACCACTCTCGAAGAACTTGGACTCAAGTCGCCGATGCCGGTGATTGAAGTCCACGATATTGAACACTTCCCCGGTTATGATGTTCGCTATGAACTGATTGACCTCAGCAAGTTCGGCACACTGAACCCCCGAATGGTCAGCGCCTACACCAGCGACACCAGCGAATACATCGGCGAGCCTAACACAGCTCACGAACTGTGTGTCGTCCGCGGGATCAGACCCCAGCTCCGTGAAGATGTAGACATCCCGGTCTGCACCGTCGGCTTCTCAGAACAACGCAACGCCTGGTATGGCTGGGGCCCCAAAGGTATCAAGTCCTTTACCATCGGCGATACGGTCAAGATGGGTGATGTCCTGCTGGGCCGCTACCCGAAGGACTTCAAAGTCAAGACCCTTGAAGACGCCAGAGCAATGGCCTACGCATTCGCAGAGGAGGTATCCTGATGGAAGACCAGAAGCAGAAGCAACTGATTGAAGACGCCAAACAGCAGCAGGCAGCTCTCCGCAAGCTGACCACCGTCCCCTTTCCGGAGAAACAACCGCCCTGGTATATCCGGATGGTGGCCGACATCTATCGAATTAAGCTAAAGTAAGGAATACCGTTATGGCAGACATCAAGACAAAGTACGACGAATGGGTTCTCAAATGTAGAGAATACGGGCTTACCGATATCACCATTACCCTGCTGGAACGCATCGCCTACAAGGACCCGCTGCAGACCTGGAAAGACTTCTCCGCTGAGGTGAAGCGCTCCACGTCCTATATCAGCAGGCTGCGCATCCAGTATGGCAACCTGATCAACGACTTCGCCCAGCAGTTCATATTCAACAGAGCGATGCCGTTCTGGTTTTCTGCACTTGACGATAAGTGCAGAGCCGGGGACGTGTCCGCCCTGCGCCTGGCCTTCGAGCTGGAGCATAAGATCAAGGAAGAGAACCACGCCGATGTGAATATCATCATCGAACATTCGATACCACGCCCTGACGACACTGATAAGTAGACATTGATTAGATGAAGATCGAATTAGATTACACACCTTTCCCCAAACAGGCCGCCTTTCACCGGTCCCCTGCGAAGTTTAAGCTTTACAGTGGTGGATTCGGCAGCGGGAAGACCACCGCCCTGGCGTATGAAGCATTGCTCTATGCGCTGGAATACCCCGGCACCACCGGTATGATTGCCCGTCAGTCCTACCGGGAGCTGATGGACACCACGATGAAGGAGTTCTTCGACATCTGCCCGCCGGAACTGATTCGCAACTTCAATAAGTCCAACTATCACCTGACCCTGTGGAACGGTAGCATCATTCTATTCAGGAATCTGGATAACCTGCAGAAGCGCCGGGGTACCAACCTGGGCTGGATCGCTATCGATGAGCTGTCAGAGGTATCCGAATCAATGTGGCTGGAGCTGCAGGGCCGCCTTCGCCAGAAGAACAGTCCGAGAAAGATGTTCGCCTGCACCAATCCTAATGGACACTCGTGGGTCTGGACCAGGTGGATACGCGATGCCGCCAAGAACAAGGACTATCATATCGTTCAGTCAGCCACTCAGGACAATCCTTACCTGCCGGCTGATTACGTCCAGTCCCTCATCGACAACTATCCCGAGCCCTGGGTGAAGCGTTATGTCTTCGGCTCCTGGGATGCTGCCGCCGGTATCATCTACGAAGAGCTGGACTACGATAAACATATCATCAAACCCTTTCCTATTCCACCCTCCTGGACCCGCCTGCGGGGGATGGACTACGGATACACCAACCCCACCGCTGTCGTCTGGCTGGCCATCGATCCCGATACCGGTAAGGTCTATGCCTACGACGAACACTACGCCGCCAAGCTGACCGTCAGCCAGCACAAGACGGTCGTTCACGCCAAGACCGGACACGCCAGGATACAGGTAACCGCCGCTGACCCATCGATGTGGCGGGCTGCCGATGGTGACGGACGTTCCATCGCCGATGAGTTTATGTCCGGTAAGGAACGCCTGCCCCTGATCAAGGCCAACAACTCGGTGGCCTGGGGTATTAACAAAGTCAAAGAGCTGCTGCAACACGACCGGCTCTACATCTTCAAGACAATGGAGAACCTAGTATCCGAGATCCAGGACTATCGTTACCAGGATATACCGGTCCACCGTGATGTCAATGCACCGGAGCGCCCGGTAAAGAAGGACGATCACGGTTGTGACGCCTTACGCTATGGATGTTCTTACATCATTGAGCATAATCTTGCACCAACTTCTTTCGCAGATCATCGCCGCAGCGACGACCCCAAGACACAGCTGGCTGAATCCACCCGCCGGATGAATGAGCGCAGTGGCCTACTGCTCCCTGAATCTTACTACGAAGCCATCGAGAGCGATGCCGACGAAGAATGGTAAACCAACCACCAATGGAGAACCCACCAATGTATGAACTGATCGGAACCCTTATCGCCTTTGCCGCCCTGGCCTACGCCATCTTTGTACAGCAACGGACGATACATCGACAACAGAATGTCATAATCAAACTGGTCGGCTTCATCACCAACGTAGAGTTCGGTGAAGCTGCCCCCACGGATATGAGTCCGATTGACCTGGACGCTGTCCCAACCGAAGACACTAAGGAGATCGACTAATGAACGAGCAAATCCAAAACACCCAGCTGCCCGAATCCCCGGAGGAGTTGGTTAAACGCATCAACGGCTACTTCGAAGTATCGAAGCGTGCCAAGGAACGCCGCCATAAACAATGGCTCACTTACTACCGCCACTGGCGGGGACTGGAACGGGTGCAGACCAAAGGCGGCCGCTCCCGTGAGCTGATCAACATCATCTTCGCCACCGTGGAACAGAAGGTTGCCCTGCTGTCTGACAGCCGCCCCGGCTTTGTGTTCTATCCCCAGGACGGAGAGCAGGATCCCCATACCGCCGATGCGGTGCAGTCTATCGTCTCCGACTACATCCGGGACATCACCGAGATGGAAGAACAGGAAGAGCTGATCAAACAGGACGCCGCTATCTACGGCTCCGGTTTCGGTATGTACTTCTGGGACGGTAACGAAGGTGAGGTCGGCTTTGAGCGCACCGATCCCTTCAAGATATTCCCGGCCCCCGGTGCACGCGATGTCGAAGACGGTAAATACCTCATCATCGCTGATGCGGTTCCGCTGTATGAAATCCGCCGCCGCTGGAAGGGCGTTGATGTCAAGGCTGACACCAAACTGCTGGAGTCCATTGCCTACAACCGGGCAGAAGACAAACCCGGTATTACCGAGGCTGGTGATGGTTCCTCCGACTCTGTGAAAGATGTCAGCGATATGGCCCTGGTGCTGTTCGCCTGGACCTATGACGACGATGTTGACCAATACCCCAACGGTCGGCTGACCATTACCGCCGGCAAAGCCCTGCTGTGGGACGGCCCCAATCCCCTGCCCATCAAAGGACGCCCATTTGTCAAGTTCGACTACACACCGGACGAAGGCTTCTGGGGTATCGGTGAGGTGGAATTCCTGATCGATCCCTCCAAGATGATCAACAAGCGTAAGAACCAGATACAGGACAACACCGACCTGCTGGCCAACGGCCGGCTGGGTGTCGATGTCAATAAGATCCCGGAATGGAAGAAGATCAAGGGCAAAGCCCGGGAAGTTATACCGGTACAGGGCAGCCCCAAGGACGCCATCTGGGCAGACTACGGACGCCCGATGCCGCAGCAGGTGGTAGCCGATATGCAGGATTCGCTGTTCTGGGTAAACCTGCTATCCGGTCTGCAGGAGGTGGGCCGCGGGGTTATCCCCAAGGGCGACCCTTCCGGTGTGGCCATCCAGACAATAATGGAATCGGTCAACATCCGGGTCCGGAAAACCTCCCGCTCCTGGGAACGGTTCCTGAAACGCAGCGCCACTATGGCAGTTGATATGCTTCAGCTATATGAGCCCACCAAACTGTTCGCCATCCTGGGCGACGGTGAGGAAGTCCAATACCTGCGTGCCGACGACCTGACGCTGGACACCCGCTATAACATTCGGGTGAGATCCGGCAGTACGCTTCCAACCAACCGGGCAGGGAAACTGGAAATGGCTATCCGTCTGGTTCAAGTTGGCATCATCCCACCGGATGTAGCCCTCGACCTTGTAGACATACCCGAGGTCAAACTGATCATCAAGAAACGGGAGCAGGAAGCCGCAGCCCAGACTCAGGCAGTCGCCGCCAACCAGCAGCAATCCGAAGAACAGCTGGCACAGAACCTGGCTGGTATCGAACAACAATTCAACCAAGGAGAACTAACCTATGAGCAATAAGCCTAACACTTCCCCGGAACCAGTGGAGCAGTCCCCTCTTGAAACGGGCGCCGCTGAAGCTCCCACTTCTGAAGCGCCCGACACCCAAGACCCCCTCAAAGCCGACGCCATCGTCAAGATCCGCAAGTCAATGCGTTATGACTTCGAACAGATAATGCTCACCGCCTGGGCGATAGAGCGCCGCAAGCTCCGCCAGGGACCAATGCAGGGTGTGGCCTGGCTGCAGAAGGTTCTCAATCTGGACCGTGACAAAGCCATCGAGCTATACCGCGCCTTCAATAACCACTGGAGAGAGAAGCAGGGTAGATAGCTGACAGCTATCAAAGGGTCTTTGCATAAAAACCCTCAAACTGAACCTATTATATAGGGGGTGTTCCCGACATACCGGGTGCGCCTCCTGCCACTAACCGGGACCAACCCCCACCGGAGTCCCAGGAGGAAACACGAATGGATAACTTGAATCTCGAAGGGATTGGACCACTCGAAATCACCGAGCAAGGCACCGATACCGACAACACCCCAACTGATCAGACTGCCGCCGCGGAGACTGATCCTAATACTGCTGACGCTGACCCCACTACCAATGATCCCACTATCGATGGTAACGACGGGACTCAAACCGAGCAACCCAAGTACACCGTCAAGGTCAATGGTGAAGAAGTCGAAGTCACCCTGGAAGAGCTGCAATCCGGCTTTATGATGCATAAGGATTACACCTCAAAGACCCAGGAGATTGCTGCTGTGCGCAAGCAGATCGCTGACTTCGAACAACTCACCGGCTGGAAGATGGACGAGGCACTCCAGTTCTACCAGAACCAGGCAACGCCACCCGGAGACGGACAAGGTGACGCCGGCAATGAAGCAACTGACCCCAAAGTACAGCAGCTCGAACAGCAACTGAATACGGTAATGGAGTTTGTTAAAGGCCAACAGGCCGAACAGCAACTCACCCAACAGATTGCTGACCTGCAAGGTAAATACGGCGACAAGTTCAGTGCAGAGCAGGTCATCGACTTTGCCTTAAAGCATAATGAACCCGACCTCGATAAGGCGTTCAAACTGATGCGTGCCGACCAACTGGATGAAGCAACCCTTCGGGAACAGATCCGTCAGGACCTGCTCAAGGAGATGGGAGCTACCCATACCAGACAGCAGAACGCTTCGGTGACGATGCCTACCAATGGTGTCGGTGTTCAGAACCTGGAACAGGGGCCGCCCAAGACAATACGGGAGGCCAGCCAACGCACCTTGCAGGATATTAAAGACAATAATATCCAGCTCACCCTTGATTAAGGGGAGCCTATCTTTGTAAGGAGAACACTAACGTGGCACTGAATTACACCTCTATCGAAGCCCTCGTCAAGAAGAATTACCTTCCTGGCGTCGTCGACAACATCTTCACATCCAGCCCGGTTCTGGCCCGGCTGCGGGAACGCTCTGACAAACAGAATGGCGGTTCCAAGATTGTCAAATCCCTCCGTTATTCGGAAGGTAACTCCGGCTCCTACAGCGGATTCAGCCAGTTCACCATCAACACCAACTACAAACAGCACACCGCTGCCGAGTATGATTGGCGTCAGTACTATGCCAACCTGACCATCGACGGTGAGGAAGAGGCCAAGATCAGTGGCGACAACGCCATTGTGAAGCTGGTCGAAACCAAAGTTGAAGCTGCCAAGAACGATCTGAAACACGATCTGTCCAGCGGTATCTACAACGACGGCACCGACACCACCGGTATCGACGGTTTGCCGGTCATCATCGATGACGACAATACCTACGGCGGCATCGCCCGTGGCACCTACACCTGGTGGAAAGCCAGCCTGGTGGATGCAACCAAACGCACTACCGCCAACCTGGAAGACTCCACTGCGGCTACTTACTTCCCGAAACTGCTCCGTGCGGGCATCTCGGCCTGTAAGATCAACAACGAACGCCCCACGTTGATCATAATGACCGACGACCTGTTCGACCTGTTGGCCGACATCCTGGATGAAAAGCAGCGCTTTATGGATCCCAAACTGGCCGACCTGGGCTTTGAGTCTATCAAGATTCAGGGCGTCACTGTGGTTCCGGACAGTATGGCACCGGATTACGCCTGCTACTTCATCAATGAAGATTACCTGCAGTTGATCGAACACGCGACCCGGAATATCTCGCTGTCCGAGTTCGTGAAACCCGCAGACCGTGACGGTAAAGTCGCCCAGTTGTTCTGGATGGGCAATCTGGCTTGCAGCGCCTCGCGGAATCACGGCGGGTACACAAACCTGGGAAATGACTCCTAAGAGTCACCAATAAACTAACACAGGGCTTGTACCACGCAGGCCCTGTGTGTATATTACGGATAAGAATATGACCGGCATTTACCAAATCACCTGTGAAGCAAACGGCAGACGATACATTGGTCAGACTGTTGACTTTATGCAGCGACGCAAGGATCACCTGTATACGTTAAGGAAGCAGACCCATAACAACGATCATCTACAGAAAGCCTATAATAAGTATGGCAGAGAAGCCTTTAAGTTCGAAGTAGTAGAGGAAGTATATAACCCCGAAGACCTCGATGCCATCGAACAGTTCTGGATTGATACCGCTGAATGGGGGAACCTCTTTAACATCAAGCGCACTGCGTCGTCTCCCTATGCACCCGGGAGCCAGCGTAAAGGACAGACAGACCGCTATCTTATCGATCCGAAGGGTAAGACCCATCGCTTCGTTAATATAGACCAGTTTGCCAGGAAGCACGGACTCAATAGTAATGGCGTTAAAGCAGTCCTCAGAGGGGATTATCGCTATCACCTCGGCTGGACCGTCGCCGACCCTGAGATTCGTGCCAAGTTTGACTATAGCAAGCCAATGATAAATGCCAGCGAAGCAGACCTTTGTGACCCGGACGGCAACATCGTCCACGTTGTCAATGTTACCAAGTTCGCCAAGGAGAATGGACTGCAGCAGGCTGCTCTTGACCGGGTTATCCACGGTAAACAGCGTCACCATTTATGCTGGACCTCCGCCGATCCTCTTATCCGTCAAAAGTGGGACTACTCTAAGATGCAATTAAGGAGACCACAGAATGACTGCCAATCAAGCCATCAACAGAATACGTTATAAGTTAGATCAGCTTGACACCTCAAATACCAGCTATGCTGACACTGAGATCATCAAAGAAGTGAACGCTGCCCGTCGGGAGATGTCTCGTATTCTCCCTAAGCGGCTGTTTCCTAACCTGCTAACCACGGCTGACATTAACATCGAATCCGGTAAAGGTGTATTACCTTCCAACTATCTGGAAGTATATCCATCCGGCTATACATTAATAGACTCTGTTCAAGCAACGATGATCGATCCGGTACTTCTGCCTAACCTGACCAGAAACCTGAACACAGCTCCTGGCACGGAGAACAAATACTACTTCATCCAGGCCGGTCAGTTTTATGCATTCCCGGTAACCTCAGAGTCCAGCACCTTTAACTACTATGCATATCCGGCAGACCTTTCGGAGAGTGGTGGCACGTCTGACGTTACCGACCTTCCGGAAGACATTAACGACATCGCAGTGGAGCTGGCCTTCGCCGCATTAATGTCCACCGAGCGTGGCAATGCCGCCCTGGCAGCTTCCGTTCAGAATGATGCCTATGCCAAGATCAAAACCATTATTGCTACCAATCAACCAGGAGCATAACCCAATGAACGAATTGACTATAAAAGCACAGGGTATCGTGAGCGGCTATGTCCGTGATGCCCGCACCAAAGAAGTGATTGAAGGCTCCGAGTTCGAGATGCACAACACTGTCCACTCTGACCTGCTGAACCTGATCGCTGCCCGGCTGGGAGCTGACTCCTCCAGCGACATCCAGTTCCTGCAGACCGGCACCGGAGACCAGTTCGATACCATCGTATTGCAGTATGACGCAGCTGGTGAACCGGCCTACCTCGGATGCCAGACGATTGCCAAAGCCGCAGGCGGCACCGGATCGGTGGCCTGGGTAGAGTTCCGCGGTGTCTATACCGCTGCAGCTGACAAGACCTTTGAAGGAGTCGTCCTGGCCAAGAACTTCTCCCCCGGAAGCCAAGCCTTTTTGAACACCTGGGCCTCAGCTACTTTCGCCAAGACGGTGTATACCGGACAGGAGCTGGTTTTACATTGGCGTGTAACTTTCGCCGCCTCATAAGGATAAGACTATGGCTCTCAACGGATGTAAGTCAGGAGTCTACCTTATCGAATGCACTGCCAATGGTAAGTTCTATGTTGGCAGTTCGAAGAACCTCAGACACCGGCTGAAAGAACACATCAACACACTGAATAAACAGAAGCACCATAACCCACACCTACAGTGTGCCTGGAATAGGTATGGTGCTGATGCCTTTAAGTTCAGTGTTCTGATGGGCAGCCCGACTCCTATCCCACGGGACATCCGGGTGGATATGGAACAGATGTGGATAATGGCCTATTCCAGCCACTATGGATGGAAAGGCCTTTTCAACATAGCACCCTATGCGAATGCCCCAGTGGCTACCGGCACTCCTGAGTCTTACCGCCGTGGAGTAGAGTCACGACAGAAGTATTATAACGATCCGGAGTGGCAAGCCACTCGTAATGAAGCAGTAACAGCTGGTATTAGGGAATACTACAAAGACCCGGCAGTCCGAGCCAAAGCCGCTGATAAGATTAAGAGGTGCTGGCAGAACCCGGAGACCCGGGCCAAGAAGTCTGGTATCAACCACTACGAAGCGAAACCCTGGCCTGTTATTACACCTGACGGTATTCCGATGACCATACTGGATCTACCAGCCTACTGTAAGGAGAACAACATCGAAGGTAGCGCTATCCGGATGGTTGTCAATGGAACCAGGAAACACCACAAAGGCTACACTGCTTTCGATCCTGACATCCGTGCGAAGTGGGACTACTCTAAAATGCAAATACGGAGACCAAGAAATGCCTGCTCCCTTAGAGCTAACTGACATCAGTGATGCTTCCATCCAGTCTACCAACGGTGGTGAAGGCCGCGCCTGGCAGATTACCTTTTACCTGGGCGCCACCAATGCCGGACACATCTTCGACACTGAGAACAGCTTTTCAGACGGCGCTGCTCCGGCATCCGCCGAGGAGCTGATCCTGTTTATCCAATCCATCGATGCTGATATTGACATCCCCGCCGGCTATAAGGTCGATGTGACCAGCGGCGGTGAGACCTACACCATCACCTTCCGGACCGCCATTACCGGCAGCGCCGACCATACCCTGTATGTGGACCTGTTCGGTGACCTATACACCGACAGCGGGCTGACGACACCTCACTCTGATATGGTGCAGATGTTCAGTTCTGGTGTTGGTGCAACAGATGCTTCCAGCCAGCTGAGTGAGAACTTCTCCGATACCATCAATGCCAGCGACCGGGTGAACGACCTGAAAGACTATATGACCGATACGGTAAACGTCTCCGACCGGGTATGCGATACCACCGGATACCTGCAGGATAAGGTTACCGCATCGGATGAACTGACCTACCACTTCGGTGACTGGGATGAGAAGACTTACCCGTCCGCCGACTGGGAAGAGCAAATACGGAGATAATGAATATGTATAAGTTTAGTTCTATTAAGGCTGAAGTTCTCTCGAACCTGCTGAACAATCCGGCCATCACTCCGCGGGAACTGAATATGGCCGTTAACCGTGCCTACCAGCGGACAGCCTCCGCCCTGGATGGCATCAACACCGACTACACCCTGACGATAAACACCGCCACCCCTTTCCGGATGTTACCGGATCAGGTCATCGATACCAAAGAAGTCCGCTACATTGACAGCGATACCGACCACGGCACCATCCTGAAGCAATCGTTACAGCTGTTTCAAGGGGAAGAGGCCAGCGGTATCCCGGCGAGCTTCTACCTGGATAACCCCCGTACCCGGGACTACTCGGTTATCTACTTCAACCCGTCGCCCTCTACCGGCACTATCCAGATCGACTGCCGGATCATCCCCTCTGCCCTGACGGATGACGACGCCGAGATGCGCCTCAAAGACGACGAGATGGATATCGTTATCAACCTGGCTTCCAGCTTTCTGGCGGCCCGGTACAACCCCCAGATGTACGCACTCTACAAGAATGAGTATAAAGATGCACTCTTTACCGCTCAGGAGAACCGGAAACGGATGCAGAACCTGACCGAGTTTCCCACGCTCGAAGTGAGTGACGATTACTACAATAACCCACTGGCCTGGCTTACCACGGAGGACTAACCGATGATGGAGATTCGAGACTTCAAGGGACTTAACCTTCGTATGGACGAGACCGATCAGGCGCCCGAGTACGCCCGGGAGCTGCTGAACTACGACCATACCCTTGTTCCCGGAAAGCTGACGATCCGCCACGGTTATACCCGTTACCTGACCGACAGCTTCGGCTATGCCCAAAAGGGATATGAGTTCCTGACCAGTGACAACGACCGGGTTTACCTGATGGTATCCGGCGACGACCTGCTGGCTAAGGTCAATACCGGAGACTGGACGGTGCAATCGTTACCGGAAGGCTGCTCCATCGATGCCGACAATGTTGAATTCTACACCTACAAAGACCGGGTGTATATCATCTCTCCCGGCTCTGTTCCGATGGTGTTTATCCATATCGAAGCCGAAGACCTCTACAACAGCTACAGCACAGTTGACAGCTGGGTGCTGGCCAAAGCTTCGATGGTTATTACTCACCAGGGGATTCATCTTCCCAAGCGGGTGATCACCAACCCGGATAACAGCGACCAGCTGATTATTGCTACCGCCTCCTCCGCCAGCTCCAGTCAGATGTCCGGTGGCCTGGAGATCCGTAACAAGTCCGACTTCACCCTGGTGCAGCGGCTGGGCTTTGAAGATGAGACCTACAGCCGCTGGTCGATGGGCCGTTGCGATGTAGCCACCGACGGCACCTATGTCTACGTCCTGGCCTACGCTCAGGCGGATACCGGCAGCCAGCGCCATATGCTGCTGAAGTATGACCCGTCTACCTGGGAAGTGCTGGCCAACTACGGACACGACCTCAGCGAAGATCTGTGGGATGCCCGCAGCCTGGCCTACTACAACAGCAAGGTTTATGTGGGCTTCGACGACGGCATCAAGGTTCTCAATACCACCGATCTATCTGTGGACACCACTTATACCGCCGGCCCCACTTACCTGAAAGCTCTGGCAGTTGACAGCAACAGCGGCTACCTCTATGCGATTGAGGACCACGACTCCACCCGTAAACTGTGGCGGATGTCCAGTGACTTCGCCATAACCAGTAGCGTCAACCTGACCTACGAGGCCGTCAGCATCGGTGCCGCCAGCGGCAATACCTATGTCTACGTGGTGGACGCCGACAACAAATGTATCAAGGCTTACAAAGCATCTGACCTTTCTGCAGTTACCGACCCGGTTATCACCCAGGGCAATACTTACAATACAGTGGTCAACCCCCAGGGTATCTGCTGGCACGCCGACCTGGGATGGTTGGCTCTCGATGCTTATAAGATTACCCGCTGGACCCAGCAACTGATCGGCGGCTACTTGTTCTTCCACTACGTCAGCCGGCTGGATGATGTCGGTTCGGTGCAGTTTGTCCTGACCGATACCACCACCAGCAGCGATGAGAACCATCTGGGCGACGGGCAGTATTTCTATGCAGTATCGCTGGTCTATGACGGTCAGGAAGAGGCAATGATGTCCCACCCAATCTACTGCTCCCTGATCCAGCGGACCGGAGACACCAACACTTTTACCAACCATCTGCGGCTGATGGTTAAGAACGAGGCCCAGATGCAGCGGGTCAGCGCCTTTCACATCTGGCGGGCCTTTTCCCCCAGCCTGTCCGGACCGCAGCCCACTTCTCCCTTCCGCTTCCTGAGACGGATATCGGTAACGTCAGCGAAGTGGTCCACTGTTGACGGCAACTTTATCTACGACTTCACCGACTACAAACCGGAAGATCAGATGTCCACGATGACCTTTGAGGCGATGACCGGTATGTCCGAAACCCTGCGGGGACGGGAAGTATCCATCGATACGGCGACTGTTCTGGACGGACAGCTCTTTGCCGGCGGTATTCACTACACCGATGACAACGGTGAAGCAGTGGACCTGCCCCAACAGGTGCGCTGGTCTCCCCACGGCTCAATGAGTCAGGTGCCCATCGGTGCTGAAAACTACACCAACATCGGCGACACCTCTGCCGGTAACATTCAGGCAATGCAGTCGGTCTTCAACCGGACAGTGGCCTTTACCGAGCACGCTGTCGTCTTTATGTATGACGGCCTGATTGAACGCACCTTAACCGGCTACAGCCTGGTCGATAAGAACTCCCTGGCCAAGTATGACAACTCGCTGTTCTTTGCTACCAGCGACGGCATCTACATTCTGGAAGGGTATAACATCTCCAAGATCAGCGACTCCCTGGCGGAGAATATGCAGATCAGCCGGGCCCGCGGTATCGCTGTTCCGGAACGTCAGGAGTATTGGGTAACGATTAATAACTATTACACCTACATCTTTCATCTGCCGACCCGCAGCTGGCGGCGTTACAGTTATACATTCGAAAGCTACTACCTGAACCCTGACCGGCAGCTGATCGGTCTGAAACCCACCGCCCTGTATCAGCTGAACCAGGGGACCACCGACGATGGTGCTGACATCACCGCGGTGTATAAAACCCCCAAGATGGTCTTCGCCCTGGATGCGATTAAGTATCTGAAGCGGCTGATATTCAGGGGCACCGGCGCACTGAGCTTGACCGTTACCTGTGCAGATAAGACGGATAATTATACAGCAACCAGTATATCCCCTCACTGGATCCGCCACCTGAGAGGTTTCTTCTCCAACTGGTTTCAGCTGCGGGTATCGCAGACCGGCCCCTGTTCAGACCTCAGCGGTATATCGCTGGATATCAACACTACTTCAAGACTGGAGGAGAATGCCTGATGGCCCAGCCGTTAAGTATCCCGACCAAAGCTAACATAAAAGACCCGGACCTATTGCAGGCCTTCGAGACGCTGGAGACCCACGTCCCCACCCGCAAGTCCGTTGAAGAGACCACCCTGCCCCGACCCACGGCGGTGAATACCAACCGTCCCAACCACAGCGAAGGCAAGGATGGCGACCTAACTATATACCAAGAGGACGGCGACCTCTACCTGACCATCAAGGTCAACGGGCGTCACCGTCGTATTGCCAAACTGGAGGAACTATAATGGAACCTATGACTATGATTGCCGGCGGTAGTGCCCTTGCCGGGCTGATCGGCTCCATCCTCGACCGTCCTGAAACAGCTCAGATGTCTCCTCAGCTGAAAGCTGCCCTGGAAAAGCTGCAGCTGCGGGCCAAGGAAGGGATGTCTGACGAAGAGGAAGCCGCCTATATCAACCAACTGAAAGGCCACCTGGCCAGCGAAGCCGATGCTGCCAAAGCCCTGGTCGACAAGAAGATGGGTGGTAACCAGGATACTGGTGCCTATATGGCCGCATTGCAGAGGATACAGCAATCCAAGAACAACACCATCGGTGACGGTTACAACAACCTGAAACAGATGGACGAGCAGGTCAAACGTCAGGCTGAGTCTCAGCTGGTGAATGCCGGACTGATCGAACAGCAGATCAACGAGCAGTCCCGCCTGATGGAGAATGCTCAGAAACCCTGGGGCGACCTGGTTGGATCCGGTATCCAGATGCTTGCGATGGAGAACTACCTGAAGAAGATGAAGGATGCGAACAAAGACTTGTATACTCCCAAGTTCAACGGTGGCGGTCTGGCACAAATGCCCGGCTTCAACCAATACGTCGGTAAGAAATGGGGGAATGTCTAATGGGAGCCTTCAACTTTAACATCGGAGACGTAGCCCGCGCACTGGGTAATGCCGGAGTGAAAGGGGCCCAGGCCTATACCGCCGTCAAACAGAAAGAGCTGACCCGGCAGGAAAAGCTACAGGAACTGGCCCGCCAGCTGCTCCAGAAACAGGCTGAGATGGATTACAAGTCTCAGGTTGAACGTGGCGACCTGCTCTGGAAAGACCAGAACATCACCCAGCCCGGTGAACAGCGGGGTATCGATAATGCCGTTACCAAAGAGCAAAGACTGATACCGGTCAAGAACCAGGGTGAAGTAGATAAGATTACTGCGCTGTATGGTAAACCTGGTGCCCCCGGTGTGGTTGCCGAAGGCGCCAAGGCAGCCGCCAGGATCGATGCCGAAGCGGAGTATGCCACTGATCCCATCACCGGTCTCAAATACAGCCGGATGAAGGAAGCATCCCGGCCGGTTACCAATATCAACAACAATCCGCTGCCCGCCAAGGATGCTTACAATATCTGGAAAGAACAGTCTGATGCCAGCGGTGCAAACTACCTGAAGTATATGAAGCTCAAGAACGACGGCAATGCCAAACCGGGGGATGTCCAGGCACAGGGTAAAGAGCTGATGCGCTCTATCATCAATGAATATGTATACGGAAAGATGATGAACGATCCCCAGCAGGATGCCCAGTCTCAGGCCAAATACTATGATGGGATTGTCACCAAGCTGACCAAAGATCCGGCCAGCGCCCTGCAGGAGATGATGCAGACCAAAGACGGACTGAGTGGTATCTCCCGCCAGTATCTCAACGAGCTTAATAAGAACGGATGGTTAACCGAGTTAGTGGAGAACACCTATGGCACAACCAACTTCAGCTGGTAGCCTGCAAACCAACGAGCGTTTCCTGGGTAAACTGTATAATACCCTGCACTCCGATCAGGGGACATTCGAAGACTTCAAGGCCTACATCGGCAAGATGTCTCCGGAAGAGTTCAATGCCAAGGTGCCCGGCAAAGTGAGGGAGGTTTACGATACAGTAAGCAATCAGGTAAGTTACGACGACTTTATGCAGGGTTTCCAGAAGACATACGGTGACAATGCATTTAACCTGATTCAGTCCGGATTCGCGGATATGCACCAGAGAGCAGAAGCGCTGAATGAAACCCGTGACCCCAGAGCAACCCGTGAAGAACTGGAGCAGGCGCTGATTGAAGGCGCCACCGAAGAGCAGGTCAAACAGTTCCAGAAGACCCGGGAATACCGGCAGCATCTGATCGACAAAGGTGTGGCCGACTATAAAGAGAACCGTGAACAGCTGAAACAGATGCCACTGCTCAAAACGGCAGTCCGCACCCAGATGCCTATTCCGGCACCATCGATGCCTGAGCCTATCCCGTCGCATACTACCGTCAAGGTAGAACCGCTGCCGGCACACAAACCACAGACCATCGATCCCGGTGAAGACCTTCTGGCCAATGTCAAACCGGAAGACCTGATTGCACCGGAGACCACCGATGCCGGTGGCTGGGTAGCTTTCAAGAATGCCCTTGCCAAGTCAATGTCGCTGGGAGCGGACGACCCCCGTAAAAAGCAGGTCCTCCCCGGCGTCAGCCAGGAAGAGCTGTATCCGGACACCGAGAAGGAACACCCCTGGTTCACGACCCTGGGAGCCCTGGCAGGCGATGCTCCCTATATCGCCCTCTCCTACGCAGTCACCGCTCCCGCTGGTACTATCAAAGCCGCCGGAACAGTTGGCAACTTCCTGGCCCGTGAATTCATTGCCGGCACTGCTTTCGGCGCTATCAAAGGCGTCGATCCTCTGAAGTCCGGTGCTGAGTTTGCGGTAATGGGTGGCCTGTTCCACGGAGCCGGCAAGGTTATCAAGAGGATCGGGGTTCCGACATTGGACAGGCTGGGCTTCGAACTGAGCAAAGGTTTATCCAAATTCAAACCGGTCCGCTTGACCGAGAAGAGGATTAATAAGCTGAAAGGCGATATCTATGTTTTAGTAAATGCCAAGACCGGTAAGACAATCCATACCCCGGAACAGTTGCGTATCAATATGCAGCACGGTGCTAAGGAAAGCGAGGCCGCTGAATCCCTTGGCGCTTCCGGTGCTGAGTCCCTGAAGAAGCTGCTCAATCAGGAATTCATCCTGGTTCGCTTCAACAAAGGACTGGACAGTCAGCTTAAACTGGCCACTTCCGGACCCGGACGGGCGAAACTGGCTAAGGATATGCTGGCCAATGGTAATGCGTACAAGGTCAGGCTCACTGAGAAACCGCTTGGCCTGTCCCCGAAGAATGTACGCAAGGCACTGGCTAAACTGAAAGGCCGGGTAATACAGAACCCGGAAACCGGCCATAAGCTACTGATCCAGAAGGTAAGGCAGGACGGAACTCTGAATGTTGTGGACATCACCAACCCGGAAGGCAATGCCATCCTGGGCACCACCACCATCGATAACCTGCACAACTGGCGGATTGTGGATGATGCCCATCTATCCATATTGAAGGATAAACCCTTACATCCTGACATCACCCCCGGGAATGAAGTGGTTGTAGGTAAACAGGATCCTGCAACAGTAGGGGAACTTCTGGACCGGCCAATGTGGAAAGAGTATGACTCCAGGATGATCGATGACATCAAAGCCAAACGGGAACAGGGCATCGATTTCGATGACGAAGGGCTGATGACTGGTTATACAGAACCGCCGGCAGTTGCACCGGGCGAGATCGCCGATGAGATGTTCGACCTGATGGACGACAGCTTCTTCCGTTCACAGTATCGAAAACTCACCGGGCAGAAACTACCCCCGAGCAAGGATGCCCTGGCAGAGTTCAAACAGAATGTCCGCAATGACCTGGAAGACTTTGTCCGCTACGTCGAAGATGATGTCATCCCCTTTAACCATAAGCAGAACCTGACTCTGAAGTCCGATGTCCTGAAGAAGATCCGTCCCCTGCGCCCAATGTTCAAAGGCCTGGAGAAGGACTTCGGCGCTGACTCCCATATCTTTTCTCCGGTCACTGAGACGATGGAACCCATCGAACAGCGGATGCTGGAGTTTGGCACCAAGGTCAAGGGCGCAACCAAAGAAGAACTCGATGCCCTGGTCAACAGCTTCGGTCTGGACGAAATCACCACCGATGCTATTGATAAGCAACGTAATACTGTTCTATCCCAGATATTCAGTCCGGCTGAAATGGCTGATCTGAAACTCAACCCCTTCGGTGGTTCCCGTAAACAGCTGATCGTTG
>Ga0272443_10002035_pt1 | contig 27113 bp, 30 predicted proteins | sample SSMAcet12_FD_193581 | JGI IMG/M metagenome (GOLD analysis project Ga0272443, IMG submission 193581) | Marine sediment archaeal communities from Little Sippewissett salt marsh, Falmouth, MA, United States - SSM-Acet-12 | ecosystem: Environmental > Aquatic > Marine > Wetlands > Sediment ... | reverse complement strand
CGGAGGTCCAGCCCGCCGCCGATTTGCTCGGGCAGCTTCAGGCCCTCGGGCAGCGTGCACCCGCGGAGGTCCAGCCCGCCGCCGATTTGCTCGGGCAGCTTCAGGCCCTCGGGCAGCGTGCACCCGCGGAGGTCCAGCCCGCCGCCGATTTGCTCGGGCAGCTTCAGGCCCTCGGGCAGCGTGCACCCGCGGAGGTCCAGCCCGCCGCCGATTTGCTCGGGCAGCTTCAGGCCCTCGGGCAGCGTGCACCCGCTGAGGTCCAGCGTGCCGCCGGCCTTCTCCGCTTGCACGATACATTCGCGCAGCGCATCCATGCGGCGCGGGTATCGTGCTAGAATCGCGGACTTCAGCACGTTCGGATTTTCGCCCGGCGCCGCGCGCACAATGAGAGACTTTCCCTCATCGTCCGCGGTCCATTCCCATTCCCGGTACGTTTCCGGTCGCATCCGCAGCGCTTCGGCCGTGGCGGAATGGCTCCGCAAGTCCGTGCACAGAATCCGCGGATCCCGCTCGATCGTCACCAGTCCAGATAGAAAATCACACATCAGAATTCCCCCGCTTGTTGAAACCTACACCAGCGCGCATAAGAAACGGGCAGACCGCGCCACGATAGGGCACCGTCCGCCCGATTGAGTGTTTTGAAGCAGCCACAGGCGGCCGCTGGGTGTTTCGCTCGATCCCGCTCAGCCGCTTATCAGCCGCAGTTGTCCGGAAATGTCCGGTCGCGGCAGCGCGTCTACCAGGCTCGGCTGCGGCACGATCTCCGGCGCGATGTAGTGGCGCCTGGCCACCGCCTCGCCGTGGCCCACCGCTTCGGCCGCCCAGGGAATCCCGCGCTCCAGGGCCGCATAGCTCTCCGCGGTTCGCCGGATGCAATGCCACAGCCGCCGCCGATCGTGCGGCAGCCCGGCCTTCCGCAGCAACTTCCGGAGGTTGGGCCATACGCTCCGCCGTGCCCAGGGCCAGGGTATCAGCCGGCGGCGCGGCTCGCCGCCGATCACGCTGGATCGGATCAGGGCCAGGGTCTGCGGGTGCAGGCGGTAGAGTTTGCCGCGCCGGCGGCCTTTCCGCTTGGCGGCAGTCACGATCCAGCAGCCGGCCTCCAGGTCCACCTCGGCCAGCTCGGCCTCGAAGATCTCCGCCAGCCTGGCGCCGGTATCCCAGGCCACAAGCAGCGCGATCTCCCAGCACAAACCGGCCGGCAGGCCAGCCCAGCGGCCCGGCTCGCCGCGGGCTGTTTGCAGTAGCCGCTCGAATTGCTCCAGCGTCCAGGCCACCGGCGGATCGGTTCCGGTCCGCAATCGTTTCAGCCGCGGCGCGGGCTGCGGGTGGTATCCCTGCTCGTTGGCAAAGGACCACAGGGCCAGCAGGGCCGCCCGCTTGCTGTTGATCGTGGCCGGCGCCAGCCGCTGCTGCTGCTCCAGGTGCAGCATCCAGTCCAGCAGGCCGCCGCGCGATAGATCGGCCACCCGGGCCGCGTGGCCCGTCCGCTGGGCCGTCCATCGTGAGAATTGATCCGCGGAGATCCGCAGCTGTTGCAGGCTGCCCGCGGTCAGCTCGCGCTCCCGGGCATACTCCGCCAGCAGTTGCCGCAGCGTGGGATCCCAGGCCAGGTCCGCGCGAAGCATTTTCGCACCCCCATAACCAAAGGTTAAAAGCACCACAATCGAAAGGCCCGCGGAAAGCATAGCTCACCGCTGGCGATCCCTGCCGATTGCGCCCACGCTTCCGTCCTCGCATCCCTCGCGCTCCACCGGCTGCAGGTCGCGTTGCAGTCCGTGGCGGCCGTTTCCGAAGGTTTGGCCGGCTGCACTAGTCCGGCAGACCTGAAAAACCAAAACCGCCAGGCGATCCACCTGGACCGCTTGGCGGCTAGTGTAACAGATTTGTTACAGGCATCAAGCCCGATGCGCGGAAATTTCCTCCCGGGGTGGTGCGGTCAGCCGGTCAATGGAGGTTTGCAGGGCATCGGCCACCCGTGTCAGTACCCCGATGGTAGGCTGGGTTTCGGCAGTGCAAAGGCGGTTGATCGTCATGTGATCGTCCCCGGTCAGCCGGGCCAGCTGGCGGCGCGAGATCTGCCGCTCGTCAAGGATATCCTTGAGATTAGCGGCCACATTGCGGGCGGCTTGTTCGTCGGTGGGCACGGTGCTCATACTCCGATTTGTAACACAAATGTTCCGCTTTGGCAATCCCTGCGGGGATCCCGCGCAGCAGTGCCGAAGAGAGGACTTGAACCTCCACGGGGTTAACCCCCACTAGGTCCTGAACCCGGTGAAGTCCCCGCGCACTAGGGGCCAGATCTACCTAGTGCGCGTTAACAGTTGTCAACACCGCCGCCGCCGTCGTCGTCGGAATTCGTTTCTATACGTTTTGGGCGCAATAGTGGCGCACTGAAACGTCAGAGTGGCGCACTGAGGCGCAATAGTGGCGCACTGACCGTAAAAGGTGGGGTATGCCAGTGGCGCACCATTGCAGGGGGTGTTGAAGCCCGGGCCGCGCGGGGTTACCCTGGCCCGCGGCGGGCCGATCGCCGGCCGCCTGGTGGACCTGGTGCTGAGGGTTTCAATCGGGAGGAGGTGGACCGTGGGCAAGTCGAGTTTTGGCACGGGCATGGGTGGCGGCTGCGGGGCCGTGGTGGGGATCTTCCTCGGTGTGGGGCTGTTGGTGTTGCTGGTCTGCGGCGGCTTCCTGCTGCTCGGCGGCGGGCTGCTCGAGTTCGGCCACCGCGTGGACCAGGCCCGGGAGGTTGCCCGAGAGAAACAGCGGCAGGAGCAGATCCGCAGCGGCACCTGGCCGGCCGAGGTGCGTTATGATGGTTTGGACCTGCGAGATCGCCCGGGAAACTTCCAGCTGTTGCTGGAGATCACAATCCGCCCGCCCTACCAGCAGGCCGCCCGCTCGATCGCCGGTCAGCTCCAGGTTTGCGACAAGTCCGGCCAGGTCTGCTGGCAGGGGCCGGTGGAGTTTGACGGCGCGGGGGTCAGCTTCCAGCGGGTGGCCCTGGAAGTGCTGCGGTTGGATTACCAGGACCAGGACCCCAAACACCGCGCGCTAAGGTTCGATCACCCGCTGGCCGGCACGTTCACCCCGGCAAGGATCGTGTGGGCCGATGGATCGGCCGAGGATCTGGCCGGGAACAAGCAGGCGGCGGAGTAGACCGTGTCGAATTTCGTGCGATCGTGCCGGATCCGCCGATAAACCGCCGCGCGGCGCACTAGGTCTTGTAACTAGTGCAGCGCCGCCGGCTGGCGCGGTTGTCGCTGCTGGACCGCCTGGGAGGCTCGCTGTTGCGTTGCCCGCCCGGCAGGTTTCAGCAGTCGGCCGAGGTGTTTGCCGTGCATCCTGGGGCGATCCTGGCCGCCCGGTGCGATCTGGATCCTGCGTTTCAGCTTGGCTATAGCTCAAGCATATTGATCGGCTCAGGTTCGGCGCCGCGGTGCCGCGGGCACAGGCCCCGCAGCAGGACCCGCAGCCATCGGTCCCAGCCATCGCAGCCGGCCGCGTAGCGGGTGCAGCGGCCAGGCAGCGCCCACCGCGGGCAGGCCAGGCAGATCTCCAGCTCCGCGGCGATCACCGCCAGCGGCTGGTGGAGGCCCGGCCGGTGCCGCTGTTGGATCTCCTCGACCAGCCGCCGGCGGGCCGCCTCGATCGCCCCGGGCAGCGCCGGGCAATTGCGGCGCGGGGGCAGGTCTGCGCGGATCGGATAGACCCAGCCGCACAGCTCGCAGGCCCAGAGGCCCTCCGCGTTTCGCAGCAGGGCACAAATCGTGTTATCGGGGCAGCTCATGCCGCGGCCGTAAACAGGCAGGTCGGGGTCCCGCTGAAGGTGCAAAGGTTCGACACGCACACCAGCGCCGATCCGGATACCCAGGGAATGTTAAGATCGGTGCCGGTGCAGCTCGGCGGACTGGTCCCCCAATTCCTTCGCCACCTCACCTCGGGGTGAATGCCCATGCAATAGTCCGTGGAATACAGGGTGACATACCACCAGTAATCCGATCCGCTGGTGGTGTAGACAAAAACCATCAGGCAATTGCAGGGCATCGCCGCGGAGTAGGTGCAGCCGCCCGGGGTGCCCTGCGCCAAGACGTGGGTGGTGTTGTAGTCGCCGCAATCGCTGCAGCTGGCGTTGCCGAAACCCCCGAGGGTCAAATAAACCTCGGTGGGGAGATCGCCGGTGCAGGGGCAGCTATGCGGCTCGGTGCAGCAGTCCTGGCAGGGCAGAAACCGCCAGGGGGCCGCCAGCTGTGTCCGCGGCAGCCACAGGCCTGGCATCGGGTAGCTTGGTTTCTGCAACAGCAGGCCGCGGCGATCGATCACGTTTGAAAAAACCTCCGCTTAGCTGCACGGCGCGGCCGTTGCGTACCACTTCCGCTCATCGGCAAACCAGGTGGCAATGATCTGACTGTCGGCGGCCACGGTTTCGCCCGATCCCAGAAAGGCATCATAGACCGTGATCGATCCGCCGCCGGTGTCGCAGCTGGCCGAGGCGGAATCCTGATAATCCAAATCCTCGTCCAGCGTGGCCAAATATTCGTGTTGCCCGCCCGGGGACCCCAGCCGGACCAGGCCCCAGGTAGTGCCGCTGGTGGCGTTGGTGGCCAGGATCGTGGCCGGCCCGCAGGGCAGGGAGATCAATTGGGTATTGTCCGCGGCGGTCACGTCCGCAAAGGTGTGCCAATCCTCCGCCATGTTGATCTGGACCGCGGCCAGGCCGGAAAGGACCGCCAGGCCGATCTTTCCCGCGGCGATCGGCTCCAGGGTGACCGCAAATCTGCCGCTGTGATCCGCCTCCGCCGGCTCGGCGCCGGTCAGCATCGGCTGGCCGAGAAACTCCGCCAGGTTATCGTCGGGGCCGAAGATCCAGCCGGTGATCCCCAGCACCCCGCACCGCGGGCAGGCGGCCCCATCGTTGCGGATCCGCACCAGCTCCCGCTGCCGGTGCAGCTGCCGGGGCTGAGATCGCGCCCGCGGCCGGCTGCTGGCCAGCCAGGCCTCGGTGGCGTCGATCATCGTGTTAAAGGTGCGGGCGGAGATCCGCAGCGGATTGCCCGCCTGCACCCGTTTCAAAGGATCGCCGGGCATCCGGCCACCTCGCGCGGCTTAGGTTGGGGTTTCGTCCCAGGTAACCGTGACCACCAGGCCCTGGCCCTGGGTGCCGGTACTTCCCGAAACGGCAACCTGGACCAGCAGCGTATCGCCCACCTCCAGGTCCGCGCTGGTGATCGTGCCGGCCTCCACCTCACAGTCCGATTGCGTGCTGCTGTAGCTCACCGGCGCCGAAAGCACCGAGGCGGGGGTGGGGGTGGTTTCGTCGGCCACCAGCAGATCCACCGTAAAGGCCTTATCGCCGCCGCTGGGGGCATCCACGCAAGAAACCTCGATCGATTTCAGCGTGCCGGTAGTCCCGCGGATCACCGCGATCGGCACGATCGCCGCGGCCACGTCGGACCCGTCCGCCTGAAAATAGCTCTGCGCGTGGCGGTTGCTGAGTTTGTCCGCGTCGATCGGATCGCCCGAGGCGATCGCGTCATTATCGATCGATCCATCGGGCGGGGTGAATAGCTTGGGGGTCACAGTCCCGCTGACGTACAGATCCCCCTCGATCCTGTTAGTTGCCACTTATCGATCCTCCGCTGGCTTGTGCTCAGATCCCCAGGGCCGTAAACGGCGCCCGGTAGTAGACCCGCTCGACATAGACCGCGATTGGCTGCGGAATCACCCGGCTGGCCTCGGCGTCCTCGGCCTCGCGGTAATAGACCCAAAGATAGTCCCAGCCGTCTTTATCAATTCCGGTGATCCCGCCGATCACCAGGTTGCGCGCGTTGGGGCTGCAGGCAAATTTAAAGGTGATCTCCCAATCTTCCTCCGATCGCTTGCTGCCGGTGGCCCCCAGGAAAAGCACCTGGCCGGCGGCCATCCCTCGAAACGGGACCGCGTTTACCTTGTCGGTGGTATCGAACAACCCGTTGATATAGGCCTCGGTCACCGTATCCGCGTCAATGATGTGGGTTTCGGAAAACGAGAATTGGGCCGCGTGTATATCCACACCCTCCACCTCGCCCTGGCCGTTCACGCCAATTGCCCCGCCGAAGGCCGGCGCGGTTTCCCCGGCGGCCGCATACGTCCCCACCGTTTCCAGGCTCTGGGTTATGTGCTCGGTGCCGCCGCCAGTCTCAAAATTGTAGGTACTATCGCCCACCTCCTGGTGCTCGAGGCGATCGTAAAGGCCGGTTCCCAGCCACTCCTCCTGGCCGATCCGTTGCAGCTTGTAATCGGCCAGGGCCAGGCCGTCGTATCGATCGGGCAGCCAGGCGGCCAGGGCCGCCTTTGCCGCCAGATCGTCGTCCGTGCCCTCCACAATCGCCACCAAATCCACCGTAGGGTTCTTGCCCTCGGTGCTCGCGCGGCTTTCCCACTTTTCGGTAACCGTAATCGCCATTGGCTCGCCGCCTTAGTTGGCAAACTGAGGTTATCTAATCAGCTCTGGCCCACCCCGTAATAGGCCACCGTCACCGCGGCGGAGGCCGATTGCTCAATTAGTTTGATCGCGGAAAGGTCCCCCGTGTATAGGCGTTCCGTATCGGCCGCTTGCGGCATCCCCGTTGCTGCCGTAGGGTTGGTCCCATCGTCCCTCCACCGAATCGCCTTCGTTTCCACCGCAATCAGCGCGTAAACCGCGCCCGTCGGTACGGTCAGGCCCTTTGCGCTGCTCAGTCCTGTGATCGTTTCCACCCCCAGCGGATACAGGGACCGATCAGATACCGCCGTTCGGCCGGTTGCCGTTGCCATAGTTTGCTCCCTTGCTCTTTAAATTGGCGTGGCCACCATCGGCGGCCGGTAGCTTCTTCGCAGCGGCTGGCCGTAGCGCGTGGCCCGCGGATCATCTACCGCAAAGGCCGGCCCGTCGCCACTGATAGTGGTGCCGTTGTTTGTCAGCGTCAGCGGCACGATCGATTCCGTGTAAGAATCCATCGGACAATACCAGGCCAGGCTTAGCCCGGCCACCTTGTCCGGCCGCTTGGTTTGCAGGTCGGCCAGTTGCGGCGCGGTCAGCGCCGCTTTAGAAAATCCCCAATGGCTAAGGCTGCCGATAAATTGTTCGGCGGACGATACCCGCTTAAACCACTCGCAGCCGCGGTCTGCCATCGTTGCGGCGGCAACATCTCCGTTTACACTACTGGCCGAAGAGGCCCCATCTATGTATAGCGTCAACGTGGCGCCGGATCGCACAGCGGCGATATGATACCAGCCCGGCTTGGTTGCGATAATGCTCGCCGCCGTTGTGGCGGTAAAGGTTTTCGCGGTTGCGTCCCTCGAATAAAAATTGATTTTTCCATTGCTGGCGTGGCCGGTGCCGTAAATCCGGATTGCCAGGTTCGGGCTGCTATAGCCATTGATATTCAGCAGGTGATATTGCGCGTTTGCGGTCATGGATCCGTTTTTGGCCCATCCGAACAAAGACCAGGCATCGCCAGGCAGATCAAACGCGCTTTGCCCGGTTAGGATCATTGCAACGTATTGCGACCCGTCGCCTACCCAGCTCATGCTTTTCCCCTTTTAGCTAGCGTCCGGCGCGGGGATTACTTGCAGGGTCCCCTCCAGCAAAGCACCATCGGTGCTAAGGTCCCTCAGCACCCAGTGATATACGCCCGCGGTGTCGGTGTTTCCGTCGCTGTTCTCTTGTATCAAAATGTTGTTTCCCTCCGCGCCGCCGATCGTCAGTTCACCGTCTGCGGTGGTCAACTTAAATGCCAGCGTTGCTGGCGTGGCCGCCGCCGCAAAGCACATTGCCAGGGACTTTCCGCTGAGGTCCACCGCCTCGCCGTCCGCGTCGGTGTAGGCCAGCAGCAGGGCCTCCGGCTGGCCGATCGCCGCGTATTGATAGGCAATCAGATCCGTTTGCGCGACCCGTCCGCTGCGAATCACGCTGGCCGATAGTGGCGCCAGCGTAATAGATTGCAGCTGAATTTCGTCCGCGTCCGCCAGGGCCAGGGTCCCCGTTTTGGTTTCCCCGTCGAATGATACCGCCTGGCGCACATCGGAAACCGCCGGCAGGTCCAAGGTCCCGGTGGATCCGTCGCCGTAGGCCGTGCCGCTGCGCACGTTGGCGGCTGCAGGGTAGTTTGTGGCGAAGAATCGGGGATCTTGCCAATACCCTACCAGCGCGCGGTGGTGATACCAGATCAGGCTCAGCTGATCGTCCACCACCGCGGCGCAAGGATATGTATGGTGGCCGGATGTAGCCCGCCAGATCTGCTTGGCGCGGTATTCGGTCCAGGCATCGCCGCCGGCGGCATCCGCCGCGCGAAGGCAGTCGAAACCGCGCCGAAAGTCGGCCGCGGCATAGGCCAGCTGGTCCGGTGCGATCAGATAGGTATAGCTTCGGTGCCGCAACAACAGCGGCGGAACATGCCCAAACTTGGCCAGCGGCCGCCCGCTGGCGCCGTCCGCCTCGGTCAGTGCCGAAGGTGATTCCCAGCCGTTGCCGTTCGCCTCGATCGTGTAAAACACGCCGTGGCGGTGGCCCACCTGGTCGCGGAGGTAAACCGTTAGCACACCGGCGGATTCCTCCACCGCGGATTGCTCGGCCCAATTATTCCCTCCCAAACTGACCGCCGTGCAGTTCCAATTGTCCACCGAGGCCAGGGCCGCGCCGGTGCTCGCATCTGACCACAGCAAACCATATTTAAGCGTATCGGTGTGAAACGGAAACACCCAGCGCCCCGAGGCCATGCGCAGGCCAGGACGCACGATCACGCAACCCGTCTTGGTTGGGGCGGTTTCCTTCAATGCAGCCGGCAGGACCGAATAAAGGTCCGCCGGCTCGGTCCAGGTCGCCCCACCATCATCGGAAACCGTCACCGCCGGCAGCCGGTCCGCGGCGCCCGAGATCGGGCCGCCGGTGCGGTAGGCCTTGCCGCCCATCACCGCCAGCAGATCGCCGCTGGCAATCATCGAGGCGCCGAAGTAGCCCAGATCGGTTCCGTCCGTTGGCAGCAAAGATCCGCCCGCCCGTTGTATTTCGCTCCAGACTTTCCGCCCGCTGTCGGTCGATTGGTATAGCAGGATCTCCGCCTTATACAGTTCGCTCACGTTTTCGGCACCGCGGAGAAACAGTGCCAGCATCCGATCATCCGAGGCCACATAATCAAGGCCTTGCGTTTGCACCTCGCCCTCATCGTCCCAGTAATCGGCCGTGCAGTAGATCGTTCGGTGCCCGGTGCAGTCGGCAGGATCGTAGCCGCCGCTGGCCCAATAGAGTTCCTTGCAGCCGAAATCCCCGTTGCGCGGCAGAAATTCCCGATCGCTCCAGCCGGTACAGGTGGCCTTCGTCTTAACGTCTAAGGTTTCTGGATCCGCCATTGATAGGCCGCATAGTTCCGCCCGCCAGTTTGCGTTGCCCACAATTGCGTTGTATAGCTGGTAAACGTAGGTGTAATCGCTCAGCGTCAGCGTGTAGGCCAGCCCGCCGCCCTCGTATAGCTTCAGCTGGCCGGCGGAGGTTACCTCCACCTCGCCGGCGCCGGCCCCGTCCCACCAAACGCTCAGGCAGGGGAGTGCAGAAGATTGCGCACGGATAAATGGTGTGACGTTTGTTGAAGTCCCCACGCTGGCCGAATACTTCCATACACACACCCAGCTCTCGCCGGCGCGGCCTCTAAACCAGCTCGGCGCGCGAACCCAAAATTCCCATTCGCTTGTGGTTTCGGTGGCGGACCGAATATAAATCGCCAGCTCAATGGGAATCCGGCAATCGTACCCGGCCGGAAAGGCTGCTTGATGCAGCCAGGTCCCAAATACCTGGTTTAGGTTTACCAGGCTAGTGCTTGCCCCCTCAAAAATCGACATTCCATGCTCGGCTTTACCTGCGCCAGGGACTGCCGAAGCATCCAGGCCGTAAAGGTAGAACCGCGCGCCGGCCCAGGTAGGTGTGGCCACCGCGGAGGCCAGGCCAAACTGAAACGTGCGATTGTCGGCGGAGGCATAAAACACTCCCCGCAAACACATGCCCGCGGCGATCGGTTGCAGGTCCGCGGTCCCGCCGGTATCGCTGGCAACATAGATCGGCGCCACCCCGCCAGAAACATCGCCAGCCAGCCGAAGGGTAAAGTCGGAAATTGCCAGGCCCGAACTAAACCCCGCGCTGTAAAGGTAGTTCCCCACCTGGTCCGCGGCCACCGCGGATCCACTTACCGTGGCGGTAGAGAAATCGCTGTGAAAGTGAACCGCCATTGTTTCTTCCTTACGAGGTGAAAACCAGCGTATTGCGATCGGCTTTTCGGTTCAGCTCGGCCAGCTGCTTGGCCGAGGCCTCGGTGGCCCTGGCGGTCCGCTCCTCGGGGCCGCGGAAACCCAGCCGGGCCGCCTGGCGGCCGGAGAAAGTCCCGATACTTTTCAGCCGCTCGCCGGCACCGCCGGTCACATCGCCCCCGAGGCCCTGCAGGGCCTGGTCCAGCCGCTGCTGCGCCATGCTCGAGCGCGGGGCCTCCTGCGGCTGGTCGCTGGCCTCGCTGGCGGCCGCCTGCCAGTCCTCCACCGCCTGGTCCAGCTTCGCCTGGCTGTCGGCCAGGTCCCGGCCGTATTGATCCGTTCGCTGCTTGTCCCGCTTGGCCTGGTCCTGGTCCAGCGCCGCGCGGGCTGTTTGCTGCTGCGCGTCGAGTTCGGCAATCTGCTTGTCCCAATCGGCGGAGATCTTTGCCAGCTCCGCGTCCGCCGCATCGGTGCGGGCCTGGATCTGAGAATCCATTTCGTTATCAAGCATCATCCCCATCGCGTCGGCCACAGACTGGTCCACCACGCCCGCTTTGGCCAGGGCCTGATACATGAAATTGCCCACGCCCTTGATCGTCCCGTCCCAGGCATTGCCCGCCCAGCTACAAAACCGATTCCAGATGACCCGCATGGAATTGACCACATCGGCAAAGGCCTTTTGCCCGCGATACCAGGCATCGCTGAGCAGGCGGGCCAGGCCGAAGGTTGCCCCGGTCCAGAGGCCCACAAACCAGTCCTTAAACTTCACCCAGATCTGATAGCCCGCGTTTCTGGCCCGCTGAAACTCCATCGTGATATAGGCCACAAACACCTTTAGCGCCGCGCGGAGATCTCCGGCGGCCAGGGCCTTGCCGATCGCCTTAAACGTGGTGCCGAAGCGCTCGGCCAGCCCGCCGATCACCTCTCCCAGCCATTGCATCGCGGCGGCGCCGGCGGAGGTGTACTTCACCAGGACCACGCCCAGGGCCACCACCGCGGCCAGCGTCAGCCCCAGCGGGGATAGCAGAAATCCCACCACCGAGGTCAGCGTGGAAAACAGACCCGTGACCAGGCCCACCGCTTTCGCCAGGGTGCCGAGGATCACGCCCGCGGAGAACAGCACCCCGGCCACCGCCGCCAGGGCCACCCCGGCCACGCTCAGCACTCCGCCCAGCTTGAAGATCCAGGCCACCAGCTCGCGGTTTCCATCGATCCAATCAAGCACCGGGCGGATCAGCCGCTTGATCCGATCGGCCAGGTCCAGCAGCATCGGCACCAGGGCCGCGCCGATCTTGGCGATCGCCATCCGCAGCACCGAGGTCAGCCGCGTCCAGGCATCGGTCATTTCCGCCGCGGCGGTGGCGTCCTCGGTCGATAGCACAATACCCAGCTCCTCGGCCTCTTTCATCACCGCCACCAGGCCGGCCCGGCCCTGCTTCAGCATCGGCAACAGCTGGGTTCCCGCCCGGCCGAAGATCACCGTGGCCAGGGCCGCTTTGTGTGTGTTGTTTTCCATCGCGGCCAGCGCCGATGCGGCTTCCATGAATAGCTGCTCAGTGCTTTTCAACTGCCCGTCCGCGCCGCGGATCTCGATCCCCAAATCGGCAAAGGCCTCCTGCGCGGTGGTCAGTCCGCGGCTGGCATCGTAGGCCGTCCGCTGCAGCCGGCGGATCCCCACCTCCATCGCGCTAAGGTCGGTGCCGCCGATCGCCGCCGCGTGGGCCAGGGCCGATAGAAACTCCACCGAGGCCCCTACCCGGCTGCTCATCTTGTCCAGCGCGTCGCCCTGTTGGGCGAATTGCCGCACCGCGGCCAGCATCGGCCCGGTGATCGCTGCGCCGGCGGCGGAGATCTTGGCCCCCAGCATCCCCACCCCGGCCGCCCAGCCCTTTAGCCGCTTGCTGGCTTGCTCCAGGCCGCGCTTGAGGTGATCGCGCAGGTACAGCTCCACAAAGGCCCCGCCCGATCGTACATCGCGGCCGTTTACGCCCATCTATCGCTCCCGGCTGCCCGGCGGCAGAAACACCTTCAGTGCCGAAACGTCCACTTTGGCCGGTTTCGGCTTTCGCCGCGGCCCGGCCGGCCGCTTGCTCCAGGGGTTGAATTGCTGCGGCTTTCGCTTTGGCCTTCCCTTGCCCCGGTTGGCGTTGTAAAGCATCGCCAGGATCGCCGCGGTATGATTCCAGGCCGCGCGATCCGTCCACTCCAGCCGCCCCTCGGCCATCCAGCCCAGCTCCCGCAGGGTATAGCCCCGCGGACACAGGCCGAGGTAGCCCGCTATTCGGTAGACTTCCCGCCAGAGGTCCGCAGCGCTTGAGAGATCTCCCGATCCATCCGGTCCGCCTGCCGCTCGATCGCCCGCCCCATCTCCTCCCCCTCCAGCTTGCTCATCATCCGCCGGATCAGCTCCTCCTCCGCGGTGTGCATCCGCTCGGCCAGCGCCCGCAACAGCGGCCGCCGGCGGCTCGGGAAAAAACGGACCATCGCCTCCATCAGGGCCTCGGTTGCCGCCTCCAGCGTGTCGCCGTCCAGCGCCCGGGCCAGCTGCTGCTTATCCAGTCCGCTCTGCTCCAACTGCTCCTCCAGGCAGAGGTCCAGCACCTGGCACAGCTTCTGCGGATCGTCCGCCAGCCGCAGCACCGCGGCCCCCTTGTCCTCCAGCACTCGGCGGAAGTCCAGGCCCGTCTGCTGGTGGATCCGCTCGATCAGGCCCACGTCCAGGCGGATCCGCCAGCGGCGGCCCTCGAGATCCTCAAACCCCGGCAGCTCGTCCGGCTGCCGGGGTGTTTCCATCTGCTCGTCCATTGCGATCGCTCCCACGTTGCGAATCACCCGTTCCCCGCGGCCGGCACCGTGCCGGCCACCGGCTTACGTTGCCACCGTCACCCACTCCGGCGCCACCGTGGATCGGGCCGGCTTAACCGTTACCGGCACCGTCACGCCCTCCTCCAGCGGCTCCTCGCGGCCGAAACTGGTTACCACGAAATCGGCCCACAGGCCCTGGGTCCCCACCGTGGCCTTGCTGCCGTCCAGGATCGCCAAAGCAATGTTGGTCTTGTTCAGCCAGGCATCCTTGATCGCGGTGAATGCCGCGTCGGAGGTGTCCCAGAGCATGGTAAACTCCACGCTGCCGTCCTTCAGCGCCAGCCCGGTCTGCCGCCAGCTGCTCTCGCGCGTGCTCAGGTCCGCCTCCCCGTGTTCCAGGTTCAGCGTCAGGTCCTGCACGTTGTCGATCTCGGTTAGGTTCTCCGGCGCGGCCGCCGGGGATCCCCAGGTGGTTCGCGTGCCGGTGCTGAGATAGTACAGTTTGCAATCAAGGCCTAGTTTGCTGCTCACGTTTCCGTCCTCCGTTTCAGTGGATCACGCCCGCCCAGTTATCGGGCAGCCGCGGCCGCGCCTTATCCAGGGCAGGCGCCATAAAAGGCCGCTGGGGATAGTTTTCGCGCTTGTAGCGCCCGCCGTGTTCGTGGGCCTCGCCGGCGGTCCCCACGATCGAGGCCACCGGGCCGATCACCGCCCGGTCCGGCTCCACCGCGTACAGGATCGCCGCCGGCAGCCGCTTGGTCTGTGTGCTCGGCGGGGTCCCCGGCCGGCTCGCTTTCTTGCGTTTGCGGATCGATCGCTTGGCGATCAGCCGCACCGCCCCGGCCGCGTGCCCGAGGCCGCGGTATTTTCCCCGCTCGGCCTTCCGCCGCAGCTGGGTTGTATTCAATCGGCCTCTCGCCCTGGCAATCATCGGATCAGCCTATAGGTCAGGCGGCAGACCGCCACAAAGGTCAGCTTTTCCAGCAGGTCGGGCGCATAGCCGGCCTCGGCGCCGGTCAGGTACTGCCAGCCGGTGCAGATCGCCCGATCGTCCGGCTGCACCTCCAGCCCCAGGCGCTCGCCCACCAGGTCGTCCGCCAGCTCCCTGAGCAGCCCCAGCAGCGGATCCAGGGTGGCGTTGGTGTACTCGGCCACTTTCTTGCAGACCGCCACGTCCACCTGGTGCAGGTGTTCCTGCTGGCTGCGGTTGGCCCAGGCGCCCTCGGCAGGCCCGGGGACCACCAGGACCTGCAGCGCGTCCAGATCGCCCGAGGCCAGCGATAGCCGCGGCAGGTAGGTCCGCGTCACGTCGAAGGCCTGGCTGTAGCTGCCGGCCTCCAGCGCGGCCTTCACCGCCTCCGCGATCGTCACGCCGGGATCCGCCATCGATTCAACTTTCGGAGATCAGCTGCGTGGTCACCCGCAGCTGGTAACGATTGCCGTCCGTGTAGCGCCAGGCCCTGGCGCCGCCGATCGATACCACCTGGTAGATTGCCGTGGTGCTGCCGATCGTTTCCGTGATCCGATCGCCCAGCGCCGGCTCCGCCACCGCGCCGGCCAGGATCAGGTCCGCGGCGGTCAGGATCCAATCCGCGGTTTCATCCTCCACCGTGGCCGGATCCACCCCCAGCCGCTCCAGGTCCGCCTGGCCCTTGGTGGCGGTGATCGTGACCGTGGAGGATCCGCGCGAATAGATCACCGATCGGCCCGCGTGGCTTTTCAGCTGGCCGGCCAGCCATTGCGATCCGGTTTGCAACAGGTCCGCCACGATCCCCTCCCGGCCCGCCGGGGCCGCGCGTCCACCCGGGCCGCCGGGCGATCCCTGCCCGGCCGGCCCGCGGAGATCCTCGGGCGGTTACAGGGCCGCCTTGATACCCGGCAGCAGCTTGACGTAAACCACCGCCGCGGCGTCCGTGGCCGCCAGGACCGTTACGCCCATCGCCGTGTTGCCGCTGCTGGTTTCGGTGGCCACGCTGTAGGTGGCGTCCCAGTAAACCAGCTTCCCTGCGGCGATCGCCGTGGATCCGCCGGTGCTCTTGGGCACCTCGGCCACGCCCTCGATCCGCAGGCTGCCCTTCTGGTTGGCCGCAATGTCCTGGGTGACAATGCCAACCAAGTTATTCTGAACCACCACGTCCCCGGCCGTCTTGGCGGTGCTCGCGGTGTAGTCCACGGTATCGCCGCGGCTGTTGTAGTAAACGCTCATGTTTCAGTCCTCGCGCTCGCTTGGTTTGGTTGCAGTTCTTGCCCACGATCGAAAGGCAGCAGCCGCCGGGCCGTGGGCACCCGGCGGACTGCCGCCAGGCTCAGGCCCCGTTAGGCCGCGCCTTTGCTCATTACTCCGCCGCGGTGATCGGCCAGGGCCACACCAAAGTCATAAACCACCCGATGCTGAATCCCCAGCTGATCGAAATCGAGATCGGAGGTTGCCACCTGCGGCTCCTGCATCCCGTTCAGGAATGCCACCTCGAAGGCCGCCACGTCCGCCGGATCGGCCAGCAGATACCAGGCGGTGCTGCTGTATCCGGTAAGGTTGCTGTTGCTGAGGTACGGGCTGCACTCCACCCGCCACTTGCCCGCGTGCGGGTTGATGTCGGGCGATTTCTTGTTTTGCGAGGTGTACTCGTTCACCCGCACCGCCGCGTAAATCTCCTGCGCGGCCACCTTCAGCGCGGTCGGGACCAGCAGGATCGCGGGGGTGATCCCCACCGGATCGCCGTCCGCGTCGGTCTGATCCATAAAGGTCTGCTCCGCGGTGGTCAGGCTGGAGATCTGCAGCGTGGTGCTCGCCCCGCTGATATAGTTGCTGTTCCCGCTGCCGAAGAAACTGGACGCATTGCCCAGAATCGCGGTAAACAGGGCCTTTTGCAGCGCCAGCACCGCCTTACGCCCCAGGTCCCGCGGGATCTGCGATAGCGCGTCCATATCGTCGTTAACGAGCGCCGTGCGGCTGAGGCCGATGAGTCGGCCGTAGGTGTCGGCCGAAATCGTGTAGTTTTCCTCCGTAAGCTTGCCGTGTTTCAGTTCACCGTCCGCGCCCACCTTCTCCACCTCGCCCTTGGCGGTGAGGAGGTATCGGGTGTGCGTTTGGAAATTGGAAACGCTGCCGATCCTGGCGATCCGCGCGGCCACGTTGTCTACGCTCTGATAGCCGGCCCGCAGGGACTTGTTGGCCACCGCGCCGAGGATCCCCGAGAGGCTGAAGGTGGAGGACCCGCTGGCCCGCAACGTCCGCTCCGCGTCGAATGCGCTGCGGATCGTTTCGTCCGTGATCCGGCCCGGGCGGGCATAGCCGCCGGCGGCACCGATCGCCGCGTGCAGCAGCTCCCCGAGGCCATAGGCCCGGTACTGCCTGCCGTCCGCGGCCTCCAGTGTCTGCTCGCTATAGTCGGCCTCGAGGATCGTTTGATCCACGCCAGCCGATCGGGCCAGGGCCGCCTCCAGGACCGCCGGCTGCTGGTCCTCGCCGCCGGTGTGGATCGCCGGGCCGCGGCCACGCTCGGCGCGAAGAATCTCCAGCTCGGTCCGTTCGCTGGTCCAGCCCTCCTCGATCGCCTTTGCCTGCAGCTCGTCATGGCCCGCGGTGATCTTGCGGATCGCGGCCACCCGCTTGGATTCCGCGGCCAGCTCCGCGCGGGCCTGCGCCACCAGGTCCACCGGCTTCTCATCGTCCGGCTGGCCGTTTCCGGCCGCCGCGGCGATCTTCTGCGGTTTCGGCTCGCCGCCTTCGTCCTTGCTGCCCTGGTTCGTTTCGGACTTCCAGGCGGCCTCGAGGACCGCCCGCTGATCGTCCGAGAGGCTCTCAGGGTCCCAGCCCTTGGCCTTCAGCCACTTCTGAAAATCCATCGCTCCCTCCTCGGAAATAGAGTTTGCCGCCTGCGCGGCGATCTTTGCGCTTGTGGCCCCGTCCGCGCCGATCGGCACGAAAGAAACTTCCCGCAACGTCGTTTTCCTGGCGATCAGCAGCGGCCCGGTCACCTGCCGGCCGTTTACGTCCGCCTTCTCGCCATCGTCCAGGCGGATCAGCTTTTCGATCCTGGCGCCGATACTCAGCTGCCAGGGAAAACCGCCCGCCGCCAGTTCCACCACCTCCGCGGCGCGGGTGGCGCCGCTGAATACGCCCGAGATCTCCACCCGGCCGTCCACCTTGATCTCCTGGGTGTGCCCCAGGACCTGCTCGGGGTCGTGACCGCGGAGGATCGGCACCGTCTGCCGCGGCACCGCCAGGCCGGCCAGGTCCACCATCACCGGCCGATAGAAGCCCTCGGGGACCATTTCCGCGCCGGTGTAGGCCGTGCCAGTGAAGGTCCGCAGCTTCGGCTTGCCGTCCTCGGTGGCCTCGGCGGCCGCCAGCTCGATCCGCTGGCCGGCTGCCAGGGTGAGATCCGCCGGCAGCCGCTCGCCGGGCAGCGGCCAGGGCCTGGTCCGCACCGTGGCCCCGGCTGCTCGGATCTCCCGCGGGTATCTATTGGTCGCGTGCCGGCTCATCTTCCACCTCTTGGTCCGCTAGTTGGTTGTCACCCGTCGCCGCTCCGCCGGTCCCCAGCAGCTTCTGCCGCAGAATCGCCTGGTATTGGGGCACCGTTACGCCCAGCGCCCGGGCCTGCTTGGCAAACTCCGCTTCCCAGTCGGCCCCGTCCTTGGCAAACTCGCTCGGGTAAGAGGTCATTCCGGCTGCCAGCCGGGTCAATCGCGCGTTTTCCTCTTTGGTAGGGTCCACATGCTCGAAACCGTCCCAGCGCCACTCGTGCGGATAATCGGCCAGGTCCACATCGGCGGGGGAAATACCGGATAGCTCGGCCAGGTATTCCCGCAGCCAGGCATCCAGCAGCCGCTCGAGGATCACCACCTGGCAATCATGCCGCTCCACGCTCAGGGCCTTGTGGTAGGTCTGGTGATCCAGCCGGCCGCTGCTGTAATTGTGTTTGCTGCTGTCGCCGGCGGCCACGTTGTAGGGCACATTCAGGCAGCGGGCGATCTCGGTAAGCAGAGCGCGAACAAACTCGGAGAAGGTGGTGGCCGGTTGCTCGGCCTTGATCTGGCCCAGCTGGTAGCCGTCCGGCAGGACCGTGGCCAGCCTAGGCTCCAGTTCGATCGCGTCCAACACCTTCGGCGCGTCGCTGTCCTCGTCCTCGAATTGCGGGGCCTGCGTCTGCAGGACCGCGGCAAAGTCGGCGGCGGTTTCCGCGGCCGCCACCACCGCGCGCATATACCGCCGCAGCTCGGCAAACAGCGGCAGCGCCGGCATCAGTTCCGGCAGACCGCGGTATTGGCCAGGCCGATCCACCCGAAACCAGTGGAGCATCCGGCGGGCGGGGATCTCGTCCGCGCCCGCCTGGTAGGAAACCGCGGTATCCCCGGGGTGCTGCTTCAGCACCAGATAAACCGCGGGGTTTCCCCACTCGTCAAAGTGAATCCCGTCCGTTTCGTTGGGTTTGTCCCAGCGGGGCTGGGGGCTGGCCACCTGGTCCGCCTCGATCAGCCGTAGGTCCAGCTTGGCCGGGCCGATCAGCCGGGGATTGGTCACCAGCAGGGCGAAGGCCTCGCCGTCGCGGACTTTGGCCTGCTTGGCGGTCCGCAGCTTGGCCGCCAGGTGGATCGCGTCCGCCCACTTCTGCCAGGCCAGCTCGATCCGCCGGTTACCCTCGGCGGAGGCGGTGAGCATCTGCAGCCGCGGCCCGGTGGAAATCAGATCGTTGGCCAGCGTTTGCAGGATGCCCTGCGCATAGCTGTTGTTCGCCACCTCGTAGCGGGCGCGGTTGCGGAGGATCTGGCGGACCGAGGGGCTGCCGGCCGCGTTGGCGGCCAGGCTGTCCGCGTTGGCCCAGTGGCGGCGGTTTTCGTCGGCGGTCTGCGCGGCGTCGTACTTTCCCGCCAGCCAGGTCCGCCGCACGCTGGCCGAGGCGGTCCGCGCGTCGGCTCGCATCGCCGCCAGGCTCCGCCGCGGCCGTGCCGCCGCGGCCTTCGCCGCCGATCCGCTCGATCGCTGCGCCATCAGCCGGTCCCCCTTAGATCGTGCCTGGGGGTTTCAGCTTGGCAAAGCGGATGCCCACCCGCTTGGCCGTGGCGTTTCGCTTGGCGGCCAGGTATTTGTCCGCCTCGATCTGATCGCCCAGCGGGTGCTGATTGACCGAATTACCGTCCACGCTGGCGGACTTCGGAGAAACCGCCGCGGTGGCGATGTCGCTTTCCAGGCTTTCGGACATAGAAAAGGCCGCGCGGAGGTGCGGCCCCGCACGGCCAGTAGTTAGGAGGCCCGGCGCGTCCGCCGGTGGCCAGTTGCCCTCGGTTATACGCTAGCCGGGCCGCCGATCCAGGCCGATTGGGCCTTTTGCACAGCCAGCGGCGCAAATATCCCCACATCTAGTGCGGCACAGCGCGCCAGGGGCTGCCCAGGGGCCGCTCTGGAGGACTTTCGCCGGATCGGGTCACCAGTTCGCCCGAGGCTGCCGGCGGCCAGCAGCGGGCAGGCAGGACTGCGAGGTGGCAGATCTCGCGGATCGGGGCTACCGCGGCAGATCAAATAGATCAGTTCGCTGGCGGATCGGTATCCTCGAGCAGCTCCAGCGCGAAACCGTAAGACCGCCTGGCCCGCCTCATTTCCTGCTGCGCCCAGCAGCGCGCGGCCGCCTCGGGGATCTCCCGGCCGTCCAGGCGGGCCTCCCAGCGTCCGTGCCAGTTTGCCCAGGGTGTCCCCAAGTGTAACACCTCGAAGGGTGGCCGGAGCTTGCGGGCTACAGGCCAGCGATCCTGAAACAAAGAATCGGCGCCGCCCGCGTGTCGCCAGTTGTCGGGGTACAGCTTCGCCGCCTGGCGAAACCGAGGATCGCCCGCGTGGAAAATCTGGGTATAGCCGGCAAACTCTCGATCTTCGCAGCGCGGCCAGGCGGCCCAGTCGGTGGCCTCGTTGAAGTCCTCGGCGGGGTGCACGATCCGCCGCGGTGGCGTGTAAAGGTTGCCGATCTCGAGAAACTCCCAGCAGATCTCCGCCGGCCACAGGGTATCGGCATCGGCCAGGGCAATCCACCCGTGCAGCTCCACGGATTCCAAGCAGCGGAGGATCGCCGCCCCTTTGTTGAATGCCGCGCCCCGCTCATAAAAGGCCCCGGTCTGCAAACAGGAAACAGGATAGCCGGCCAGCCCGTATCCGCGGATCAGCTCCTGCGTCGGTTTGTCGGCGGGGCTGGTCACGATCCGCACATGGCCACAATGCCGCAGCAGCCGCGGCAGGCTCAGCGCCAGGAGATCGTCAAACTCCACACACACCACGACCGCCAGATCTATTCCGCTCATCGCTCGCCCCTTAGATACCGCTGCGGATTCCAGCCAGGCCGGTTGGCCTCGGCGCACCAGCCGGCCGCGTCGAACAGGACAACCTCCCCGCGGCGGACCCGCGGCGATCGCAGCCGCTTCAGCTCCTCGAGGTTGCCCGGTGAGATATCGTCCCGTTGCTGCCAGTCGTCCCGGCCTTCCAGCGGCACACAGGCGCCGCACCGTATACACCAGCGCTCGATCAGCTCGCGGTGATCGTCCAGCGGGCGCGCCCAGCAGCCCGGCTCGATCGGCAGGCCGCCGGGGCCGTCAAAGATCGCATCGAAAGCAGCCGCCACCTCGCAGTAGAAGTAGCCCTTTGGCGTGATCGCCCCGCTCCACATCTTCTGCAGCCAGCAGTCCTCGATCAGCCGCCACATATCGGCCGGATCCTCCACCAGCTCGCGGACCGCCACCAGGATCGGCTGGTGGACCACCTGCTGCTGGTGCGGGTTGTGGTTCAGATATCCGAAGGTTTCCCCGATCAGCTGCTGGTAGGGGTGGCCATCCAGATCGGCAGAGGTCCACAGGCCGCGCCGCGCACGATCGGGGACCAGCTCGGCAAAGATCCGGCACAGATTGGGGAATTGCGGATGCAGCAGCGGCTCTCCGCCGATCAGCCCGATCACCTTATGCCGATTGTAAAGATCCGGCGGGGATTGCTCGGGGAAGTCCGCCAGGGCCGCCACCGCCTGGCGGAAGGTGTCCGGATCCATTGCCCAGCCGTTTCTGGCGTGGGTAAGCATTCGCGTGCAGTTGCTGCAGCGGCGGGGGCAAAGGTTGGTCACGTCGATTTGCTGGCACCATTGTTGCGCGGTATCAATCATCCCCAGGTCCTCCTCTGCTCAGTCCACCGCATACATCAGCCGCGCCATAGTCGCCCGCAGCTCCGGCACACGCTCGAGGTAGTTCGCCCGCTGCTGCGCGGTGACCGTGAATTGATACTCCGCCCGCGGTTTAAGGCCGTGAATTCGCGGATAGTCCGCGGCAAACTTCAGCACCGCGGCATCCTCGGGCAGTTCCAGCCACTCCAGCAGGATCGCCATCGCCTCCCGCCGTTCCTGCCGCGTCCAGCCGGCCACCTGGTCCGTCAGCCAGCAGGTTGCCCGCTCCCCGGCCAGGCCAAACTTCGCCGCCGCCACCCACCGCTCCAGAAATGCCCGCGGGCCTACAGGGGAGGTGAAATTGTTGGTAGCGGACTCTAACGCCTTAAACGGATCGCGCAGGCAGATCACAAACCGTGCCGCCGGCCATAGCCGTTTCCACATTGCGGGCGGCTCCCACTTGATCGAGGCGCCCCACCTGGCCGGCCGCCGGCCGAGGTCACCGATCCACAGCTGCCGCAGCATCCCGCGGAAGGCCTCCAGCGTGGTCTGCTCGCTGGCCCCGGCAAAATGCGGCACCTGGTAGGCCAGGCTTTCATTCCAGCGGGCGGCCAGCTCTCCGGCCGCCAGCAGCTTTTCCAGCCAGTTCTGCAGATCGTCGCCCGTAAGTCGCGGAAAGTGCCCCCGAATCGCCAGCAGCGGGTGGAGATCCAGCGCGTGCTGCATCCAGGTATTCCCAGACCGCGGCGGGCCTGCAATCAGGATCGGGGACTCGTCCACAAAATCACCTCATGTTTACCGTGCAGATCTGCCGGCACTCATCGCGGCGGACCAGGTGCCGCCGGCCTTCCGGATCGATCACCACGATCGGATCCGCGTCCCGGTTATCGTCGCGGCCCACCTCCGCGCGGCAGATCCGCCCCGCGTGCCAGAAGTGTTCCACCCCGCCGGCGGCCCAGCGGCGCGTCCTCGCCCTCGATTCCGCGGACTGGTTGGCCGATCCCTGGGGATCGTAGCGGTAATAGTACAGCACCCGCTCGATCACCTCACCGCGTTTGGCCAGGCCCGAGGCGATCAGCGGCTGATACCAAAACAAATCGTCGTTATATCCGAGGTGGTCCGGAAACCGGCAGGCGGTGGCCAGCTCGCGGCGCCACGCGCAAAGGTGGTTCGCCTGAAAGGCCATCAGCCGAACCTGGATCCCCGCGGGGTTGGCGATCCATCCCAGCTGCTGTTTGTCGCCGTGATTTAGCGCGAATTCGTGGATTCGGTCCGCGTTGCCGCCGGTTCGCCAGGCCCGCAGCCCCACCACGTCCGGCCGGCTGCAATAGATCACCTCGCACAGTGCGGCCAGATATTCGTCCGAAACCCAGTCGTCATCATCAACCTGGACCACATAGTGGCCCCGCGCGCGGGAAAGCAGCGCGTTGCGTTTCGCTCCGCTCGGTCGCTGGCCGTCATCTTCCTCGGTCAGGATCTCCACCCGCCAGGGAATCGCCGCCGCCTGCCGCCGCAGCTCACCGATCAGCCTTTGCCAAAGGTGCCGCCGGCTGCTCAGTGCGGGCATCAGGACCGAAAGCAGCGGCCGTGCAATGTACCTACCGAGCATCGCACCGTTCCCCGGGGCTGCGCGCGTTGTGTTTTGTCCGCCAGGTGGCCAGGGCCGCCTCCAGGTTCCCCTCGGCGCCGATCGCCTGCCAGAATTGCCGCCAGCCAGGCTCGGGATCCTCCAGCAGGATCTCCGTCCGGTCTGTCGGCATCAGGGCCGCGCATAAATCGTTGATCGCATCATAAAAGCAGCTGGCCGCCGCGTCCGGATCGCCGCGGAGGCCGAACCACTGGATTGAGAAGCATTCCATCGATGCCCGGCAGCGGGTGGCCAGGCTTTCGCAACAGCCCAGCTGATCGCCGCGGATTAGGTGCACCCAGTGAGAATCCGGATACAGTTTGCGCAGCCAGGGGATCCACAGCACCAGCTGCGGGGCCACCTCAATATGTCGATCGGGGTGGACCACCTCCGGCACCTGGCAGCGTCCCCAATGGGTTTCATGCGCGGCCGTGTAGTTGCTGATATGCCCGCAGGCCTTCGCACAGGTCACCGATCCGCAGCGGCCCGTCCCCGTCACAAACACTCGCACCGATCAGCCCTCCCGGTATAGCTGCAGGTTTCGCGCCACCAGCTCCGGCTGGTGCCAGTCCGCGGTCCGCTCATGCTCGAGGTGGAACATATTGCGATCCGCATCCTCTACCAGGCGGCCGCGGTAGCGGTCGCCCCAGGACCGCTCGATCTGCCGCAGGAAGTCCAGATCCTCAAACCCACGCCCAGCAAACCGCTCATCGGGCCGGCAGTCGCGGAGGTTCTCCCGCGTGATCGAGAATTGAGAATTGCCCCATACCGCGCCGCCGGCGGCCCACTCGTTGTTGTTGTGTCCGCCATAGGCCTCATAGGCCCGGCGGAAGTCCCCGCTGTAGTATCGGGCAAATAGATCGCGGACCAGCTCCAGCCGGCCACGCTCCGGCCCCAGCCGCTCCAGCCAGTCCTGCTCGAGGTACATCACCCGATAGCACAGCCGCACCAGGTCCGGATCCCGCAGCAGCTCCGCTCCCTCGAGAAACCGCGGCCCAAGAATCGCGTCCGCGTCAAGAAAGGTCAGCACCTCGCCCCGGGCCGCCTCGATCGCCACGTTCCAAAGCGCCGGCTTGTTGAAGATCGGCATCGGCCGGAGATCCTCGATCACGCGCATACGCTGCGGCATCCACGCCAGCTGTTTCAGGCCATAGTCCGATCCGTTGTCCACAATCACCAGCTCCCAGTTCCAATGTCCGGAGGCCTTTGCCGCCTCCACTAGGGACCATATACACAGCCGCAGCTGCTGGTGGCGATTGCGGTGGGTTATCAGTACCGAATGGGTGTACTTGTTCATTCCGGCGTCCCCGCTTCCCGCTCATACGTCAGCATCCGCCGGCCACAGTGGCGGCAGATCCGGCGGCGCACGATCCGCCCGCCTGGCCGTTTGCGCGTCTCGAGGACAGGCAGGTGGCGGCAGCCGCAGCTGCGGCAGCGCAGCCCGTTTTCCTCTTGCTGCTGATCGCGGTCCGTTGCCATTGTTTCGATCATTGCCCTCGCCGTTGCCGTTGCAGTTCGCTCAGGCTCACCCGCCGGCGGCTGCTTACCCGTTTCACCTCGCCAAGTCCCGGCAGCTGGCATCCGCGGAGGCTCGCCGCCACACAGTTGCCCACCAGGCAGTCCAGCCAATGGTTATCCCAGCCGGGCCGCAGCTTCCACTCCTCCACCGTTCGCCCGCGGCCCTCGGTCAACACGAAAAATTCCGAGGTGAGGTGATCGGCCAGCAGGCGGTGGTGGCCGGCTGGCAAAGAGAAATTCCCGGGATCCGGATACGGGACCGCCAGGCGGCCCTGTAAAAACGATTTCCACCAGTTGCTATCAAAAATCAGGTAGCGCGTCCGCGGCCGCGTCTTGGTGATCCGCTGCCGCCATTGCAGCCCCAGCTTTTCTCCCGGTTCCGGCTTTGCCTCGGTTAGCGGCCGGCTGCTGGCCCCGTAGTAGCGGCCGTGGCTTGGCAGCAGCTGCCCCCGCCATTTCGTCCGGTGGCAGAATTCGCGCACCAGGTCCGTTTGCCAGTTGCCATCGACCATTGCCAGCTCGATCCGCGCCGCGCCGCCATCCTCGCGCGTCCAGTTCCGCTCGAGCAGCTCGCCGCAGATCGCCTCCAGGCCCTGCCAAATCGCGGATTCCCGGCCGCCGCGGCCGGCTGCTTGTTTCAGCGTCCGCTTGGCGTCGCGCAGCAGGAAATACGGGACGGACTGCTTGGGGTAAGTCCCGTAATCCAGCAGCCATCCGGTAAAGTCCCGGCGCCACGCGCAGGCGGCCCAATAGATCAGGTTATCGTGAAGGTCCGCAAACAGCGTTAGCACCTCGGCCCCGGCCGGCACCTGGCCGCGCTTCAGGCCGTTTTGCTTGCTGGCGATCTCCGCGGCTGATAGCTGCGTGGCTTCCGGCCGATCGTCCTGCGGGTCGTTTTGATACTCCGAAAAAAAGGCCCGCTCGTCCCGTAGCTTCAGGTTCAGCGCGTGCTGAATTGCCGATATTTCGTCCTGGTCGTAGCGCTGCGGCCAGGCCACCTCCGCGCCTTCGTCCATTGCTTTTTGGTTGCGGCGGTAGAATCGCGTGGCATCGGCCAGGCCGCGGCCGGATCGCAGCCCTTCGGCGCGGATCTCTGCATATTGCCCCCAGAGATCCTCCCGCGCGGGGAAACTGTAGATCATCTTCGTGCGGGTGCCCTGCCATTCTGGGTGCTTGCTGCGGTCCAGCAGGCGGTCCACCATATCGTCCCGGGCAATCACCGTTCCCAGCATAATTCCGGAGATCTTCACACCTGGCCCGGCCAGGCCGAGGATCGCCGCGGCCACGATCTGCTCCCGCCGGTCATTCTGCGCGGGGCTGCGGGCGGATTCGTCGGTCTGCGGATCGTCCACCAGCACCAGGTCGGGCCGCACCGTCCGCCCATCGGGCCGTGAATGTTGCATTCCGCGCACGCTGCCAAGAATTCCGGCAACGTGGATTACCGCGCCGCTGGCCAGGCTGCCGGGGATTGTCGGAAACTCCAGCTCATCCGCTTTGATTCCGATATGGGTGGAGGCGCCGAGAAAGCGCTGGCCGGCGGCCCGGTTGTGGATGCCCTCCAGCTCGCGGATCGGCCAGATCGCCTCCGGCCAGTCCTCGGCCAGGCGATCGTTTGTTTCCAGCTCGGCTTTGATTCCCTCCAGCAGGCGCTCCGCGTGCCCGGCTTCCGCGGCAATCAAACAGCAGTATTGGCGGGATCCCCGCAGCACCGCCCAGATCACCGCCGCTTTAAGTAGCGCCGATTTGCCCGAGGCCCTCGGCATCGCCAGGGCAAATAGCCCCCCCTCGATAATCACCCGCTCCAGGGTTTCGATCACCGCCAGGTGGTCCGCGGACCAGGGCAGATAGAATACCTCGGGGAAATAGCTTTCGCAGAATGTCCGCAGGGACCGCATCCCGGCCAGCTTGCGCCGTGGATCCTTTACCGCCGGCATACGCCCCAGCTCGCGGCCCAGCGCGGACTGCGTTTGCGCGCGGGCTGCCATCTTCTGCCGGTGGCGGAGGTAGCTGCCCGGCTTATTTCGTTGCGCGGTGGGTAATGATTTCAGCTGCGGCACGGCGCGCCAGCTCCTCGGTTGCGGTAACTTCGTTTCCCAGGTCGAGCGCCTCGAGGTGTGCGCGAACCGCCTCCAGCTCCTCGATCTGCTCGCCTGGCGGACTTGCAGCGCCGGGCATCAGCGGGTGATACAGGGCAAATAGCTTGTGCAGCTCCTTCTGCGCCGCCAGGCTGGTCCGCAGATCGTCCTGGTCCAGCCCCGCCTGATAGATTGCGTTCAGCCGTTCTATTCCGGTGGCCAGCACCTCGTCCCGGGAATAGTCCGCGGCGATCGTCAGCCGTCGCCGTGCCTCGGTCACCAGCAGGCCGGCCACCTGCGGGTCCACGTCCAGCCGTTTGATCGCCAGCCGCTCCGCCTGGTCCGCGCTGCATCCGCGCACCAGCTGCAATAGCAGATCCTCGATCAGCGGATCCGATCCGGCTGGCAGCTGCGGCTGCGGCGGTTTCTGTTTGCGCGGCTTTCTCGCGACCGGCTTTCGCTTGGCCGTGGCCCGTTTGGCCGGCGCACGTTTGGCCGCTGGTTTCTTGGCGGATCGTTTGGCCGCTGGTTTCTTGGCGGATCGTTTGGCCGCTGGTTTCTTGGCGGATCGTTTGGCCATTCATGCTGCATCGATCGCCGCGGGTGCCGCCGCGCGATCAGCCGGGCCGCCCCGCGGATCGGCATCCGGCCGGCCAAAGATTGTGGCGCGAAATAAACTGTGTGTTGTGTGGGGGG
>Ga0272443_10002034_pt1 | contig 27124 bp, 26 predicted proteins | sample SSMAcet12_FD_193581 | JGI IMG/M metagenome (GOLD analysis project Ga0272443, IMG submission 193581) | Marine sediment archaeal communities from Little Sippewissett salt marsh, Falmouth, MA, United States - SSM-Acet-12 | ecosystem: Environmental > Aquatic > Marine > Wetlands > Sediment ... | reverse complement strand
TATTTTTCCAGAAACAGAAGTTACTCCACTTAAAGTTCCATCTAACCCATTTACTGTCCTATCTTCTGCAGGGTCATCTCCTAAAGGAAGCACTAAAAGATAATGTTCATCATAAGCATCATACTGCCCATATTGAGCACCAACAGCAGGTTGAGAAACAACAGAATTATTTCCCCAATACATTGTAATATTTGTATCTGTTGAACTTGAAACATTAATAACTCTAACAGCAACTTCCATTACTGATTGTGTTGGGTCATTATTCAAGGTAAAAGTTCTTATATCTGTTCCTAGTCTAACATCATTTTGATAAAATCTTAAATCTGCTCCACCATTTAAAGCTGAACGAGTTCCATCTAAATCTAATACTCCATTAACATCTTGCATTCCAGAAGCATTATGAGTAATAATTAAAGTCCAATTAGTTAAATCAGAATCAATATAATCTGAATCAATAGTTATATTCATTCTATAATTCATTTCACCATACTCTGAAAAACCAGGGTCTTCTGCAGTTATATTTAAAGTATAAGATTCTCCTTGAGTTATATCTTTAATACGAGTCCAATGATTATCTATGCAAGTCTGAGATTCAAAACTCCAATTAGCACATTTGTATAATCTTCCTCCTTTTGCATTTTTAATATGCAATGTTGCATTTGTAAAATTAAACCCATTTGTTGGGTCAACAGAATAAGTTTCCATTGGAAGATATTTATGCCCGTTTTCAAAACTTCCTTGTTGTGTTGGAGTATCTTCTATTTTAAAAGTAACATTAGAAGATTCATTATAATCATTTATTTCAATTTTTTCAAAAGAAAGGTTTTCATCTGAAAAATTAATTTCCAAATCTAAAATTCCTGAATTATTTGCAATAACACTTTCATTAATTTCAATTAATTTTTGTTGCGAAGTAACTGGAACTGCAATTGTTTTATTATATTCAACAAAACCAATAATTCCTGAATCAGTAATTGTGAATTTATAATCTTGTCCTTGAGAAGTTTCATTTATTCTAATCCAAGAATTATCAGAACAGTTTTTATTTTCAAAATCCCAATTCAAACACTTGAATAAAACTTTTCCTTGAGAATTTTCAACTTCAACACTAGTATTAATTAAATTATTTTGTTTATAATTAATAGAATAAGACTTTCCTTTTTCATCTACTGAAGAATCATCAACATCAATTAAACCAGAAGCATCAGAATTTAAATCTAATTCAACTTCTACTTGTTTTACTTTATTATTCTGAGGTTTTACTCTTATTTTGTATTTTCCTTTTTTAACTTGTTTATGATGATTTGTTGAAGTTTCATTATAAACAATTTCTCCTGTTTCATTTTCAATTTCAAAACTAACATTTAAAACTTCTCCTGTTGAATTTGTAACAACTTCTGAAATTGTAATATTTGACTCAATAACATTAAAATCTCCAGAAAAAGAAACATTATTTCCATCAGTATCATTTGCGTAAATTGTATAATTATTAATTCCTAAAACATCTGTAAAATATTCATATTCCCAGTTATCTAAAGAAGCAGAAGTTTTTGCTCCAGAAATAATTACATTATCTACTCTACAATATTCAGTAACTGCTCCACACTCACACATAAATCTTAATTTAAGATTTTCATTATTATTTGCTGAACTTCCTAGAGAGTAACTTTGAGAAACAAAAGAATTATCATTTTCTGATTCTCCTCCTAATTCTTCTAAAGTATTCCAATCTGTTCCATCATACCACTCAACTTTAAAATTATCTGCTGCATCTAAGGCAATTAATTGCTTATTATAAGCAACACTAATATTTTCATAACCAACAGAACTTACACTAATCTCCATGTAAGAATCATCTCCTGCTCCTGTTTTTTGAACTTGAGCATAACTATTAGAAACTCCCCAATAAACATCTCCGGTTAAATTCCAATTCATAGAATTTAAACTTCCTGAAGCAAAATTATCATAGAAAAAACTTTTATTTTGCCCAGAATTATTCTCTTGAAACATTGTATAATTAACTTCATTTATTTCTATTAGTGCATTAGAAACATTAACATCATCAGCAATATTTGCAGTTATTTTAATTGGATTTCCTAAAAACACAGGATCAGAACTTTCTGAAACAGAATTTATTTGAGGAGTTTCAGGAACAGGAGTTATTAAATTTCCTGTAATTTTTACATTATCCAATCTACAATATTCAGTAACTGCTCCTGCAGTGCACTCAAATCTTATTGTAATATTAGAATTATTTTCAGCTGTTGTTCCAAGTAAAAAACTTTTGTAAACATAATCTGCATCATCTGCTGAAGTATCTAAAGTTTCTTCTAAAGTATTCCAATCTGTTCCATTATACCATTTAACTTTAAATTCATCTGCAGTATCTAATCCAATTAATTTTCTATGATAAGAAAAATTAATATTTTCATAATCTAAAGTGCTAACATTTATTTGCATTACACTTGCTGGTTCTACTACATTTGAGGGTTGTGCTTGTGCAGAATAAGTTCCTGAATAAGAATCTGTTGATTCAATTGTCCAGTTATTAGCGCTTCCTGAAGTATTTAGTTCCCAATCAGACAAATCATTATCTTCAAAATCATCAAAAAATACATTTGTAGGAACAGAAGTATCTAAGGTAATTGTTCTATTTGAAGAAGCAAAACTTGATTGAGAATTATTATCATAACACTGAATATTCCAGATAAATATTTTATTTGTTAAACTTGTTAAATTAAACTCAGTTGTATTTGATATTCCTGTTACTTCTTGAGTTTGATTTAATTCCCAGATTCCAGAATAATTATGCCATAATGAACAATTTACAAGTTGATTATCATCTGAAACACTTGCATTAAAACTTAAATCAACATATTCACCTGTATTATTAATATAATTATTTTCTGGATAATCAAGAGTTACAGTAGGAACATTATCTGCAGCAGTAATTTCATTTCCATAAACAGTAATGTTATCTACATTACATCCCTCTGTTCCTAAGTTAACATTACATCTAAATCTTATTTTAAAATCCGCATTGTTTTCAGCATCTGAAGTTAATTCATAAGAAGCCAAAGAATAACTTGTTGAACTTCCAGAAGTAAAACTAAATACATTTGTCCATCCAGTTCCATTATACCAATCAGCATAAAATGTATCGCTTCCATCCTCAAAAGTATTTGTATCTGTGCTCCAATAAAAACTAAAACTAATATTTTCATAACCAGAAGTGCTTAATGATTTTTCTAATGTTGATTCAGCATCTGTATTTCTTGCAATTGCATGATAAGTATCTATTGGATTTTCATTGTCTGAAACTTCCCAATTAGAACTACTTCCTCCACTTGAGGTCCATGAATTTGTATCTAAACTTCCAGATTCCCAATTTTCAGTAAAACTTAATTCATCTTCATAGGTTTTTCTTTCTAAAGTTTGAGTTTTATTTTCTAAATCTTTATCTAAACTCTCTAAAATAATTTCATAATTGAATTTAGTTAAGGTAATTTCAGAATTTTCATTAAGAATTTCAATTCTTAAATTATAATAATCTTGATTTAAACTCATATCACAACTATCTTCACAAATATTTTCAAAACTAATTTCAGGAAGAGGAGAGTCGGTTTGGGAAGGACTTGAACTCTCCTCATCTGAGTATGATGGTGAATCTGATTTTCTGGTAAGGCTTTCAGGAAGAGGAGAGTCGGTTTGGGAAGGACTTAAACTCTCCTCATCTGAGTATGATGGTGATGGCTTTCTTGTAAGCTCTTGAGTTTCAGGAAGAGGAGAGTCGGTTTGGGAAGGACTTAAACTCTCCTCATCTGAGTATGAAATTGTTTGAACTGCTAATCCAGTGATTGTTCTTTTTCCAGAAGGTTTAATTTTCTGAGAATCTAAAACTAAATAATCTTCAAGATAAACTTTTACATTTCCTTTTAATTTTCCAGAAACCATAAAAGAAGTTAATTCTCCTTTTTCAAGTTCTAATTCATAAACTGTATTTTCTTTAAACTTAAGATTTACTTGTTTTTCAAAAAAACTAGTTTCATCTGAAAAATCAATTCTAGTTAAAAACCCAGTAAAACTTATCTTTGAAATTAAAACTAAAAAAATAAGTGAAAAAACAAAAATTCCAAAAAAAGCTAGATTTTTTTTAATAGCTTTCTTTTTGTTTTGTTGAATTAATCTTGCACAATTTAAAGCTTGTAAATGATAAAAATGAATCCATTCTTCAATTGTTTTGCCTTGTCTTTTTTTATGAATTATTTCTAAATATCTTTTATAAGAAATTTTTTTTAAAGCATAGCTTTTTTTTAAAGCATCAATATATCTTTGTAGTTCTTTTTTTCTTGCTTGAGAAAACCTTAATTTTCTTTGTAAATTCTGTAAATCATTATTTGTTAGACTAGCTACTTCTAAGTAAGTCCTTCCCATACTTATGATATATGTATTTTACTTTATAAATCTACCTATTATGTATATATTATATATAATAAGAAAAGAAATTTTTATTAATTATTCATACTTATTATGTATGTAAGATATAAATATCTTTGCATTGAAATCTATACTTATTATGTATGTAAGATATAAATATCTTTGCATTGAAATCTATACTTATTATGTATGTATAATTCTTTATATATCTTTTTCTTTTTATTTAAAAACCTTTATAAAGGAAATTTCTCTTTTTAAATCATAAAATGGCTCAAAAATCAAGTACTTATAAAATACAAAATATTGTTGCTACAGCTTCTCTTGGAAAACCAGTTCCTTTAACAAAACTTGCAAGAACTCAACCAAATACAGAATACAATCCTCAAACTTTTCCTGGATTAGTTTTAAGAATAAAACAACCAAAATCAGCTGTTTTAGTTTTTTCTTCAGGAAATCTTGTTTGCACAGGAACAAAATCAGTATCTCAAGTTAAAGAAGTGATCCAAGAAGTAATAAAACAATTAAAAAAAATAAATATAAAAATAACAACAAAACCCAAAGTAACTGTTCAAAATATTGTTGCTTCTGGAGAAATTAAATTAAAATTAAATCTTAATTTTTTAGCACTAGAAATGGAAAATACAGAATATGAGCCAGAACAATTTCCCGGATTAGTTTATAAATTAATTGAACCAAATGCAACTTTTTTATTATTCAGCAACGGAAAACTTGTTTGCACAGGAACAAAAAACAAAAAGCAATTAGATGAAAGCATGGATATGCTTTTAAAAAATGTGAAACAAGCACTAAAAAATTACAAATAGTTTTAAACTAGAATTTCTTAAATAAATTATGATAGAAATCATTTTTTTATTATCTCTTGCATTAATCTGGATTATCTTTGCAACAATCCAAGACATTAAAAAAAGAGAAGTTGCAAATTGGCTAAATTTTTCATTGATAATTTTTGCATTAGGATTTAGATTTTTCTTTTGCTTATTTTCAGAAAACTTTTCTTTTTTTTACCAAGGAATAATTGGACTTTTGATTTTTTTTGTAATGGGAAATATTTTTTATTATTCTAAATTATTTGCTGGAGGAGATGCAAAATTATTAATTGCCTTAGGAGCAATTTTACCTCTCTCAACGAATTTTATAATAAATCTTTATTACTTTTTTTATTTTATTTTTATTTTTCTAATTATCGGAGGAATTTATGGATTTATTTTTAGCATAGTTCTTGCAATAAAAAACAAAAAACAATTCAAAAAACAATTTAAAATTGAATTTAAACAAAATAAAAAAATAATTTATCTTTCAATTTTTTCAGCAATACTTTTTAGTTTATTTGGATTTTATTTTTCTTTATTTTTCTATCTTTCAATTTTAATACTTGCTCTGCCTTATCTTTTTATTTATTCAAAATCAGTAGAAAAATCCTCGATGATAAAAGAGATTTCAACAAAAAAATTAACAGAAGGAGATTGGCTTTACAAAGACATAAAAATAAAAAATAAAACAATAAAAGCAACTTGGGAAGGATTATCTAAAAAAGAAATAAAATTAATAAAAAATAATTTAAAAAAAGTAAAAATAAAACAAGGAATTCCATTTGTTCCTGTTTTTTTAATCAGCTTTTTAATTTTTATTTACTTTTTCTTTAGAATTTAATTTTTAAGGAATTCTTTGAGGAATAATTATTTTTTTATCTTTAATTTTAACTGTTTTTTTCTTTTTAATTGACTTTTTTCTAGGTTTTTTCTCTAATTTTTTCATAAGTTTTCCAAGAGCTTCTTCTTCTAATTTTTTTCTTTTAGATGAAAGATTTTCATTGTCATAAACTGGAACAAGATTTATAATTTCATGCCCTAAAACATTTGAAAAAAGCATTTTAACTTCTTTAGGTTTAAATTTTGTTTTTAATTTTTTAGAAATTCTTTTTGCAATTGAAAATGCTCCTGCAGGCAATTTATCTTCTGTTTCAACATGTTTTTTAGGAATAATTAAAACATGTCCTTCTGAAACAGGATTTATTTCAAGAACCGCAATAGCGTCTTTATTTTCATCAATTCTATAAGAAGGAATTTTTCTCTGAACTATAGAACAAAAAATACATGAATTTTCTTGATTTTCCATTTTCGCACCAGCAACATCAGAATCTTCTGTCTGAGAAATCATTTTATTTTTAACTAAAAAAGCTTCTAATTCAGATTTATTCATGTTTTTAATTTCATTAATTGCCAAAGCTTTTTTATCTTCAGGAAAACTAGAATTAATATGTTCAATTAACTTTTGTTTTATTTCTTTTATTTGTTCATCTGGAATCATTTTATATTTTTACGTAAGATTCTATTATATATTTTTCTTTATTTTTATCCTTTATTTTATACCAAGCATAATAATTTTTTTTAGTATTAAATGTTAATAATTTCTTTAAAATTCTAGGAACATCTCTAGCAGATTGTTTAATTGCCCAAAGAGGATGAAAAAGATACAGCCCATAATAAATAGAAAATAAAAAAAACAACAACCAATTATTAAATGAAATTCCTTGTTGAAATACTCTCTTATCTTTTTTCTTTATTAATGCATCAAATTCTTTTTTTAAAATAGGCTTTTTTAATGTTAATTTTATTATTTTAATATATAGGCTAGAAAAAACAAAGAAAATTATTAAATAAATAACAATTAAACTAATTTTTGTTAATAGATTATATGAAAAATATTTTTGGAGATAAATAAAAAAGAAAAGCAATATAGATAAAAATAAAATCAATGTTGCTAGAAGAAACATAAAATAATCTGTTTTTTCAATTAATTTTTTTACCCTCATATTTTATCCAAAAGCCCTACGCATATCAATTACTTGAACAGAACTAATATTCTCAAGAGACTTTATTTGATTTTCAATTGGTTCTAATTCTTTGCTTTCATCTAAAGAAAAAGCAATTATAACTGCTTTTAAACCAAATGCAACAGGTTCTTCTTTTACTTCTCCTATTTTTCCTTGTTCTTTTTCAATAATTTCCTTAGAAGTTTGTTTTATTTTTTCTAAATCTGCTTCTAATGATTCAGGCATTATTTTCAAAGTAACTAATACAGTTCCCATTAAAAAACTATAATTAACTAGTTTATAAGTTTTCTGCAATATAAAAACTTATAAAACAAAAAGGCATCTTTTTACCATGGATGAAAACTACAATAAAATTCTTGAAAGAATTTCAAAAGCCTCTGGATTAAAAAAAGAGGAAATTGAAAGAAAAATAGAAGCAAAAATTGCAAAATTATCTGGTTTAATTAGTAAAGAAGGAGCAGCACAAGTAGTAAGTGCAGAACTAGGAATTAATTTTGATAATGAAAAATTAAAAATAAATGAGCTTCTTCCAGGAATGCGAAAAACAAATGTTATTGGAAAAATAATTGAACTTTTTCCAGTAAGAACTTTTGAAAGACAAGGAAAACAAAACAAAGTTGCAAATTTTATAATTGCCGACGACACAGCAAATATTAAAGTTGTTTTATGGGATACAAACCATATAGAATTAATTGAAAATCAAAAAATATCAAAAGGAAGTGTAATTGAAATATTTGGAGGTTCAGTAAGAGAAAATGAAATACACTTGGGAAGTTTTTCAGAACTAAAACCTAGCAAAGAGATAATAGAAAATCCAAAAACAGAAAAAACCATAAGTGAAAAAACAATATCAAATTTTCAACCAATGCAAAATGTAAGCACAAGAGCTTTTATTGTTCAAATTTTTGAACCAAGATTTTTTAAGGTTTGCCCAGAATGCGGAAAAAAACCAATTCAAGAACAAGAGACTTACAAATGTAATGAACACGGAACAATAACTCCAAATGAAAGAGCACTTATTAATATTGTTTTAGATGATGGAACAGAAACAATTCGAAGTGTTTTATTTCATGAAACAATAAAAGATTTAGGATTAACTGACTTAAAAAACCAAGAAATACTTGCACAAGAAAAACAAAATTTATTAGGAGATGAAATGATTTTCAGTGGAAACATAAGAAAAAACAATTATTTCAATAACAATGAATTTATTATTAATTCTATTAAAAAAATAACTCCTCAAGAACTTTTAAAAAAATTAGAAAATAAAGATTAGAACATATGTCTAGAAGGCAAACAATCTTTATAAAGAACTTGATTCTGAATTAAATATGGTTACTAAACAAGAAGCAGAAGAAATTAAAGAAGCAGTATCTGGTGAAACTCAAACAAATAAAGACCCTCAATTAACAGATTTGCCGGGAATTGGACCTGCTGTTGCAAGCAAATTAGAATCTGCAGGAATTTATGATTTAATGTCTTTAGCAGTTACAAGCCCAGCTACTTTAGCAGATGTGGCAGGAGTTGGAGCAGGAGTTGCAAGAAAAGCCATTCAAGCAGCAAGAAAAATGCTTGACTTAGGATTTCAGGATGGAATGCAATTTGCAAAAAAAAGAGAAAATATTAATTACATTACAACAGGAAGTCAAAATTTAAATGAACTACTGGGAGGAAGAGGTGTTGAAAGCAGAGCAATTACAGAAGCATTTGGAGCTTATGGAAGCGGAAAAACTCAACTAGGGTTATCTCTAGCAATAAATGTACAACTTCCAAAAGAAAAAGGAGGTGCAAACGGAAAAGCGGTTTTTATAGACACAGAAGGAACTTTTCGTCCATCAAGAATAAAACAAATTGCAACTGAACTAGGAGCAAATCCTGAAAAAGTTTTAAAAAATATTTTTGTAGCAAGAGCATTTAATTCAGATCACCAAATACTCTTATTAGAAAAAGTTGAAGAAATGATAAAAAACAAAGAACCAATTAAACTTATGATAATAGACTCTTTAACTGCTCATTTTAGAGCAGAATTTGCTGGAAGAGGACAACTAGCAGACAGACAACAAAAATTAAACCGATATATGCACAATCTAATGAAATTAGCAGAAACAAACAATCTTGCTGTATATGTAACAAATCAAGTTATGGCTAATCCAGCTCAATTATTTGGAGATCCAACAACTGCAATAGGCGGAAACATAGTAGGGCACGCGTCTACATATAGAATGTATCTTAGAAGAGGAAAAAAAGGAAGCAGAGTATCAAAACTAATTGATTCTCCAAATCTTCCAGATAATGAAGCAATATTTTTTGTATCCAATAAAGGTGTCTGCGACGAACAATAATTATTTGTAAATAATTCTCTGAATAAAAAGAACTAACCATAAGCTTCCAGTAAAAAAAGCCATTGTACAAGAAAAAATTAAATCCAAAGTAAAATAAACATAAGTTAAAAGATACATTCCAATACAAGTTATTCCAGAAGTTTGCAGATTAACATAACCCTTCTTTTTTTTAAATCCCTGAATTACTTGAGGAAGAAGCGCATAGCCAAAAGCAATTATTGCGAAAGTAATAAAATAATCTTGCCACATTTTTAAAAAAGCCTGCGGAGGGATTTGAACCCCCGACCTATTGCTAACTTGTAATTTAAATTGAGCATAAACTTAGTACAAGGCAATTGCTCTGCCACTGAGCTACGCAGGCATAAAAAATATAAAAGAAATTACTTTAAAAGCATTACTCTTTTTTAGGCTCAACTTTTAAAACTCTAATTTCACAAAGCGAAAGAGGATAAACTTTTTTAAGCTTTAAACTAATTTCTTTTTGAAGAATATTTCTAAAGATATCATTAAAAAGAGCTTCTACTGTTTTATCTTTACAATAAGAAACTAATTCCTCTCTTAATTTTTCTCTTAGTGCCTTTCTAACTGCTCTTGAAACTTTTCTTCTTGTAACCAAAAAAGGTTTTATTCTTATTTTAGAATCTTTAGCATCAGTAATAAATGAATCCTCAACATTATTTGTTCCCTTTCTAACCATCCTTCTTAAGTAATAAGGAAGAATTCTAATTTTTCTCGGAACTGCAATTGCTTTTTCTTTTACAATCTTAACAAGTAATTGAAGCATAATGCTTTTTCCTCTTAAAATTCTAGTTAAATCATAATTAATATATCTTCCTTCAAGTTCTCCTAATTCATAAGCTTGTAATTGAGTTTCTTTTTTAATTATTGGAATTTCAACATCAAAGAATTTTTTACGTCTTTTTGCTTTTGCCATTTTATTCCTGCATTACCCTCCCTGCTCTTTTATTTCTTCTTGAAGTTCTATATAAAGATTTTTTACATTCTGAACAAGTATACATAATATTTGTTTTTTTAGTTGTTTTAGTTTTTCTTTTAAATTTTGAAACAGCAGGTTTACTTCCCCATTTTCCCTTGTTTCCGATTCCAATTCCTCTTCCTCTTAACTTAGCTCTTGCTATTCCTCCTCTCTTTAATGTTCCTCTTTTTCCTCCTGTGCTAACTACTTTTATTTTTTGCTTAGTTTTCTTTTTACAAGAAGGACAATACCTATTTGTAGTCTTAGGAATTTTCATTGTAAAAAAGAAAGATAAATTGAGTTTTTAAAGTTAATGATATAGAAAAATTTCCAAAACCTCAAAACTTTTAAATTAAATACTTTTAGTAATCTTGGCTCTGTAGCTCAGTGTTAGAGCGATGCTCTCATGAGGCATAGGTCGGGAGTTAAATTCTCCTCAGAGCCATTAATCTTTTCCTTCAAGATAAAAACCTTTTAATTTATCTCCTTTTTTTCTAGGAAAAATATGATAGTGAACATGATCTACAACCTGTCCAGCACTTTCAAAATTATTATTTAAAACATTAAAACCTTCAGCATCATGTTCCCTTAATAAAACCATCGAGGTATTTTTAATGCAATCAAGCAATTCTAATCCTAAACTGCTTGGAATATCTAAACTTGTTTTAAAATGTTTTTTAGAAATAACTAAACTATGTCCTGGAGCAATAGGATTAGCATCAGGAATAGATAAAAAATTATCATTCTCATAAATTATTTTTGCAGAAATTTCCTTTTTTACAATCTTGCAAAAAACACAATCTTTCATAATAGATAAGATAAAAATATCTTTAAAAATTATTCTAAATCAACACAAAATAAAAAAATAAAAAATTAAGTTGTTTATCTTCTTTTCTTTTTCTTTTTAACTGCTTTTTTCTTTTTAGCAACTTTCTTTTTAACTGCTTTTTTCTTTTTAGCAACTTTCTTTTTCTTAGCAGCCATTAACTTTTTCTTTTTAGCTAATGCAGCTTTCTTTTTTTTCATTGCAGCTAATTTCTTTTTCTTAGCAGCCATTAACTTTTTCTTTTTAGCAGCAGCACTCATCTTTTTCATGGTGTATCACCTCAATTTAATTATTATATTAAAGAAAAACATCTTTAAAAATTCTTCGGAAAAAAATTAAGAAATAATTTTACCTGCTTTTTCAAAATCAATTTCTCCGTCGATAAGTTTTCTAACAATATTTTTCAAATCAGAAATCTTTATTCGAATTTGTTTTGTAGTGTCTCTATCTCTTAAAGTCACGTCTTGATTTTTTAATGAATCTCCGTCTATGGTTATACAATAAGGAGTTCCGATTTCATCATTTCTTGCATATCTTCTTCCAATACTTCCAGATTTATCATAACTAACATTCCAATCTTGCCCTAAAATTTTTATAAGGTTATCTGCAATTTTTTCAAATTCAGGTTTTTTTATCAAAGGAAAAATAGCAACTTTTATAGGAGCAAGTTTTGCAGGAATTTTTAAAATAATGTTTCCTCTTTCTTTATCTTCGCTATATGCTTTAGTTAAAATTGCTAAAAAAACTCTTTCCATTCCAAAAGTTGGTTCAATGACACGGGGTAAAACTTTTTTTCCAGTTTTCTCGTCGAAAATTTCCATACTTTGATTACTTTCTTTTTGATGTTGAGTCAAATCATACTGCCCTCTATTTGCATTTCCAGCAACTTCCTGACTTCCAAAAGGATATTCATAATCAATATCAAAAGTTGCAGAACTATAATGACTTAATTCATCTTTAGTGTGTTCTCTAATCTTTATTTCTTCTAATCCAATACTTCTAAACCAAATAATTTGTTCTGCTAACCAATAAGCATGCCATTCTCCTAATTTTTTTTCTTTAATTAAATCATTCATTAAAACTTCCCTTAATATTTTCTTTCCTTTTTTTTGAGTTTCTTCATCTAAAAAATTAAATTTTACTTGTTTATGTTCAAAAGCCAATAAATCGCATTTAGTTTCATTTGGATTTATAAAAAATTCAAACTCTCCTATGTGAAATTCTCTGCTTCTAAACAAAAAATCTCTTGGAGCTATTTCATTTCTAAAACATTTTCCAACTTGAGCAATTCCAAAGGGAAGTGACTGTCTTGAGGTTTGAGAAACTAACTTAAAATCCATAAACATTCCTTGTGCAGTTTCTCCTCTAAGATAAGCTACTTCAGCATCTAATGCTCCAACCTGTGTTTTAAATAATAAATTAAAAACTCCTTGTTCCTCATAATCTCCTCCACAATCACATTTTACTTTTCCTTTTTCTGAAACATCTATCTTAGTTGCCTTTTTACATTTTTTACATACTACTGCAATATCCTTAAAACTATTAATATGGCCTGAAGCTTTCCATGTTCTTGGATGAGAAATAATACTTGCATCAATTCCAACCATATTTGGTTTTTGATAAACAAAATGATTCCACCAATCATCCTTTATATTTTTAAATAATTCAACTCCTAAAGGCCCAAAATCCCAAAAACCAGCAAAACCTCCATAAATATCACTTGAACGAAAAATAAATCCTTTTGATTTGCAAAAGTTAGCAAGCTTTTCAATTGAAATTTTAGTTGGAATTTCTTTTTTATTTTCAACCTTCTTTTCTTTCATATTAATTTTATCTTTTTCAAGATTTTTAAGAATTTCCCTCATTTTTTTCTGAGCTTCTATTTTTGTTTTTCCAAGATATCCTAAACATTTTGAAACAACTTTATCTTTAACCCTCTTACTTTCTCTTAAATAATAATATTCTTTTCCATTAATTTTCTTTTTAACAATAAAAACCATAAAAGGACTTAGTCACTACATTTTATAAATCTTATCAATTAAATCTATTCCGGAGTTAAAGCAAAAAAACTATATTTTTTAATATTCGCTAATTTTTTCACATCTTCTAATTTAACATCAGAAATATTTTTTTCAAAATCATAAAAATCCTCTGCTTTTCCTTTAATTTCATAATCCAAAATATTAACCATTTGAGTTTTAGAATCCTCCATAGAAATTTTATAATTTCCAATAAGCTGTTTTTTAATTTCAGATAAATCTTTTTCACTAAAATTTTTACAAAGATTTTCAAATTCTTTTAAAATAATTTCCTTTACCTTTTCTACATTTTCTTTAGTTGTTCCAACAGCAATAAAATTAAATGCAAAATTTTTTTGAGATTCGCTTCCTCCATGAATTGAATAAGCTAAATTTCTTTTTTCTCTTATTTCTTCAAATAATTTAGAAGACATTCCTTCTGCCATAAAACAACTTAAAACCTCAGCAGCATAAGACAATTTATTATCTGAGTAAGGAATATGATATGCAAAAACAAGATTAGCCTGGTCTATTCCCTTTCTTGTTTCAATTTTTATTTCATTTTTAGGCTTAATTTTTGGAATTGTAATCTTTCCTGAATTTTTTTGAAAATTCTTTTCTGCAAAATCCACAATTTTATCAAAATCTGCATTTCCCACAACTAACAAAATCATATTATTTGGAGTATAAACTGCATTAAACTTTTCAATTATCTTTTTTCTATCAATAGAATTCATTGTTTCATAAGTTCCAATTAAAGGAATTCCAAAAGGTTTTTCAAACAAACACTCATGAATTTTAATTAAACAATGTGCAGAAGGATTGTCTTGATACATTTTAATTTCTTCAAAAATAACTTGCCTTTCTTTATTCAATTCTTTTTCATCAAATTTAGGATTTTTAACAAGATCAGATAAAACATTTAATGCAATAGTTAAATTATCACTCGGCATTTTACACCAATAAGCAGTCATTGTTTCAGAAGTAAAACCATTTAATTCTCCTCCATTTTTTTCTATTTCTTCTGCAATTTGCTTAGAGGTTCTATTTTTAGTTCCCTTATATAACATATGTTCAATAAAATGAGAAATCCCTTTTTCATCTTCTATTTCGTTTTCTCCTCCCTGTCTAACTGCAAAAGCAACACTCACAACAGGCAAATCTCTTTTTTCAAACAAAACAGTCATGCCATTATCTAAAATTTTCTTTTTAAAATTCTCTTTCATTTAATAATTTACAAATAATACTATATAAATATATATCTAAAAAAACAAAAAATAAGCTGCAATTCCTGCAATCAGAACAACCAAAGCAATAATTAACCACATCATCCAAGACTTGTTTTTTTTAGGTTCTTGTCCAAAACCAGAAGCGCCTTGAACAGGTTGTGCTTGTGACTGCATTCCTTGAGTTTTCATGGGTGTAACAGTTTCCATTTAAATACCTCTATTTTATTAAAATAACATAGTAAAAACTCTTTATAAAATTACTTTTTTTGAAAAACAATATATCTTTCAGACTCTAATTGAAAATCCTCTAAAACTTTAAAGTTTTCTTTAATAAAATTAATTGCCCAATCTCTTCTAACCTTAAATAAAGATTTCTTAAACAAACTTCTCATAGCAAAACTTACAACAAATTTATCAAATAAGGGAACGACTTCTTTTAAAAATTTCTTAGAATAATTTCTTTCTAACATTTCAAGAGAATCCACAGTCTTAAATAAAAAACCAATTCGAGGCTTTTTTTGTTTTTTAATTAATTTCTTAACTTTTTCTAATTCAAATAAACTTAAATGAACTGCCTTAGCATTAGAAATTTTATTTGTCTTAAAATAAAAATTTGTAACATCAACTAATTGCCCAACAGCTTCAATTCCAAGATAATCTACTTTTTTTCCTGCTTTTTTAAAATATTCATAAGAAATTCCATTTATTCCTGCACCTAAATCCACAACACTACCTTCATTAAATTCTTTTAATAACTTTAAATAAAGTTCTTTATAAAAATCAAATCTTTCTTTTGTTGAAACATGTTTTGTTAAAAACCATTTAGCCTCCTTGCTCTTAGGAGTCATTATTTTTCTTCCCATAAAAGCAGAAAAAACCCTCCTCAATAAATCTCTAGTTAATCTTATTTTTTCTTCTTCACTAACTTGCCTTTTTTCAAAAATCTCAAAAGCTTTTTTAACATCCTCTTTAGGAAGATTTGAAAATTCTTTTTTCTTAGTTATTTTTTCAAAGAGTTTCTTATCCATAATCTTATTAAATACAATTTAATTTAAAAACATATATTTAAAATGGCATCTACAAACCAATCTCCATTCTACCAAAAAGCTGAGGCAAAATTTTTATCTGCGCAAACCTTAAATGAAAAAATAAAATATCTAGAAGAGATGATTAGAGAGTGTCCTAAACACAAATCTGCTGAAAAAATGCTTGCAAATTTAAAAACAAGGTTAAAAAAATTCCTAGAAAAAAGAGAAAAAGGAAAAAAATCAAAAGGAGGAACTACAGCAGGAATTAAAAAACACGATATGCAAGCAGTAATTATTGGAAAAACAAATACAGGAAAATCAACTTTAATTTCAAAATTAACAAATGCAAAACCATTAATAAAAAAAATAAAATTTTCAACAACCTATCCCATAATTGGCATGATGAGTTATGCAGGAACAAGCATTCAATTAATAGAAAATCCTGCAATTGATTCAGAATACTACGATAAAGGTTTAACAAACACTGCAGACACTATAATTTTACTTGTTAAAAACATAAAAGAAATTCAAGAAATAAAAAAATCTCTTGAAAAAACAAATGCAAAAATAATAATTGCTTACAACAAGATAATGCCTTTTTTTGAAGACCAAAGAAAAATCTCTGCTAATCTTTCATCCAAAAGACACAACTTTGTAATAATCTCCACAGCAAATGAAGAAGGATTAGAAGAATTAAAAGAAAAAATATTTGAAAGTTTTGATAAAATTAGAGTTTATACTAAAGAACCTGGAAAAGAAAAATCTCCCAAACCCATTATTCTTAATCCAAATTCAAATGTAGAAGATGTTGCAGAAAAAATTCTAAAAGGTTTTTCTAAAAAAGTTAAAGAAACTAAAATATGGGGGCCCTCCTCAAAATTTCCTGGACAAAAAATTGGATTAAAACATGAATTAAAAGACAAAGACATAATTGAATTTAAAACAAAATAATTAATCTAATTTAAGAAAAGAACATTTTTATGATTTTTAAAATGCATATCTCCGGTAATAATTTTTAAATTAAACTCTTTAGAGAGAAAAAGAAGATGAGCGTCAATCAAACCAAAATTTTTGGATTTTGACTTCATTTCTGCATGAAGAAGCCCAATTTCTTTAGAAAATTTTGGAGAAGAAAAAAGAATTTTGGAATTATTAATTATTGCCGTATAAGCAAGTTCATAATCCTTTTTTTCTCTTTTTAATTTACTAACAACTTCGGAAATAACTAAATTCAAAGTAAAACAATCTTTAGAATTAAGAATTTTATTAACTTTTTCTCCATTTGAACTTCCTCTAAGATACTCTATCCATGCATAAGAATCAACAAGATATGCCACTAAGATCTATCCTCCATTCTATCTTTTCTACTAAAAGGTTTAATGTCCCTCAATGCTCCAAAAAAATCTTTTTTTATTTTTTCTACTTGCAATTCTATTAATTCTCCTTCTTCTAAAGACTTTTCCCTCACGAGTTCTTTTGGAATAGTTACAATTAAAGAACCTCCAATTGTCCTTGTTCTTGTTAAAGATTTCATATTATACTCCTAATTATATTAAGTATAATATTAAGTTATATAAATCTTTTGCTTTTAAGAATAACCTTTCTTACCTATTTTCTCAAGTTCTTTTCTATTTTTTTGGATTGGCTTTAATAAATTAAATATCTCTTTTGCAACTGAATTTTTCAAATCAAGAGGATGAATTTTTTTACTAACAAAATCTTCTTCAATATCTTCATAATTAGAATATTCTAAATTTCCTCCATATTTCTCATCTCTTTCAACAATAAATTTTTCCTTTTTATCTTCTTTAATGACCATAATAACATATTTTAAAAAAGACATAACAAAATTATCTGGATTTCCTGCAACCATATCTGAACCTTTAACTTTATCTAAAACAATTTTTTCTGAATCCAATAAATCAATTCTTGTTTTTTCATGAGAAGCACTCATCTTTTTTCCAACAAGTCCTGGAATCAAAGGAGTCATTATTTCTATTCTAGGCTCATAACCTATTTTAGGTAAATTTTCTCTTGCAAACATTAAAATTTTTCTTTGGTCAATTCCTCCATACTGAACATCTACCTTTAGATATTCTTCATCTAAAGCCTGCATAATAGGATAAATTAATCCAGAAAGTTTAGGATTATCTCCAAATTTAACAACCTCTGAACCAGCTCTTTTAACATCATTTACACTAGTAAAACTTGACATCTTTAAAACATCAAAACAATATTCTGGAGCTAATTGAAACTCACTTCCCTTTACAATTTCTAATTCTTTTGTATCTACTCCAATTGCATTAAACATCAAAGGAATTGTTTTTGAATAATACTCAAATCTATGTTCAAGCAAATTCCAAGGAGTATTATCTAAAGCACCATGCAAATCAGCAAGCAAAATCTTAACAGAAAACCCTGCTTTTAAAAAATCTCCAAGTTTAATAACTGGAACAAAATAACCCAAATGAGTTTTTCCAGTAATACTCCATCCAAGATAAACAACTGGCTTTTTCTTTTTCTTAAGAAGTTTTTTTAATTCATCTTCTCCAACAATTTCAGCAGTATTTCTTTTTACTAATTCAAATTTACTCTTTTCATCCATAACAAACAAAGAAACATTGAATTATTAAATGTTTCCTAAAATAAAAACCTATTTAAAACTAAATTTTCCTATAATTAAATGCAAACTTTTTTACCATATCCAAGTATAAAAAAATCACTAAAAGTTTTAGATAGCCAAAGGCTTGGAAAACAAAGAGTTGAAGCATATCAAATACTAAACATTCTCTTAAAAAGAACTCAAAAAAGAGGATGGAAAAATCATCCAGCAGTTAAAATGTGGAAAGGATATACTAATGCTTTAAAATTATATTTTAATGAAGCAGTAAAAGAATGGATTTCTAGAGACTATAAAAACACAATGAAACTTGAAATAATCAAAGGAAAAGTAGTTTTTCCAAAATGGTTTGGAAATAAAAAATTTCATTCCTCTCATAAAAGCAATTTACTAAGAAAAAATAAAAAATATTATTCAGAATTTAACTGGAATGAACCAGATAACTTAGATTATTTTTGGCCAATTTAAAAATAAATATTTTTTATATTCTTTATTTATAAATAATTAAATCTAAAGAAATTTATGCTCATACAGATAATTTTATTTATTTCACTAGGAATTTTAGCAGGAATTTTAACTGGCTTAATTCCAGGAATACATATAAATCTTTTAGGAATTTTTATTCTTTCCCTATATTCTAAATATCTTTATTCAATAAATACAATTTACTTTATTGTCTTTATTTCAAGCATGGCAATAACTCATACTTTTATTGATTTTATTCCATCTATCTTTCTTGGATGCCCAGATACAGACACAGAACTTTCAATTCTTCCAGGACATGAATTATTAAAAAAAGGAAAAGCATACGAAGCAATTCTTTTAACAGCATACGGAAGTCTAGCCGCAATATTTATTTTAATATTAATTCTAATCCCTTCAATATTATTGATAAAAAATACTTATGAATTAATAAAAAATCTAATACCTTATATTTTAATCACTGCCTCTTTTTTATTACTTTTTCTTGAGAAAAAAAGATTTACTGCATTATTTGTATTTGGAATAACAGGAATTCTAGGAACTTTAGTTTTAAATATAAATCTAAACCAACCCTTACTTCCTCTATTAACTGGACTTTTTGGAAGTTCAGCAATCATCCTTAGCATAAAAAACAAAACCAAAATTCCAAAACAAATAATTTCAAAACCAAAGACAAAACTTCTAAAACCTCTTATTGGAGCATTAATTGCTTCTCCACTATGCAGTTTTTTTCCTGGATTAGGAAGCGGACAAGCAGCAATAATAGGAAATCTCATTTCAAGAACCAATAAAAAAACATTTCTAATTCTTTTAGGAGCAACAAATACTTTAGTTATGGGGTTTTCATTTATTTCTTTGTATGCAATTTCAAAAACAAGAACAGGAGCAGCAATTTTAATTCAAGAAATAACAAAAAACCTAAATCTTCCAACATTAATACTAATAATTATAACAATTACTCTAAGTGGAATAATCTCTTTTTTTATAGTAAAAATAATATCAAAACTAATTGCATTAAAAATAACTAAAATAAACTATACAATAATCTCATATGTCACACTCTCCATTTTAATTTTCATAGTATTTTTAATTTCAGGCTTCTTAGGAATATTTATTTTATTGACCTCTACTTTAACTGGAATTTATTGTATTTCTTTAGATGTAAAAAGAACAAATATGATGGGATGCTTATTAATCCCAATAATTTTACTCTATATTTTTTAAAACCATTTATCTAATGCTTCTTGTTTTTCTAATTCTTTTCCAAAAATAGAATCTATATACTCTTTAGTTAATTGCAAGGACTGCTTAATATAAGAAGAAAGAGAATATTTCTCAGCTAATGCCAAAGCAGGCTCCAGATATTTTTTAATACCTCCTTCATGAATTGTAAAAATTATTTTTCCTCCACATTTAGAACAAATCCCTCTTAAAGGAGGACGCCTAAAACTCTCATTGCATGCAACACATCTAAAACCCTGCATTGAAAATTTTCTTAAATTACCTCTCATATCTCTTAAAAAATGTCTTTCAATAACTAATCTTGCAGTGTCAGAAGTATCAACGGCTCTAAGTCTTTCAACAAGCTCCATTTGTCTTTGAACCTTTTCTTGCATTGTTGCTAACTTTTTATAATTTGAACAAACAACACAATTATTAAAATTCTCAGTGCCATGAGTAAATCCAATTCCAACAAAAGGATCTTTTCCTTGTTTTAAAATATCTTTACAAGTTAAAATACTCTTAACTTCAGAAGAATGTTTTTCTTGTTCTGCTAATTCATATAATTCCAAAGGATATTCTCTACAAAATTCTAAGTCCAAAATTTGATCATCTACTTCTCCAGCATCGATTTTTGCATTTAAAACTAAGGGTGCATCTTGTGTTCCTCCCCTATGACTTGGAAGAAACTTCCTAGAAAAATTTAACAAAACATCTCCTAATAACATAATTGCAGATTCATCTCCATCACAATCTCTTCTAACAGCCGCGTGCATATATGGTGAAGCCATTATTCCTTGAGTATTTGAAAATCCAATAAACCTACAAACAACTCCTGCACAATTATGAGGAGCCATAAATACTCCCAAATGCCCAATTAAATCATCTCTTGTCTTAACATTATAAAAACTCTTTAATCCATAAAAACTTTCTAATTCATCGTCTACAAATTGACTTATTCTCATAAAAACATCATCTGCCCTTTCATCAGGAGAATCAAAAGAACTTGGAAGTAAAACGTCATGAGGCATAATTTCAATAATTTGATTTTCATTTTCCAATAAATTTCCATCAATATCTTTTTCATAACCTAATTCTATTAATTTTTCAATACTCACACCTATCTCTTTAGGCTTAAAAGCAACAATCGGAAGCTCAGTTCCATCAAAACGAATTGTTCCATCTTTATTTACCTGTAAATTATGCTTAGCCCTTAATATTCCCTTACAAAGATGTTCCATTTGTTTTTCTTCTGAAAATAATCCTCTAACACCCTTAATTAAAAGAGGAACCTCTGATTTTTCTAATTCAAGCTTGTCTATTGCATTTTCAAAATAATGATTAATATCTAAATCTCTTCTATAATAAGGAACTCCTTCTCTTTCAGAATTAGAACAAATTTTATTAAAATTTTTCTCCTGAGTATCATAAAAAAAGAACATTTTTTTTGTTTTTTTACTGCAATTTTCACAGACATTATATATTGTTTCTTTGTCACAAGATTCACAATGATAAACCGGAAACTCTGCCTTAACTTTTCCAACTTCACAAGCAGTTTGTAAACTTCTTAATCTTCCTCCTTCATTTCCAACTGGAAACAAAACATTTGGACTTCCTTGTAGCTTACGAAGTTTAGCTTTTTCTGGCCTTCCCATTCTTGTTCCAATAAAATCTCCTGCTTTATCTTTTATTTTAAAATTAGAAACAGAATTAATAATATCTAAAACATTTTCTCCAACATAATTTTTTTCATCAATAAAATCTTTTAAAAAACATTCAGAACTTAGTAAATTTAAATCAATTCCAAGATTAACAAAAAAAGCCTTTGCATCAAAGTTCTTTAAAACAACATTTTCAATACTAACTTCATGTTCAATTCCTAATAACTCTAAAGCTCTTTTTCCAAGAGAAAATTTATCTTGCTCAGCCAAAGTAAAAGGAAAAACCAACTTGCCATCTCTAATAACAGAATTTTTAATCCATAAAATAAGATTCTTAAATTGTTCAAGAGAAATTTGACTCCAGTAATAGATATAACTCGGATGTAAAGGAATTCCAAATTTTTCACTAAACAAAACTGCTTCTTCAAAGCTAATCTTAAAACAATCGATTGTTTTTTCAGATTCAGGACTTTTTTTCCGTAAATCTAATTTCCACCACTCTTCAACATAACCGGGTTTAATTAAATTATAATTTCTATTAGCCAAATCACTAAAAGGAAACAAAATATCTCCTAAATAAATTATCTCTTCTACATCTGGATAAAGTTTATGTGCTTCTTCTTTGGATTTAACTTTTACAACATTTCCATTAATTAATTTAACAATAGGAGGTTCAATTGAATCACAAGAAGCAACAACACATCCTTTAGTTGGTTTTTCTATTTTAAGTTGAGTTCCAACTGCAAGAAAATCATCTGTTATAGCCATTGTTGCAGGATGAACAGAAGCAGCAGAAAATCCATCAACTCTGCTTCTTCCATATCTAAATCTAAATGCTCCTGAACGAGAAGGATGTCCAAAAACAGGTCTTCCTGCAACTAAATCTCTAATATAAACAGCAGAAACATCTTTTTTACCTGCTTTTCCTTCTGCTAATTTTTCATGCATTTCAATATACTCTTCTAAAAAATCAAATCCACTACATTTAATTCCATTAGCTCTAGCCTTATTTAAAAGCCTATAACCTTTTGCAGCCTTTTGTGCTAATCCTTCAGCCAAAACAAGACAAAAACCACTTCTTAAAAAATTAGTTTTAACTCTTTCAAGATTTTTATAATTTGGAACCTCTAATCTTTCAGAAGGATCTCCTGCAACCTGAATAGGCATATTCTTGGCTAAAAACAAAGCCTCTTCTTCAGTAGGCATATACTGTAAATTAGTAATTCTATCATGAAAATGCTCTAATTCAGCCCAAACTCTTTTTATTTCATCTTCTGTTGGATCATATTTTGCAAAACCAAATAACTCTCTAAGATAATCAATTAAAATCAAAACAACACAACTAGCAGTTGTTCCTGCACTTCTAATTGGTCCTGAAAAATTTGCAATAAAATAATCTTTCCCCTCTCTTGTCTTTCCAAGTTCTAATCCAGTAAAACCTTCTAAAGGAGAAGCAACAACTGCAATAGTAGCATAAGCAAAACCAACTCTAATTCCAGCATCAATTGCCTCAACTAAACTTGAAAACTTACAAAATTTTTGCTTAGCAACTTCTTCTGCAATTTTAAAAACAACAGTTGGATCTAATTTTCCATATTCTTTTTCAAGTTCAAGAATTCTATCTGAAATTCCACTTTCTTGCATTTGAGGATAAATACTTGAAACCAACCCAACAACCTTCTCAGCCATAGTCATAGCAAGAGGTATCTCAACTTTGTTTACTGGATCCAAACCAGTATCTTTTGCTTTCTTTGCTACATCATAAATTAAATCCACATTTTTTCTTAAATTTTTAAAATATTGTTCTGTATTCATTTTAATTTTTTATTGTTTTTTAAAAAATCCCTCACCTGATACCAATCCCCAATTTTAATTATATTTGGATGATCTTCACAATCATCATTCCAGGATTTTTTTAACAAAAAAACCTTCACACCATTATTAGCACAATCCAAGGCATTTTTTTTATCATCATCTATTAAAAAATCAACTCCTAATCTTTTACAAACTAAAGATTTTTTAGGTTCAGGATAATCATGAACATAATGAATATCTAATTCAAACCCCTTTTTCTTAAAAAAATCTCTAGTTTTTGCTCTCTCATCAAAAGATCTAGAAGTAATAAAAATCAAATCAAAAGAATTATTTAATTCTTTAAAAACTTCCTCAAAATCCTCAAAAAAAGCAAGCTCATAAGACAAACCTTTTTTTACAAACTCTTTAACTTCTAAAAAAACTTGTTCTTTTGTATTAAAAAGATTAAGAAAATTTTTTCCTACATACGAGCTAGTTAAATTTTTACTATATTTCTTATTAAGAAATTTAGCAAAATCTTCATAAAAACCAATAACTGTATCATCTATATCTATACCAATTTTCATTTTATTCAAAATCCAAAACTTTAATTGCCCTTGTTTTTAAATTAAACATCGGAACTTTACAATGATCTGGAATATTTCCAAATTTTTCTTGATAAGGAGTCATTTCCTCCCAGCAAGAAACAGAAATAACTAAAATATTATTATAATAAGAAATTCCTGTTTTATGAGTATGAGCAGAAACAAAAATATCAGGAACACTGTCAATCAACAATCCATCTTCCTCTGCAGGATAATACTGATTAGAAGAATGAGTTGGAGCCAAATGCCTATTTTTTAACAAATATTTCATTATTTCTTCAGGACAATTCATTGCATTTTTCTTAATTAAACTCGGAGTATTATTTGCATAATAAGGAAAACAAAAACCATGATACATTAAAACATCAAAACCAGAAAAATTCTGATTAACCCCCATCTTAACAGCAACAGGATTTCCTACAAGAAGCACATTTTTTAAATTATACAAGGGCCAAGCATATTTCTCATCCAAAACTGGTTGAGGCTCCATTATTCTAACTCCATCATGATTTCCAGGACAAAGAATTATCTTAATATCATTTCTAATCTTACTTAAAAGTTCAGCAGTATAAGAATACTGTTCCTCTAAATCTTTTATTTCCAACTCAAATTCTTGATTAGGATATACTCCAACTCCTGCAATTAAATCTCCAACAATAAAAAGATATTTTATTTTTTCAACTTCAGGAGTATTTGGAGCTTTTCCATTTAAATAATCAATAAACTTCAAAAAATTTTTTTTCATAAACTTCTTACTTCCAATATGCAAATCTCCAATAAACAAAGCATACTCCTCATTAAAAGATTTTTTTCTTTCAGGAAGACTTGAATCAGGAAAAATAATATCATTAGCAAAAATAATCTCTCTGCTTCCACTACCATTAATTCCAATAACAGAATCTAAAGCAACTTCTTCTGCCTTTTCAAGTAATTCTTTTTTATTTTGATTAATTAAAACCTTAATTTTTCCAGTTAAATCTTCTATTTCAAAAATAACATTCTTATTTTTTGTAACTCTCTTATCAGAAACAATTCCAATAATAGACATTCCTTGCTTATTTCCAGAGATTTTATTTATTGAAACAGGATTTTTTAATTCTTGTCTTTGTTGTAAAAAACCACTAATTTTAGATAATCTTGATTTAAAATACCTAACAAAATCCTTAACCTCCAGTTTCTTACTTAAACAAGGGCTCATAGAAGTTACTCTAACTTTTTCATGTTGAAAAGATTCTTGAGCTTTTCCAGAAATCTCTTGAACTTCTTTAGAAATCTCTAAAGTTAATCCAAGTTTAATTTTCAAACTTTCTAAATTTTTCTTTTTTTCCTCAGGAAAATTCAAAAAAAGTTCGTCTACATCTAAATTTTTCTCTTTAAAAACTTCTTTAGTAATTATTTTTTGATTTGTTTTTTGTTTTACTTTTTCTAAAAAAAATTTCACAGACTCAACATCATTTGTTTCACTAAATAAATTTAAAATTTCTTTATCAACTAAAAGCCCGTTGTTCATACAAAACTTCAAAATTTCTTGTGAATTCATAAATATTAAACATAATCTAAAATCTCTGATATAATTTCTTTTGCTCTTACAATAATATCTTTAGTAATAGCTAATTTAATCTCCCTTGTTCTTCCTCCTCTTCCTTTTGAAATAACTCTAACATTAATAATCCCTAACATATCAAACTCCTGAATAATATCACTAACTCTTCTTTGAGTTAAAACCTCACACTTATTCTTAGAACAAACCCCTTCATAATAATTATAAACATCTCCAGTAAAAATAGGCTCATCTTTTCTTTTTTCAGAAAGATTAATAATAGAGTGTAATACAAATTGAAATTGTTTTGGTTCTGTTCGAATAATATCTAAAATTTTATCTTTTTCAATCTTATTATTTGCTTCATCTATGTGCTTTACAAGAATTTTCTTTGAACCATCTCTTTCTGAAAGTTCTCCTGCAACTCTTAATAAATCTAAAGCTCTTCTAGCATCCCCATGCTCTCTTGCTGCAAAAGCAGCACACTTTTCAATAACTCCTTCACTAATCACATTTTCCTTAAAAGCCCTTTCAGAACGTTTTTTTAAAATCTCTTGTAATTGCACAGCATTATAAGGAGGAAAAACAATTTCTTCTTCTGACAAAGAACTTCTAACTCTAGGATCCAAATTTTCTAAAAAAGTTAAATTATTGCTAATTCCTACAATACAAATTTGTGTTTTGCTTAATTCAGAGTTCAATCTAGTTAAATTATATAAAAAATCACTTGAAATTTTCTTAACTGTTTGGTCTATTTCATCTAAAATCAAAACAATTAATTGTTTTTCAGAATCAATTAAATCTACAAACTTATTATATACTGCCTCAGTAGGCAAACCAGTAATTGGAACATTTCCTCCAAGTTTTTTAATTAATTCAGCTAAAATCCTATATTCTGTATCTGAAACCTTTTTTAACTTACAATTAAGATACTCTATTCTTAATTTAAAATTAGGAGTTTTTTCAGCTCTTTTTAACAAACTATTTTTAACAAAATTAACTGAAAGAGTTTTGCCTGTTCCAGTTTTACCATACAAAAATAAATTAGAGCTTCTTTCTCCTCTTAAAATTGGAGCCAAAATAGAAGCAACTTGTTTAATTTGTTGATCTCTATGTAAAATATCTTCTGGAGAATAATTAGATTGCAAAATAAATTTATCTTTAAAAATACAATTTTTATCAAACGAATCAAAAATACTATCTAATTCAACCATTTTATCTCTTTTTAATTAAAAAATTTAATTTTTTATTTAAACCTTTATATATCCTAAAACATATTTTTGCCCAACACCTTAATTTCGCCTGGAACAAGAATGTTGCGTTATATGTATATACGGGGAAAAAGAAAGTTAGTATATAAAGAGTTATAACTACTAAAAAAGAAATACACCAATATTTCTAGTGGAAATAAAAAAAATTAATTATCTTTACTCTTTTATTCTTTATTTTTACTCTTTTATATTATTATTATTATTATTATTATTATTATT
>Ga0272443_10002033_pt1 | contig 27128 bp, 21 predicted proteins | sample SSMAcet12_FD_193581 | JGI IMG/M metagenome (GOLD analysis project Ga0272443, IMG submission 193581) | Marine sediment archaeal communities from Little Sippewissett salt marsh, Falmouth, MA, United States - SSM-Acet-12 | ecosystem: Environmental > Aquatic > Marine > Wetlands > Sediment ... | reverse complement strand
AGGACCCCGCCGAGGTCGGCCCCGATCAGGCCTTCTCCACCCGCATCGACAGCGACCAGCCCGTCATCGTCGAGCGCGCCATGTACTTCGCTTCCGGCGGCCACAACACCATCGGCATCGATGAGTAAACCATTCTCCAATTGAGTGCATGGTTTCGTGAATTACTTGAGCGGGATGAGCTGAAAAACGGTCCCCACAGGTTGATATTCGTACGAGGTTGCGAGGCGCGGATCATATTCAACGCTGTACACCGGTCGATCTGAGGCCACGGAAGAAATCCAAGCTTCTTCGAAAGCATACACCGTCTCTACCGCCTGAGCAGGCGGCATTGCATCGTTAAGCAAAGCGTAGTACTGCGCCACCTGGAAACGCGAGCGATTGAAGATTTCTACATCAGGGCGGACACCCTCCACGGTCTGGTAATACTCCAGAATCACAGCAGAAGACCACTCGCCCATGATGAAGGCTTCCTCATCGATGGTCACCAACACCTGTTCAGCGAAGATTTCGGGGCCGTAGGCCTCGCTCATGTCAGCCCATGACCAGTTCAAGGAGAGAAACGCCGCCACAAACAAGGCCGCCAGTACCTGCATCCCGGCCGGGAAGAGCAAGCCTGGCAGCTGTCCATCGTACAACGGATGTCGCGCACCCCCCCATTCCATGAGCGCGTTCAACCCCACCGCCATCCAAATGACCCAGGTGAAGTAGGAGGGCAGGAACATCGTGGCTTTATCCACAACGCCGTAACCGATGTAGAAAAGCGTATAGGTGACGAAAAGAAGAGGTAAAGCGATGTAGAGATGCATCTGTTTGCGGATGGAGACGACCAACCCCAGCAGACCAAGAGCGATGCCCACGAGAGTCACATTGCGAACCAGCAGATGAACGAACCCTGCTGCTTCCCGCAGGTACCCCCCAAGGTCGTAACTGAAGGCGAAGAAATGATATGCCTGACCGGATATCATCCACCACAAACCAGACAGCGTGCGCATGTCAATGTTGTAGTAGGAAGATACATAATCCAGCGTGGGCTGTGCCATCTGTCGCAGGGGGAGGTAGAGATACGGCGTCATCCCGATGACTCCCAGAAGGAGATACAAGGGAACACGGCGCATGATCCGACGAAAACCAGCCTTCCGAAGGACAAACCAGGCGAAGGCAGGTGCAAAGAGAATGCTGGACACATGATTCGTAAGGCTGAGAGCATATATGAAGACAAACAGGTCCAACCAGCGTATCTGACCGCATCGTACCCACCGCAGCAACAGCGCCATTTCCCCCGCCAGGAAGAGAAGGTGCAGCGTGTAAACCTCGGCAACAACCGCCATTTGCCAGAAGCTGATGACAAAGGCTAACACCCCGCCAGCGAAGAGCGCTACACTGCGCCGGTCAGATAACTGATGGAGCACAATCGATAGCAGGCTCACGGTGATGGCGGCGCAACATGCAGAGAAAAGATTAACGCGGAAGGCGATGCCACCTGATGGGAGCAAGCTGAAGAGTTTTGCCAGCATGAGGTAAAGGGGATACCCGGTTGGATGAACGATGCCCAGTGTATGAGCGCCGGTTACAAGTTCAGCGCTGTCAAACCCCACTACACCTGGCGCAAGCGTGTGGTAGTACACCCCGAAGGCAAGGCTTCCCGGGATGAGAAACCACAGTTTCTGATAGCTTCGCTGAAGAAAAGATCTCACCTCAACCTATCCCTTAGAACCGTGTCTCAGGGTTCGACTGTCGGCAGGCTATATACATCGTCTTCCGTTGCTGATTCGATCGTCCTGGGGTCTACCGTCAGCGTGGGCATAGCTGACTCGAGCGGGAAGGTGACCGCGAGCGCATAAAGAGAGAGATGATCGGTGGCGGTACAAACCTGCCCTTCCGCCCATCCGGGGGAACGTGGAAGCTCAACCCAGCCGGGTGGATCCAGGGTTTCATCATAGCGCTCGACGGCAAACTGATACCCCTCCTCCCGATCCAACAGACGCTGTTCCGAATCGAGAGAGAAACAAATGAGAATCGACTTCTCCAGGTTGACTCTGCTGCGGACATCACCGCTTGGTGAAACGATGAAGATATCCGCGGCCTGCAGCCGCAGCGTCTGATCCTCCAGGGCTTGCGGGATGAAGTCCGCAGCGTGAGCGAGGATAACCATCGATCCACCGGGGGGATAACTGCCCTCTGGTATGTAGAGCTGAACGCTTTCATCCGGCAGGGAGAGGAGGTGATCAACAGCTTCATCCAGATCGACGCTTGGAAGCCCTCCGAGGTTGATGCTGTACGCATCCTGATAGACGGGCGGCGGGGTTGACAAATTACGGAAGATGACAAAACCGCCGGTTGTGATAACCACGACGGCCAGCACACCCACGAGAATCCAACGGACAACCTTATTCGATAGGAAAGACACGCACATCATCTCCTGAACAACCCATCACTGACCATCCACCTACAGCCTCGCACATCGTACGAACCATCGTAGTCATACCCTCGGTCATGGGAAATGGACGCCGATCGTCGCATGACCGCCGGTATTAAAATACATCGCTCTCTCCACGATGATGGGAATGTCGGCCTCAATCCTTGTCGAGAATGCGGCATCCGCGCCGACATCATCCAGTGCGACAACCGTCTCCCTGCTTTGCCCGGGCAGGGAGAGGGAGCGCGAGAGGACGCCCCCGCCTTGCAGCATGTATGTAATCTCAATCTCGGCAGCATCGGGGTCTGGGTTTTGCAGAAGCAAGTACGTACCGAACCCATCCCCGGTATATCCTTCCGCCAGATACCAGGTGGTCGCTTTGGACCGAACTCCAACCGTTGCGTGTGCACCTGTTGCAAAGTACATGGACCGTTCAACAATAATGGGCACATCGGATGTAATCTGCGTGCTGAACGCGACGTCTGCTCCCACGTCATCCAACGCATAGACGGTTTCGCGGCTCTGGGCGGCGACGCTCAAACTGCGGTTGATGGTACCACCGCCCTGCAGCATATAGGTGATCGTTACATTTGCAGCAGATTCTTCGGGATTCTGCAGGAGGATGAACGTCTCGAAGCCATCTCCTGTGTACCCCTCGGCAAGATACCAGGTCAGCGCACTGGAGGTCAGCCCGATGGTGGCGTGTGCGCCACCGGCATAATACATAGCACGCTCCACGATGATGGGAGCCGTGCCTGTGAGTTGTGTGGAGAAGGCCGCATCCACACCCACATCATCGACAGCGGAAATCGTTTCACGGCTTTCAGCTGGAACAGTGAGTGTGCGATTCACCGTCCCACCGCCCTGCAGCATGTATGTCACATCGACGTCCACATCCGAGCCGCCCGGATTCTGAACCAAAATGAACGTGCTGAATCCGCCACCGGTGAATCCTTCAGCGAGGTACCATGTGGACGCGGGCGCTGTTAATCCTATCGTGGCATGGCCACCACCGCTGTAGTACATGGCGCGCTCAACAATCACTGGGATATCAGCATTCAGGCTGGTGGAGAACGCTGCATCCACTCCCACATCATCGGCGGCAATTATCGTGGCACGGCTCTCCCCGCCAACGGTCAACGTGCGGTTCAAAACCCCGCCACCTTGGAGCATATAGGTCACATCAACGACGGCATCATCCGGGTTGGGATTCTGAATCAAGATGTAGGTGCCGAAACCACCTCCGGTGAATCCCTCCGCCAGATACCACGTGGTCGAGCCCTCTGGTTCTGGCGTGGGCTCGATGGTTGGTGTCGGTGTGGGTGTTGGCTCCGGAAGCAAAGCTGCCAGCGCGGCACCCAGATCAATACGCGCCATGCCGGTAACGCTGGCACCACTGCGCTGGTCATCCACCGCAACGCTTGTCGAATCCAGCGCTGCAAGCACTTCGTCCAGGCTTGCAGCGGGCACAGCGGAGCGCAGCAAGGCGATCCCGCCAGCCACGTGGGGAGCTGCCATGGAGGTGCCGCTCATGCTGGTGTAGCCACCCGGAATTGATGATTCGATCGACTCGCCCGGTGCAAGAAAGCTCAGGAAGGATGCGACATTGGAAAAGGAGGAGACCTCGTCGGCTGCGCTGCTGGAACCCACGCTCACAGCGGAGGAGATGCAGGCTGGAGCGGAAATGGCATTGCGGAAGCCACCGTTCCCGGAAGATGCGACCGTGGCAATATCCGCAGCGCGCAGGGTGTCAATGGCAAGCGCGCGCGAGTCACTGTCGCAAGCATCGAAATAGCTCCCGCCGCCAAGGCTCATGTTCACAGCGGCGATGCTATAGGTCGACCGTTGAGTATAGATCCAGTCCAGGGCAGCAATCTGATCGGAGGTGTAGCTCAATGCGCAGGGAGAACTCATGCCATTATCGGTGCAGAGGCTACCCTCAAAACGTGAAAAGACCTGTACGGCAATGATGCCAGCATCCGGGGCAACACCTGAATAGGATGTGCCATCACCGGCTGCGATGCCCGCGACATGCGTCCCGTGGTCACATCCATCGACACCGCTAGGGCAAGCTTCCCCCGCTCCGGGATCGGTTGATTCCTCCACGCCACCCGGGCAGAAACTGGTGGCCTGGTCCGGTTCGTAGTTCGATGAAAAACAAGCTTCCGCCACAATGCCTCCGGAAAGGAAATCATGGTCTGAATCCACCCCGCTGTCGAGGATGGCAATGGCTTGACCATCCCCCCGGTAACCCTCGCTCCAGACAACATCAGCACCGATCAGGGGAACACTCGTGTCAAGGTGCGGGGGCACAGCCTCATCAGCCTGAATGGAAGCGATGTTTTCATCCTCTGCGAGCTCCTGAAGGCCCGCTGCATCGACTTCGAGCACCATGACCGGCAGCTGGTCAAACACGCGCAGCGTTTCTGCAGGCAATGTCTCAAGTCGTTCTTCCACCGCAGCACGCACGGCACGAATGCCCGATTCTCGAACACCAGCAGAGAAAAGCTGCAACCGGGTTCCCTGCGGATCAAACGGGAGGTTAAGCCGTACAATCACACGCACGCGCCCCTGCTGCTGAGCCTGGGGGAGGAGCTCTTGAAGTGCGGCTTGCTTCTGCACAGCCTGGGATGCCATCGCAGCGCTGAGATCATCTGCTTGCCATCCCTGTGCATCAAGCGAAAACAGCCCCGCTGCGAGGAATACGGAAAGGATAAGCAGCAGCATGCGAAGCGGACTGGTGGACAGCGTGTGGACGTACTTTCGCAAAGGGATCAGGGCTCTCTCCTCCATGAACAAGCATATTGTACCGAGAAACCAGCTTGAAAGCCGTTAGCACTTTCTTGCTACCAGCCTGAACCGCAAAGCGCCCTGTGCACAACTCGCCAGGGTGCCCGTAGCACTGGTTCCACCCCGGATATCACATCCGATCACAAAGAAAGGGAGATCCCGAGTGCAGCTCACAATCGTGCTCGGCCATGGTGTGCTGTGGCTTTATGCCTGGAAAATGACCTCAATCAGCGCCTGCAATTCGTCCGCAGTAGCACGGAAATCATCCATGCTTCCGCCGATCGGATCGTCGACATTACCGGATTCGCCGGCAAGCTCATGCATGAGATGCACGCGCTCCGCGAGGTCAGGGAAGCGTTTCGAGAGGATGTCTCTATGGCGGCGCTCCATAACAAGAACAACATCATAGGCTTCGAGCAACTCTCGCGTTGCTGGGCGGGAACGGTGTTGTGAAACGTCAATCCCGCGTTCGGCCATGGCCTGTTGAGCGCGCCCGACGGCCGGAACCCCAGGGAAGGCACTCACGCCTGCCGAGGCAACATGCAGCGTCTTCGTGCTGCCGTTTGCTCTCATCCATTCTGTGAGAAGGCCTTCCGCCATCGGCGATCGGCACTGATTGGCCGTACAGACAAAGAGTACAGAAGAACCCGGGACTGCCATGTCAGCGAGCCTTTCCCAATAAGCGCAGATGCCTGAAGAGCTCTGACCCCGTCATTAAGCCAAGTGTGTTGTCCGCTTTGTCTGCATACTTTTTACAAGCAGAGGTGAACTCCGACGTTGTGATCAGTTGGGCACCTTCACAGCCCGGATGCCGTTCCACATCCTCCATCAGGCTGCGAGCAACCGCGATTCCCACCTTCTTCCTCGTGCGCAGACAACGCACCAGGATGCACTCGGTCTCACCAACCTCAGCCCGGCTGGCGAGAATATCGCCACCTTTTTCATCCGGCTCCCCGACAAGCCTCCACGCCGGCAACCCCAGCCCTTCCAGGATCGCCCCCACATCCGTCATGAATTCCTCGGGCGACTTGTCATCAAACCAAGAACGCAGGTACCCGGTTGAAGGAAGCGGTCCACTTCCGGGCGCCTGACCAGCCGCTTCGACCACTTCCACCAGGGTCGCCGAGATATCGAAAACATCAGTCAACCACTCGTCCAGCGTGACCCTCTCTTCCAGGTCGGCTGGCCGCGTGTCGCTGGCAATCTGACCAGGCAGCATCCGCTTTTTTGCGAGCAGTCGATGGAGTTGCTCATCCACGGTGCGCACAACCGCCAACTCATAGATATGCAATGGGCGATCACGGTGCAGGCTGGGGAACAACCGCTGCTCCGCCCGTAAACGTGCAGCCGGGTTCCAGTCATAGTCGTAATGAATGATGTACCCCGTCTGTGGCATCAACTGGCCATCTGAACGCGCTTTTGTGTCTGCAAGCAACACATGCATGTCGTCATCATTGCGAAAACGAGAAAGGACCTGAGCGCTCTCATCCCCGGACATGCCGGCTTGCAGCCTCAGCATGCCATATACATCCAGCGCAGGTTCAAGCCGCTGGAAGCTTTCTTCGGGATAGCAGCTGAAGATGACCACTTTCTGACCAGCTGAGCAAATATCTTCCACGAGATCAACAAGAGCACGCACTTTCACGCTGTCGATCCCATCTCCCAGAAAACCAGAAGCTTGCTTGAGTCGTTTCAGGGCAGAATCCACATGGGTCCCTGTGAGCGTTCCCCCTAGCTTGCGTATGCGGTGACGCTCCTCTGCCAGCGCTTCCTGGTAAACCTGCGTTTGCTGGCCATCCATATCGAGCCAGACAATCTCGCGGGAGCGGGAAGGGACACCCTTGAATTCTTCCCGTGGCCGACGCAAGGTGCGTTCCAGGAACTGCTGCTTCAAATCGGGAAGGGTAATTTGGGCATCTCCCTTCACGCCACCAGCTTGAAGCATGCTGAACACGGAGAGCCAATCCTCGCGTCGCTGTGGCAGCGCACCTGACAGGCCCCAGCGGCGTGCAGCCCGGAGCCTACCGAATTGGTTCGGTTCCACGCCCCCTCGTCGCGTTTCCACCAGCAAATTATCCATCACGAGCGTATCAAACTGAATGGCCTGCTCCACGATCATCGCCTGGAAATCGCTGCGGAATGTCGGATAACTCACCAGCAATAAAGGCACCACCGTCTGCCAATCCAACGCGCGCTGCTCCCTATCTCCGCGGACCAGCGTCACAGCAAGGCTGCCTGCCAGATCCCGCAGCGTTTGTGCCCATGAGCGCAGCCCGCTTTCACTGCTCAGGATGAGAACTCTCCCAGCTTTGCGTTCCTGCACCAAGGCGCGCAGCGCAATCGCAACAATCTCTCTCTTCCCCGATCCACGATCGTCTGCAAGAAGAAGTTGATCATTGCGAAGAAGCGTCTCCAAGGCTTCCTCCTGATCTTCACGCAGGGGAACAGACAAGAGCAGGTTACGCGTCTCTGCATCGACAATCTTAGGTTCTAGCAGCGGCTGGAGCGTGAGGAACGGATCCAGCTCGCTTGCACGCCAGCCATCTCGCTCGAATACCGGGGTGTAAGCACGGGGCAGCTCCGGCGGACCAACATGCTCTTTGCCATCAGGCCATGCATGCCGGATAGCCATGAGCGCGGGAGGTCGCAATGGATCCAACAGGGACGCGGGGGGCTTTTGTGGTGGCATCCCGATCGGCATGGTCAGTATACTGGGTGGTTCCACGATCCCGGGGGAAAAATGCATGATCATTCCCCCGCCCATGGTCAGTGTGGATTCAAAGAACATCGCCAGTTTTGGGATGGCGACAGGATCACCGCCGGGAAAGCCATGCACACCCGGCGCGTCGATCTGAAGCCCCCGCACCGAGGCAATGTGCGGCTTGGGCATCGGAGAAATCGACTTGCCGGGTTTCAACGGGAATGTGGGCACGTCAGCTCTTCTGCTGTTCGCCGACTTTCAAGTTGTGCGCTTCCTCAACCGCGGTTTTGATGCGCAGAAAAGGCTCCAGCACATTCCTTCCACGCAAACGCCGCGGCAGGACCTCCCTTCCTGCTTCCGCCTCCTGGTCATAGCCCGGAAGCGCCTGGAGTACGTATTGACCGTCCACGGTTGCCCGCACCCATAAGACCGGCATATCAACTTGCGGGCGCAATTTGAGAAATTCAGCGTCGCGGACCATGATCAGGTCCGGTGCGGTGTCCAGGGCTTTGAGGATGGGAAGGCCGATCAATTCGACACAGATGTACTCCTGGAGTGTGTCCCCGTAGAGCACCGTCTGCAAATTGGTGGGTCGGATAGCGCCGCTTACACGGAATTCCATCGGCCTTGTGCGCGCGTCTGTGACGAGGCAGCCGCCGCGTATGGCTGCTCCGTCTTCAAACTTGACGAGATCAAGAAAGGCAAGCACTTTATCATCAGGGTTGCTATTGGCTTTATCGGCCATGAATCCTCCCCGTACGAACGCAGCCGCGTACAATCGGCATTATCCCTTACTGTAGCCCAAAGGAATACTGTTCGCAAGATGCCTCTAGTCCCCCTGAGGCGTTCTTATGCAGGTCGGGTAGGAAGATACGGCATTTCGGGTCCATCCACACCCAGCATGGCTGCAAGGGCAGATCGCATTGCTGTTCGATCATCCCAGGGGTATTCCTTTTCGCCAAAGCACATGGACTGTTCATGCCCCTTTCCACATGCAACAACGAGATCCTCGGATTGAGCCATGCGCACGGCTTGGGAGATCGCCTCACCTCGATCTGGAATGCGCAGGAAAGACTCACCTTCCACACCGCCCGCCGCAGTCGCACCTTCCGCCATCTCGGAGAGAATGCTATCCAGCATTTCGGTACGGGGATCTTCAGCCGTAAGGATGGTGATGTCGGCGCCGCGTATGGATTCCTGCGCCATCAAGCGCCTCTTTTCACGGTCGCGCAGTCCTGCGGAGCCAAATACAGCGATCACCCGCCCCGCGGTAAGCGTCCGGCATGTGTCCAGCGTCACGCGCAGCGCATTTGGCGTGTGTGCAAAATCAACCAGCGCAAGGAAGGCCTGGCCCATGTCAATCTGTTGCATGCGACCCGGTATTCCGGGCAGCGCAGCTATGCCCTCCGCAGCCTGCTCCGGTGAGATACCAAGACCCTGGACAGTGGCAGCAAATGCGGCCAGGATGTTGCTCACATTGTAGTTGCCCAGCAGTCGGCAGGTGACCTTCTGGGAGGTGTCCGGAGTATGGATCATCAGTCGCAGACCGGAGGCTGAAAAGTCGATGTCACTCGCGGTAATATCGCCTTCCAATCCGCCGTAGCTAATGATCCTTCCTCGCGATGTCCGCGCAAGGTCCGCATAGGACTCATCCGCGCGATTGAGAATGCTCACTTTGCCTGCTTCACCAGAGAAAGAAGAGCGGAAGAGCATGGCTTTCGCATCATGATACGCCTGGTAGGAGCCATGGTAATCAAGATGTTCATGGGTGATATTGGTGACCACCGCGACACGGAATTCGTGCGGAAGCACGCGGTGCTGGGCAAGGCCGTGTGAAGTGACTTCGAGCACCGCATGCGTGATGCCTGCCTCAACCATCTCCGCCAGCATGGCTTGCACCTTGAGCGGCTCTGGTGTAGTCACATGCAAGCCGGTTTCCAACGTTCGCTCACCGAGGACTGCGTTGACGGTGGAAATCATCCCCGCCTTCAGGCCGGCTGCCTCCATGATGTGATAGATCAAATTGACCGTTGTGGTCTTTCCATCCGTGCCAGTCACACCAATCAGGGTAAGCTTTTGCGCGGGACGTCCATACCAGGCTGCAGCGAGCTCGCTGAAGGCAAGCCTTGCATTCTCTACGCGGTAATAGGGAATGGGCAGGTCGGGCGCAGGCTGCTCGCCGATGGCAGCAACCGCTCCGCGCTGGACCGCATGCTCGAGGAACTGGTGTCCGTCGAGATTGACACCTCGAACCGCAACAAACAAGGTGCCCGGAGTTACCTCTCGCGAATCAACGGTGAGCGAAGTGATATCCACATCGGGGACGGTTTTATCCGTCAGGAAGGGTATGGAAGAGAATAAGTCCAGGAGGTTCATGATGAAACCACGTCCGGCATGCACCGGACGCAGAAGACACCCTTTCGGTTAACGCGCTTCCATCAAGCCAGGTGCTCTCCGAGCTGGCTTAAGCGTCCAGATACCGAACCGTCAACCACCTTGTCATTCACCCGCACGACCAGCCCCCCCAGGATGGATGGGTTCACCGTAAACGCGATCTCGGCCCCTTCATCCAGGCTTTTCAAGAGGCGCTCCTGGATGGTCTCCTGCTCTGCTTTCGTGAGCGGCAACGCGCTGATGACTTCCGCCGAGGCGCCCACAACGTCATGTTCATCCAATAAGAGCACATCTTTCCCATCAATACCACTGAAAAACGAGTCGATCAGTTCTCGCTGACGTTTCTCATCCAATGTCTCGCCGATCACTTTTTGTGCAGCGGCGATAGCAAGCGCTGCCACCTGGCCGCGCATTTCGCCCAGCATATCGTCACGCACCTGCTCAGCTTCGTCCTGTGCAGTCTGTCGAATCTTCACAATATCCTTTTCAGCTTCGGCTTTGATCTCTTGCGCCAGTGCCTCCGCTTTCTCTGCAGCCTGGCGCAGCTCTTCACGTGCTTGTTGCCGAGCCTCGGCAATGATGCCCGCAGCTTGCTCCTCCGCCTGTGCCTTCGCTTCGGAAGCGACACGAGCATCTTCCAGCCCCTGCTGAATGGTGTCCTTCCGATTGGCAAGCATGTTGATAATGGGTTTGAAAACAAACCGTGAAAGGACATAAACGACAACCAGAAAGTTAAAAATCTGAACGATCAGATATCCGAGATTGATCCCTAAAGCTTCCAAGGGGCTACTCCTCCGGTATCAAGCTGTGGCTAGCCGACAAACATAAGCAGCATCGCAACAACCAACGCGTAGATGGCAATCGCCTCAGCAAACGCAATGGCAAGAATCATACTGATCTGAATCTGGCCAGCAGCATCAGGATTGCGGGAGATGCCCTCCAGACCGGAGGCTGCAAGCCTGCCAATGGCAAGGGCAGGCCCGACAACGCTCAGCATGACAAGCGCGATTGAAAAATATTTAATCCCGGTTACAAGATTGGCAGCAGTTTCAGGCGTCATAGGTATGTTTCCTTCCCTCACGATAAAGCATCGAGTAGGATATCCGCTTCCGACTAATGGCCATCATGCGAGATGGTCGCCATCGCCATGAAGACCAGTGTGAGCATGCCGAAGACCAGCGCCTGGATCATTCCGACGAAGATCTCGAGCAGCATAAAGACCGAATCAACCAGCACAGGAACCAGTGAGCCCATCACAAACAACAGCACTGTGCCGGCAAAGATATTGCCAAACAAACGGAAACCAAAGGAGATAATGCGCGCGAACTCGCTGACCAGTTCCAACAGGCCTACAAACAGATCGGTGAAGGCAAACAGCGGTGCGAACTGTCGCTTGTCCTCCCGTTTGGAGAACATCTCCTTCACACCATCAAAATTGAAGAATTTCTTGAAATACCCTGCTCCGGAGGCTTTCACGCCGAGGATTTGCACCGCGACAACCGCAGTAATGGCCAATCCCAGCGTGAAATTCAGATCCGTTGATGCCACCCGGACAGCAGGGATAAAGCCGGGGTAGGCCTCATTGTGCGCCGCGCCCTCTTCCACTTCAGCCGTAATCGTATCCAGACGAAAGCCGCCGATCGAAAAAAGCTCCCGGGTTTCATACACAGGGGCGCCGTGGTGAGGCTCATGGAAAAAGCCGATGCTATCCACGCCAGGAACCAACTCCATCCAGTTGACAACCACAATCATGAATACCAGCGAGGCAACCCAGGGAAAGACCCAGTCTGCCCATTTGTGCGCCGTCTGAACCGTCAGGTCATACAGGGGTTGAATCACCGCTTCAAGCGCGCCGCTGACACCTTTCGGGGAAAGATCGCCATCCTTGAGTTCGCGATTGACGCGGAAGGCGATCCAGAAGAGCATGAGATCGGCGATAAGGACAGCGATCATGGTGTTGGTAAGAGAAAAATCGCCTAGAAAAGGAAGGGTCACCGGTTCCGTCAGTGCCTCAGGGGCAACCTGAACATGCGGCATGACCGGTCCGATAGCCCAGGATGCGAGGATATTCAAACCGATGATGACCAGCAATATCCAGATACCGGGCTTTTTCTCAGGTTTCGTCGGTGCGGTTGTCTCCACGTGATGGCTCCTCCGGGGAGTCGTTTTTTTCAGCATCGCCGATGGTCAATTGCTCAATGCGTGATGCCGATCGCATCACCACACGGTACATCAAAAACAATGTCAGGGGAATGCTCAGTACCACCAGGCCGACCGTAAACAGAGGACGGGTGAGGAATTCTCGATCCAGCCACATTCCCGCCAGTAAGGCTATCAAGATAACGGAGAGCGTGAGACATCCAACTTGGGCGAGGATTCCCACGAGCCCGATGACGGCAGACCGCTGAGAGAAGTCCTTGTTGTCCAGAAGGTCACCTCACAGAAACGTCTGGCCATTGTAACATGGCGAAAAATCACGGTCAAACTTCACCATTTTATATCCCATTTCTCGCCGCAGCGAGAGTCTTCGAGGCCAAATTCCACATAAAAACCCGTCAGCGACGTGAACATGCCTTGGTGGGAAAGAGATTGCCCGATGGTATAATGCGCCCGTGACCTCTACAGAGACGCATTCATCATGGCGCGACTTCCTTGACGGCTTTCCTGAAGCCCACATCCTCCAGTCAGATGACTGGGGCACGCTCAAATCCAATCACGGTTGGAGTTGTGAGCGCGTGCAGCATGGCGGGAGTGGAGCGCAGATCCTCTTTCGGACGTTGCTGCCCGGCTTGACCCTGGCGTACATCCCCAAGGGGCCGGTCGGCGCCAATCTCTGCGTCACCCTCCCCCATGTGATCGATGTTTGTCGGAAACGGCATGCGTTCGTCTTGAAAATCGAGCCTGACACGTGGGCCGGGGATCCCCTTGAGCAGAAACTGCTTGACGCAGGCTTTCACCCCAGCCCTCAGACAGTTCAACCCCCCCGCACCATCATGGTTGATTTGACGGGCAGCGAAGATGACATTCTCGGACGGATGAAGCAGAAAACCCGCTACAACATTCGATTGGCCGCACGCAAAGGCATCGAGGTCAAGCCCTGGGACGACATCGCAGGCTTTGGTCGCATGATGGACATCACCGCCGATCGCAACGAATTTGGCACGCATATCACCCGCTACTACCAGGACGCCTACGACCTCTTCCACCCCGGTGGCGCGTGTGAGCTTCTCATGGCTTCCTATGAGGATCAGCCCCTGGCTGCGCTGATGGTCTTCCTACGCGGTTCACGCGCCTGGTACATGTACGGCGCGTCGACCAACCTGCATCGCAATCGCATGCCAGCCTATTTACTGCAATGGGAAGCCATGCGCTGGGCTATGCAGCGCGGCTGCACACAGTATGATTTATGGGGGGTACCGGACGAGGATGAAGCCACCCTTGAGGCCAGCTTCACCACTCGCCACGAAGGATTGTGGGGCGTCTACCGCTTCAAACGCGGTTTCGGGGGGGCTCTAATGCGCTCGTCGGGGGCATTTGACCTCTCTCTTCAGCCCTTCCTGTACCGTCTGTATCAAGCCGCAATCAAGGTACGAGCACGATGAGCCAGTTTGCGCTGCAGACATCCACAGATCCAGAAAGATGGAACGAGCTCGTGAGCAGCCTGAATGGCGGGATTCTCCAATCCTGGCAGTGGGGCGAGTTGAAAGGTGCATTCGGCTGGGAACCACGCCGTTTCATCTGGGAGGATGGGAACGGCAACGCGCTGGCCTGTGCACAGGTCCTCGTTCGACGACCATCCCTCCCGCTGACAGGCCGCACTGCCTCCATCGTGTACTGCCCGCGCGGACCGCTCCTTGATTGGTCCAACACAGCCCTCCAAAATCAGGTCCTGCATGATCTGGAAGCCTTCGCCCGGCAGCGCAGCGCCATCTTCCTCAAACTTGATCCAGATATCATCACGGGTCGGAAAAACAATGCAGACGCTCCCCTTCAGGATGAGCCCTCCGGTCTAAAGCTGATAGAAGACCTGACAAAACAAGGCTTTCAACGCTCTGCGTCACAAATCCAATTTGCCAACACCATGGTGCTTGATCTTCACCACTCCCTCGAGGATCTCCTTGCTGCGATGAAACAAAAAACTCGCTACAACATACGTCTTGCCGGCCGCAAAGGCGTATCGGTGCGTCAGGGCAGCATCAGCGACATCGACCTCCTCTACAAAATGTACGCACAGACATCCATCCGTGACGGTTTTGTCATCCGCCAAGCGGATTACTATCACATGGCGTGGGGGAAGTTCATCCAGGCTGGCCTTGCAAAGCCTTTCATCGCTGAAGTGAAAGGGGAACCCATCGCCGCCATCATCATTTATCGCCTCGGCGCACATGCTGTTTACATGTATGGGATGTCGACTGAGCAACATCGAAACATGATGCCGAACTACTTGCTGCAATGGGAAGCCATCCAGTGGGCAAAGGCATGTGGCTGTCAGGTCTATGATTTCTGGGGAGCGCCTGATGAAATCTCCCCAGACGACAGCATGTGGGGCGTTTACCGCTTCAAACTCGGTTTCGGGGCAGCCTTCATCCGCACGCCAGGCGCCTGGGATCTCATCCTGCGGCCGGCGCTCTATACCCTCTACACCCGGGTCATGCCGCTTGTGCTACAAGCCATGCGACGAAAGGGCAACGCGCAGACTCGCGAGCAACTTGACGCATAACCTCAACCTGAACTCGCTCGCACTACCCTTCGATCCGCACAATTTGACCCGGTCTGCCATTAAGCTTACAATCCATTCATCACAACGTTCATTCGATGGTTTGCCGCCATCAGAGCAGCATGGATATATCAGGACGGAACATCATCCATGTTCCATGTATCGCTTGGAGGTTCTTCATGAACGCAACTTCCAGAGTCCGCATCTTGACGGACACCACGGCGGTCATCCCGCCGGACTATGCCAGCAAGCACAACCTTGAGATCATCCCCCAGGTCATCATATTTGGAACAGAAAGCCTCCTCGAAGATGAGGACATCAGCTTTCAAACCTTCCTGGAGCGCCTTAAATCCGCCAAGGAACTGCCCAAGACCGCCGCTCCGCCCGTGTGGTCCGCCGAGAAAGCCATCAAGAAGTATCTTGGCGAAGCCGACTCTGTCATCTGCATCCACCCCTCGGCGGAAGTGAGCGGCACCATCCGCACTGTCACGACAGCGAAAGAGCAGTCCTTCCCGAATGCGGACATCCGCATTGTTGACACCAGGACCATCGGTGGGAACCTTTGCACGATGGTCATGAACGCCGTTGAATGGGCTGAAGAGGGGTTCAGTGCGGATGAGATCGAAACCCGAATCCGAGCCATGATTCCCCGTGAGCGATCGTACTTCCTTGTGGATACACTTGAATATCTCCACCGGGGCGGGCGGATTGGCAACGCCAACTACCTTCTGGGAAGCGCACTCAGCATTAAACCCATCCTCTACATCAACGATGGAACTGCAGATGTGCTCGAGAAAGTCCGAACCCGCCACCATGCCTTTGAGCGTCTCATCGAACTTGCCCTGCGCGATTGCCCCGACCCGCATCAAGGTCAGCTTTGCATCATGCAAGCCGATGCGGAAGATCGGGCGTTGCAGCTCCGCGAACGGCTCTGCGAAGCCTACGGCGGCTATGAAGCGCGCATCGTGACACTCGGCTCCGCCTTCACCGTCCACGTTGGTCCAGGTGCCCTGAGCATCGGTTTCTTCGCTGTAGCCTGAAACACCAGTTCCTCATCGGCGCCCCCGTCTTCGGGGGCGTTTTCTGTTTTTCTCAACAGGAGAGCTATAATACATTCGTCCGCAGACTCGTTCCCTGGAGCGTCGCATGGCTCATGACGCAATGCCTCCCCGCATCCCGCTGGCCCACCTTCCCACACCTGTTGAGGCGCTGCCCCGACTGAGCGCGCATCTAAACGGCCCATCCATCTTCGTCAAGCGGGATGACCTGACCGGATTGGCCTTTGGGGGGAACAAAACTCGAAAACTTGAGTTTCTGCTGGCAGCAGCGACTGCCGCTGGATCGCAGCGCCTCATCACTCGGGGCGCGGCACAATCCAATCACTGCCGGCAGACTGCCGCAGCGGCTGCAAAGAGGGGCTTCTCTTGCACGCTGGTCCTCAGCGGGACACCGCCGGATGACATCAACGGCAATCTCTTGCTGCATTCTCTCCTCGGCGCCGACCTTGTGTGGGCGGGAAGCCGGGACCCCGATGCGGTGCTTGAGGAAACGTTCGAAACGCTGTCGCGCGCCGACGAACAACCCTACTTGATTCCCTATGGCGGCTCCAACCCTGTTGGTGCACAAGCCTACGCCTTCGCCTTGAAGGAGTGGATCGAACAGGACCTTCCAGCGGAACGTATTGTGTTTGCTACCTCATCAGGGGGAACGCAAGCCGGTTTGGTGCTCGGAGCAAAACTGTTCGGTTATGAAGGACGTATCACGGGAATCAGTGTGGATAAGCCCGCACACACGTTGCGCCCAATCGTCGTTTCATTGGCTAATCAAACCCTGGAGAAACTGGGGTATCCCGGGACAATTGGGGATGCCGATGTCGATATCATCGACGAATACCTTGGCGGCGGTTATGGCATCATGGGCAACCCTGAGCGTGAGGCGATTTCCTTGTTCGCTACACGGGAGGGCCTCATGCTCGATCCGGTCTATACCGGCCGAGCTGCTGCAGGTTTGCTGGACAGCATCCGCCGGGGTGTGTTTAACACCTCCGAGCGAATTCTCTTCTGGCATACCGGTGGAACCCCGGGGCTCTTCGCCTATGCCCAGGAACTTTGCTCCGGATAGCCTAGCAGTTCGCACACATCGATCAATTGTTCTTTTCCTTCCAGATGGAGTTCCTCATAGGAGCCGGTCTCCACGCGAATCTCCAGCCGTTCAGCCGTGGCGCGGCTGAGCAGGATCTGGTCCTCGCGGGCTGACTCCTGCAAGCGCTTAGCGATGTTGACGCTGTCGCCGACGGCGGTGTACTCCATCCTTTGCTGCGTGCCCACCAGACCAAGAAGCGCTTCACCGCTATGGACCCCAATCCCGTAATACAGGCGCAAGTCTGCCGGCAGATCCCTGTGCAGCCCATGCAGCGCCTCCCGGATGCGCCATGCTGCCCTCACAGCCCGATCTGCATGATCCTCTTGGGGAATGGGCGCATTAAACCACGCCATCACCGCATCTCCCAGGAATTTGTCGATGGTACCTTCTTCTGCGAGGATGGCATCTGTCGCAGCGGCGAGATACTGGTTTAACACGCTCATCAATGTCTCCGGATCTGCAGACTCACTGAAATGCGTGTATCCGCGGATATCGGCAAACAGCGTGGTAATATCCCTTCGAGTTCCACCCAGACGCAGTCCTTCCGGATCGAGCTGACGTATCACAGCCGGTGAGACCATCTTTTCGAACAATCTGCGCTGAGCCTCGAGCTGCCGCTTCTCGGTTAAATCATCAATCACCAATGTCACACCTTCGGTGCGCTGATCCGCAGTTTTGAGGGGCGTCATGCTGATCGTAAGGTCCACCTCACCTCGAGCCTCAATGTGGGGATGGATTTCAAGGCCAGAAAGACGCGCATCCTCTTGCTTCACCTTCGCCAGATAGCCGACAAGCTCTTCTGACATCCCGGCCAGGAGATTCGGAAGAGATGCGCCCATGAGATGCTCACGTGAAATTCCGAGGATGATTTCCGCAGCCTGATTGCAGAGCGTGATGGCGTCACGGGTGTCTGCCGTGATAACGGCGTTGCCGATGGAAGCGAACACATCCTCCATCAGGTTTTTCAACTCGGTGACCTCATTCAAGGTGCGCTTCACTGATTCAAACAGGCGCGCATTTTCCAGCGCAATGGCAGCTTGATTGGCAAACGCGGAGAGTAAATCGCGCTCTTTTTCAGAGAACAAGCCCTCCCGGATGCGATTATCGGTGTAGATGACGCCCGTGAGCTCGTCTTTGACCTTGAGGGGAACGCAGAGGATGGAGCGCAGGTTATAGGCGATGATGCTGCTCTGCTCTCCAAAACGCGGGTCCGTCAGCGCATTCGTGGTCAGAATCGCCTCACCCCCATCCACGACCTGCTTCACGACCGTGTTGCTGATTTCCAGGTCATCACGGTCCAGTGAAACCCGCTCCCAGTTGCGCGCTGCGAGGATTTCCAGTGCACCCATCTCGTCACGCAGCATGAGAAAACAACGCTCCGCTCCAGTGAGACGGATCATGGTGTCCACAACTTCGTTCAACACGGTATGCAGCTCAAGGGAGGAATTAATAACCTGTCCAATGTCAACCATGGCACGCAGATTGCGCTGCTCGACTTCGGCCGCACGCGTTTCCCCCTGCAGAGCGCGCAGGCGCTTGCTCAGTTCCTGCATAATCTGCAGGCTGCCCCGACTCGGAGGACCTTCCTCCCCTTGCAGCCGCGCCCGCAGACCCTCCGACATATGACTTAACTGTACAAGCTGCGCTTCCAGTGATTGGTTGCTTTCGCTCATGACGTATCCTCGTCGCGAATCATCAAAGCATGTGCTCTCAGGAATCACACGGCTTCCTTGTTTGTATTAAACAACAAGTCGCAGCGAATCCCGCATGCAACTATAAAAAAACTGTGAAATCAAGAGGAAGGCAGTTGGCGCCAACGCTCGGTGAGTTTCCAGAGACGGGCAACAAGCAGGCGGGGAAGCATGCGCCGCCAAGCATGTCGGACCCGGCCGGCATCGACTTGCTCGAGCGCAAAGCGCTCCCTGGTATACGCGTCGACCAGCGTCCATCCCGCTTCAGCCTCCCCGGGAAGCGCAGCAGCAAACAGCGCCCCGCGCTCATGTGGTGTTTGAGCAGGATAGATGGGAAGAGCCAACCTGCCCATCCATGCGCTCCAGCGAGCGTACACTCGACCCGTCGGGGTCGCAATCACTGCGGGATCCGGCAGTGTGTCCATGCTGTCCTTCAAACCCAGACGAGCCAGGTTGGTCGCCACGAACCGCTGCATGCGGAACCATCCTGGAGGATTGAGGCGCCGATAGGTAAAGACAGCCAGCAAGAGCATAGCAGGCACCACAAACCACGGCCAGAGCATGCTCCGTTCCTGCGGAAGCGATATTTCCGCAGGCCCATCGTCCAGCTCCAGGCGATCCTCAAGCCGTTCAAAGGGGTCCGTATCCTCCAGCGTATCACCCGGTTCGGCGAGGAAACCTCCCGCTGCCGGGTCATCTTCTTGTGGTTCAGGACGCTCCAGAATGGGCTGGGAGACGGTTGGCTCGAACTCGACCCAACCGATGTCCGGGAAGTAGACCTCCGGCCATGTATGCGCATCCGCGCCATAGACCCGGTAGACGCCGGAAATGGCGTCATAGGTTCCGCGCGCATATCCTGCCGCGATCCGGGCAGGGATGCCCAGACTTCGAAGCAGGACCACCTCAGCACTTGCATAGTAATTGCAAAACCCAACACGGTAATCAAACAGGAACCATTCAAGCGGATCTGCCCCTTCAGGGGGCGTGTCGGTAACCCGGCTGTACTCAATGTTCCTGCGCAGCCAACTCGTGACAGCCTCAACGCGGTCATATTGCGTTGTGAGGCCTGCTGTGATGTCTTCTGCAAGCGAACGGATGGATTCGGGCAAGTCCTCCGGAAGCTGAAGATAGTGCTCCTCAACCCACTGCGGGTACAAATCTCCCGCTGCGCGGAGCTGTTGGATGTCGGGCGAGGCAACCAGCCCGCGCGCCCGGTATTCCTCTCCACGCATGACGACTTGCTCCGCGGAGTAGGAAAGGCCATCGAGGGAATCCGGTGCACTTCCGCTCAAGGTGACCGCAGACGTGCGACTGACCCAAACTGGTTGAGAAGGGGCATAAAGCACGCGCAAAGCCGAATCGACCAAGGTGACCGTAACCCGAACGACCTCGCGCGACTCATGACGTGGAACCGCAAGATTTCCCCCATCGGGGGAGAACGGCTGTTGAAGGCCCTGCGAGAGCGACCATACACCATTAGCATAGGTGTCATACACTCTCGACCGCCAATACAGACGTCCGCCACCCGTTGGCAATCGTTCAGGATCAACGATCATCACAAACGATTCTTCCGGCTCAATACCCGCTGCCAGGGTGAGCGTCTCCCCGTACTGTTCCGCTTGCAGCGAGACCGGGGTGCGCAGCCCACCGAAGGCATCACCGATTCGATCGCGCACATCGCGTATGGGCTCGGTCACGCCCGTCCAGAACGTATCCACATCCTCGACAGTCGACATCACCGGGCTGACCCAGGCCACACTGACCAGCACAAGCGCTGCGAGGAAGCCCGCACGGTTGATATGAACCTCCACATCCCCTGGAACGCGCGAGCGCAGTGATCGCCACTCACCTTGGCGACCTCGAACCTGACTGCGCACAAGCAGCAGCAGCGCAATGAACAGGTAGAGAATGACAAACGCTTCAATGCGGGTATCGCCGACATAGTAATAGGCGTTCACGACAACAGAGAATCCGGGCAGCATCAGTGACTGCCACATCCGCCCGCGCCGGAACGCTAACCAGCTTCCCCAGCTTGCCATGAACCAGTAGGTAACACCCATCAACAGCACGAAGATCAACGGATCAGTATTGGTTTCGCCTTGCAGCAGCACCCTGAGAAAGACACCCACGCGGCCCAGCAAGTTAAGGCTGCGCTCATTCCATGAAAGAACGGTGTCCATCGTGAGGCCGAGCTGCCATCCGATCGTGAAAAGGGCATACATCATGCTGGTGAAGGCAGAAAACGGCATGGAGAAAATGCTGCGTGCGAGGGCGGTTCCTGCAAGCACGGCGCACACCGTGATGAAGGCCACCTGTCCAAGGTGCTCTGTCCATTCAGCCGCAGCGAGCACCCAGGACGCGACCATCATCAGCAGGAGAAACAGGATCCAGCTGATCCAATCCATGGCCAAGTGCCTGTCATCAGGCTTGTGGGGTTCACGCATAGTTGTATTGTATCCGAGCTTATCGCCACTTCATTGCCCGCGGCTGTATGCTAACTACGCCACCAAAGTGGCTGCGGTTCATGAAAGCGGCATAAGCTTGCTGACCAGTCCTATTCTTGGTATCATCGCCAGACCATGTGGATGTCGGGCTTGCTGGAGACGTTTCGAGCGAACAGGCGGTATGCTCTTCTTCTCGCTGTTATTGCTGCAACGCTCCCCTGCTACTGCGCCGGGTTTATTGCCATTCAGCGGGCTCCGGGCCGTCAAACCCTGATGCCCACGGAGACCATGCAAAGTCGCAGTGCCACGCCAGCCCCTCCCACAAGCACCTTCATCCTTGCCACGCCCTCACAGACCCTTACCCCCACTCGCACACCCATCGGTTTCACCCCCAACACACCGACGCCGAGTTTCACCCCGCGTCCCTCCGACACGCCCACTCCTACCATTACCGAAACTCCAACGGTCACCGACACCCCGCTTCCCACTGCAACCTTCACTGAAGTCCCAACCAATACACTCGCCCCCACGAATACAACAGCCCCGCCCACAACCAACCCGTAAAGGAAAAGGGCACCGAACCGGTGCCCACGCTGTCGCCTCTTCAGGATGATTAAAGAACAGATGTATAGTCCGGTGGAGGCGCCTTGCCGAGCAGATTGCCCGGCACCCGCTCGGCGAGCAAGCCAATCAACGCCTTGGCATCTCCCTCACTAGCCAGCATCACCATCTCTTCCAGCGTTGCCTTCAGCGTTTCATGTGCCAGTACACACTCTTCGACCTGGACAATATCAGGGTGTTCGGTTTGCTCGTAGTCGATGTCATCATCCCAGAGCGATTCACTCAGTTTCTCGCCAGGCCGGATGCCCGTGAAGACCACATCAATATCCTTCCCCGGCTGCAACCCTGAGAGGCGGATGAGGTCTTCCGCCAGATCGACAATGCGCACCTGCTCACCCATGCGAAGGACGTACAGTTCCCCTCCCAAGGCCATACTACCCGCCTGAAGAACGAGGTTTACCGCTTCGGGGATGGTCATGAAATACCGCTTCATTTCGGGATGCGTTACGGTGACAGGACCACCGCGTCGGATCTGACGCTGGAAGATGGGTACAATACTTCCGCGGCTACCAAGTACATTGCCAAAGCGGACGGTGGAAAACGCTCTCCCGCTGCGCGCGGCCGCATCTTTGATGAGCAATTCCGCCATGCGCTTGGTTGCACCCATCACGCTCTTGGGCATGACTGCCTTGTCGGTCGAAATGAGTACGAGACGCTCCGTCCCGCATGCCAGCGCAGCGTCAAGCACAGACTGGGTGCCGAGGACATTGTTCGTCACTGCCTCTTCCACATTCGCCTCCATCAAGGGAACGTGCTTATGGGCTGCAGCATGAAACACCACCTCAGGTCTGAAATCATCAAAAATAGCTTGAATGCGGTCATCATCGCGAATATCGGCAATGATCGGCACCAGCGGAATATCCGGGAAGTCCTCCCGCAACTCTAAGAGCGCTTCGAAGATACTGTTTTCTCCGTGGCCAAGCATCGCAATCTGGGCAGGCCGCCAATGGGCAGCCTGGCGGCATAGCTCAGAACCAATCGAGCCGCCCGCGCCTGTGACCAGGATGCGCTTTCCTGAAATGACGCGCCCGACAAGTTGTTCATCAAGTCGTGTTGGCTCGCGGCGCAAAAGGTCACTGATGTTGACCTGCCGCAGGCGATTGATGCTGACTTTCCCGCCAATCAGCTCATACATGCCCGGCATGGTCAGGAAGGGGATGCTCTTTGTCCGGCAAGCATCTGTCACCAGGCGAACAGCAGGACCCGGCGCAGCAGGAATGGCAATCACCACTTCATGCGCCCGCTTCTTCTCCACCACCTCGCCCACATCGGAGAGCGCGCCCTCCACCATCACACCATGGATTTCCTTGCCAATTTTCTCAGGATCATCATCGACAAAGGCGACCGGGAGCATATGGAGCTGCGGATTGCGCTGCATCTCTCGCACCACGAGTGCGCCTGCACTCCCAGCGCCGACGACAACAACACGCCGCGTCCCTGCCAGACCGTCAGCCTTCTGGCTTAATTGCCCGGTCTCTGCCAGCACTCGCACGGACAGTCGCAGCCCCCCCACGCTGAACAACGAGAGAAGCCAATCGATGCCAAAAATGGAACGGGGGAACCCCGTCCGGACGACATCCAGCGTCACAATCATCATCACGAGGAGGGCGACCATGACGGAGGCAATCGCCGTGGAGACAACGATGAGGCCCATCTCACGTATACTGGCGTAAACCCAATAGCGTCGATACAGGCCAAGTTGATAATAAATAAACGGCTTTACCACAACGGCGATGGCAATCATGATCCATGCCGAGGGTAGATAGGCATTGAATACCGGTCCCAGATCGAGGCGCAGCGCAAAGCTGGCCAGCACGGATGTGATGGTGAGGATCAAGTCACCGATCAAGAGAGTCCGGTTGCGAATTTGTAACGGTGTGCGTTTATTCATCACATACCTTCACGAAACCATTGTATCGTATGGACCAGCCCAGCCCGCATGTCGACATTCGGGCGATATCCCAATGATGCTCGCGCCTTCTGGATATTCGCAGCTGAATGACGTACATCCCCAGGACGCTCCGGCATAAACTCCGGAGGGCGGCCATCAGGAATGAGCTCTTCCAGAATCGTTAACAGCTGCAGCAAACTCATGGACTCACCCCTGGCGATATTGCAAACGTTCCCTCCATCAAGGGAGGTCGAAGCAGCGAGGAGATTGGCAGCAACGACGTCCTTTACAAATACAAAGTCACGCGTCTGCCGACCATCGCCGTAGACCAGCGGTGGCTTTGAGGAGAGCAATCGCTGGATGAAAGCCGGGATCGCTGCAGCATAGGCTGAATCCGGAGACTGCCCGGGCCCATAGACATTAAAATAGCGCAGGCTAACGGTCGGGAGACCGTAGATATCTGCATACAAGGTCGCCGCTTGCTCCATGGCCTGCTTGGATGCTGCGTAGGGCGACAGGGAATGCAGGGGGCTGTCCTCGCTGACCTCACCCTCCAAACCGCCATAGACAGCGGCAGAAGATGAGAGCACCACGCGTTCTACTTCAGCCGTCCGAGCTGCTTCCAGGATGACAAGTGACCCTTCAAGATTGATGGCGTAACATTCCTGTGGGCGTTGCAGTGACTCTGGGACGGAGATCATCGCAGCAAGATGAAAGACACGCTGCACACCAGCCATGGCGCGGCGAACCACTTCTGAATCACGGATATCACCTTCGATGAAATCGATGGGAAATCCTTCAAGCCTGCGCGTATCACCGGTTGAAAGGTTGTCCAGGACCACAACCTCATCCCCTGCTTCAAGCAACGCCTGCGCTAGATGGGAGCCTATAAATCCCGCTCCACCGGTCACAAGAGATCGCATAGGTCAGATTCCTCTCAGTCCGAAGACGGAACCCACGGTCCGCAGGATGACATTGACATCCAGCAAGAGGTTGCGGTGCTTGATGTAATACAAATCAAATTCAAGCTTCTCAGCGGATCCCTGAATCGAAGCCCCCTTGCCATAGTTCACCTGCGCCCAGCCTGTTATTCCGGGCTTGACCAGCAATCGAGCGCGGTAGAAGGGAATCTGCTGTTCCAAATCCTCCACCAATTCCGGGCGTTCGGGTCGCGGCCCGACCAGACTCATATCCCCTCGCAGTACATTCCAGAACTGCGGAAACTCATCGAGATGTGTTTTGCGCAGAATCCTCCCCACCACCGTCACACGTGGATCCTCGCGTTCCGCCCAGTGGGGGATGCCATCCGCTTCAGCATCTTGCTGCATCGTTCGGAACTTCACCAGGCCGAACTCACGCCCGCCTTTTCCGAGACGAGTCTGGATGAAAAGAACCGGTCGCCCAGTCTCGATCAAGGTCGCCAGCATAACCCACGGATAAAGCAAAGCGAGGAAAGCAAGGCCAATAACCGCGCCGGAAAGATCAATGACACGTTTAATCAAGGAATACAAGGTGGAAATCTGAATTTCATCCACAAAGTTCCGCAGCACCCAGTCCGATGCAAGATGATTGATGGGCACACGACCCAGCAGCTGCTCGTAGGCAACCGGCATGCGCGTGATTTGCATCCCTCGCTCCTGGGCGTCCAGCAACGTCTGGAACATTTCCCCGTTCATCTCGCCTTGAATGGCAACGATAATGTCTGACACATTCTCCTGGTCGAGCAGCCCAAGGAGGTCCTTGCTGGTGCCAAGTACCGTGACGCCGCCGATGCTCTCCCCTTGTTTCTGCGGGTCATCATCGATCAACCCTACCGTGTCAAATGGAGGAGGTTCAACCGTCCTCAACACCTTCAGGAAATCCTGCCCACCATACCCCGCCCCCACAATCAGGGTGCGCCGCATAAACTGCGGTGCGCTGAACACGGAGATATAGAATCGCCGCCAGAGAAGGGTAAAGCCAATCACCATGAGTAGGAAATACAGGATCCCCCGTCGTGGCAGCGTGCCAGGATCCGAGGAAAAATAGACCAACAAGTAGAGCAAGCCGCCGATAAAACCGGTGAGAAAAATCCCGCGAATGGTCTCCCGCCAGGATCCCGCTTTGCGAAGATCATGCACATTGCTGAGCAAGATCATCCATACAAGCGGAAGCCAGACGAACCACCCCGCCCGTGTGCGCACAAATTCCCAGGAAAACCCAAGGTAGTCCAGGTTCGACCACAAAACCAGTGCTGCCGCGGTGGCAGCAGCGGCGGTGATGGCATCCCCGACGAGCATGACCAGGCGCCGCTCACCCAAACGTATTCGCCATTGCCGGTTCTTAGTTTGAGCCAAAAAGGCCTCCAAATAAGGTTTCGATGGCGCTGATAAGGAAAGCCCCACCCCAGGCGACGTGCATCACGATGATAGCCAGTACGAAGCCGGGCACCATCCGCATTGACCTTCGGTGCCCCTCCATGATCCCCGCCATCAGCAACACAAAGAGGTAGATGCCCAATTGTACCCCCAAGAGCCATCGAACCGGGGGGTAGATGATGGACAGGACAGCCAGGGTTGTCAACAGGAGCACAAAAGCCGGCGGCAGCGCCTGGCGCCACTTGAGGGAATCTGGATAGCGCACCAGCATTCTGACCTTCCAGAATCCGTAGCGTGCATATTGCTTCCACAAGGCCTTAAGGTTCCCTCGAGCATAATAAATGGATTGGATACGTGGGTCAAACCAGATTTTCCCGCCTGCTTGCCGCAAACGCACGTTCAACTCGTAATCTTCATTGGTCAAAAGGCTTTCATCGTAACCGCCTATACGCTCCATCCAAGCACGAGGGTAAGATCCGAAAGGCACGGTCTCCACCTCGCCCGCTTCCCCATTCACCCGGTAGCGTGCGCCACCGGCACCCAGCGGATGCGCAGCTGCGGCGGCAATGCCGCGCGCAATCCACGTCTGCTGCGAGGGCTCGATGATCCAGCGACCACCAACATTGGCTGCGCCTGTCGCCTCGAGCACATTGATGCAGCGCTCGACATAATCCGGGGCTGGTCGGGAGTGCGCATCCACGCGCACAAGGATGTCGCCACTGGAAGCGGCAATCGCTCGGTTTAATCCTGCCGGAATCATGCGCTTGGGGTTGTCCACAAGCAGGATCTTCAAGTCAGGATGCTGGGAGGTATACTGCGAGATCACTTCCCGTGTGCCATCGGTCGACATTCCATCTGCGATGATCACTTCCATTTGGGTTGCCGGAAACGTCTGCGCTCGCAGTGCATCCAGCAAGCTGGCAATCGTCTCCTGCTCGTTGTAGCAGGGGATGAAGACAGAAAC
>Ga0272443_10002031_pt1 | contig 27161 bp, 18 predicted proteins | sample SSMAcet12_FD_193581 | JGI IMG/M metagenome (GOLD analysis project Ga0272443, IMG submission 193581) | Marine sediment archaeal communities from Little Sippewissett salt marsh, Falmouth, MA, United States - SSM-Acet-12 | ecosystem: Environmental > Aquatic > Marine > Wetlands > Sediment ... | reverse complement strand
GCCGGCAATTATGCCAGCGGAGTCTATTTTACACGGATAAAAGCGGGCGTTTTCACCGCCACCCGGAAAATGGTGTTACTGAAATAAAAAAATAGCGGTGCAGGGACTTGAACCCTTTTTACACTTTACGATTCCCCTGGAAATTGATTGCCTGGAATCCTTTGAAACCCGTAAAAAATCAGCCTAATCCAATGATATAAATAGGCTTATATATACACACCTGGGAAAAATTACGAGGGTTGTCCCCGTCCATACCCCTACCCCTTTTGGCAGCAGGCTGGGACAAACTACTACAATACATAGTAATTAGCCCTTACAAGTGTAAGTGTTTTCCTTGGTGACTCCAAATCGAATCCGTGCCAGTTGCCATACCATTTATTGATAAACGAACTCAAAATACGATGTCGATTAAATAAATCTTCGGTAAAAAATATAAATGCTGATCTCGAATCTCGCCAACCGGGGTGGACCTCACTCTCCCCAAACTTTTGTGGAATTAGCATTTCCGGTGAAAAGTCGCTATTCTGCGTCAGGCGGAACTCGTCGGAAGATAATCAGTTGCCACCCCGCGCGGTGTGATTCTGGCGGTCCGCTAACCGGTGGTGATAATCGCTCCTGAGTTTACAACCCTTCAACCCACATTTTCTCTGCCTTAAGAAACCGTTCAGACGGTTTCAGCCAGTTAGCCTTTAATATAGCCAGTATAACAATGGCCGAGATGATTATCGCGGTTAAGCCACCTTCAATACCGAAGTTTCCACCGGATAGCAATTCCGGACCGCCGATGTCGGTTAGGAAAAGGCTGTTATTAACTGATGTGCCGCTTACATTCATGCCGGCGACTGGTCCCTGCATAATATTCCAGGCCATATGCAGACCGATTGGCGTCCATAGAGAACGGGTCTTCAGGTAGGCAACTGCATACAGCAATCCGTGGATAAAGAGAAATACTCCAGCCAGAATAGAGAAATCCGGATTAAAAATGTGGACCACGCTGAATATAAGGCTGATGATCACGGCTGCCTTCAGCTTACCAATGCCCTCACATAAGGTTTGGAACAGATATCCTCGGTTTATAACCTCTTCGATCATTGCGAAGAGCAAGTATATGACGAAATCAAAGCCAAAAACGTTGAACTCGTTGGCAGCTATACCGGACCATCGTATCGAGACTTCCCCGATTAATGCCAGAGTAGCTAGCACCAAACCAAAGTTGACGACAGCTATGCCGATGCCGATAACAAACTCTCTTGCGCTTGATGGCCAAAAGTTCATTCCGAGCAAGGCCAGTGGTCGGTGATCTATCCATTTAAGCGTAATCCAACCAGCTATAATGAAGCTTATGTTCAAAAACAGGACGAAAACCAGGTTCGCACTTGACTCAAAGTCTGTACTGCTCGAATCCAGAGGCAATATCTTGAGAACGGGGATAAGCGGTATAAATACCAGGATACTCATAACAAGATAGATGATCATTCTCCAGATGGACCTGAGACGGTTCTTTTTGTCCCTTAGTATCTTCAAAGCGTGTCCACGGACTCCTCTATTTTATAGTACTAAACATCTACAGACGTCTACGGCGTTGGATATAACATGTTTCATCCCAGCCCTGACCTCAATAGCCGAGATAGCTCTACATCGTAAAAGTAAAGCCCCGCTATCAAGCAGGGCTTTCAAAGTCTATGGCGGCTCCAATATCACTCTCCCCAAACTTCTGTGGAGTTCGAAATCTCGATAAAATCAGGCTTTCTACGGCTAGCGGAAGTCGTTGGAAGATAATTAAATAGTCCAGATGAGAAAGATTTCGCTTCGCGCTTGATCATTCAAACAGCCAATAAGTTTAACATCCATTTAACTCTCAAAATCCATTAACGCTAAGTCAATATGTTCTTGTTGATATCAAACCGTTCTATTGGATATATTTATATCCATGTCATATTGGGGACGTAAGTTATGTAAATTGACAATAAGTCTTTATTGAATAGGAGGAAGTATGAAGTATTTGCCAACCCTATTGAGTAGTCTATTTATTTTATTTCTATTTGGAGCTCTCTTGGGCTGCAATTCATCTGATAAATCTAATATAAAAGCATCGGATAAACCAATTGAATCAACAATATTGGCACAGGATGGTGTGTCTATTGCTTATGAAGTACGAGGGAATGGTGATATAACCCTGGTCTTTATCCACGGTTGGTGTTCAAATCGGACGTTTTGGAGAGAACAGCTCGATGAAATGGCCAAAAAATATCGCGTAATTGCAATAGACCTGCCTGGACACGGAGAATCCGGGCGCAATCGTGGAGAATGGTCAATAACTTCATTTGCCGAGGATGTAAAGACAGTAGTGAAGTCGCTTAATCAAGAGCGGGTTGTGCTAATCGGTCATTCAATGGGTGGACTGGTTGCTCTTGAAGCTGCGCACCTATTACCTGAGAACGTAATTGGAGTAATAGGTATTGATGCGATAAGCAATGTAGAAAGCAAAAGCGAATCGGGCATGATGGATCGTGCAATTGCTGCTTTCGAAGCCGATTTTGAAGGGACAATGAATGCATTCATGCCTCGAATGTTTTCACCGAATACCGATTCCGCAATTGTGCAATGGGCAGCAAAGAGCTCTGCTACCGCTGACAAAGCTATGGCCGTATCAATAATGCGCGGCGTTTCTGAAATAGACGAAAAGGATTTATTATCATCTGCTGGCGTTCCCGTAAGATGTATCTATGCAGCGTCTGATGATCCCAGCGGACCACAAAGCTATGTCGAGATAAACAAAAAGTATGCAGACTTTGATGCCGTCTTTGTAGAAGGAGTTGGACACTTCCTTTACCTTGAGAATCCAGAAGAAGTTAATCGTCACCTATTAGCATTTATTAATGAAATAGAGAATATATCCCATTAGGTCATTTTAGATAACTCACGATTGGATCGTCGAACTTCAATGCAAAGAAGCCTTGTAAACCAAGGCTCCTTTGAAAGTTCATGGCGGGGTCTACGAGACGCCTTCCGCAACTGGGTGATTGAAAATGGGGCGGCATAAATTTCGAGTTGGCATTTGCCATTTAATATACCGAATTTAACTTTAAATATTGCTTTGAGCCATTAAATTGAGGTAGGTAAGAATGATTTCGTTAATTTTAAATATTTACATCCAATCTTTAGGATATTTGAACAATGGATCAAAAAAGTTGGCTTTAATGCCGATATTATTATTGGTTAACATAATCTTTGGAGCCAGGAAATTTGCATAAAATCGAAGAAACAGAATATGGATTTAAAATCACCGTTGCCGGAGATTTAGATATTAATCAGGCGGAGCAAGCCTTGCTTAATCTTAAGAATCTTTTGGCATCATATGGTAGGCCATTTTCTCTAATGGTTGATTTACGTGAACTTATTCCAGTAACAACTGAAGTTATTAAAAAGTTAATGGAAATTCACTCATATTGTAAAAATTTGAGTTTGGAAAGAACCGCAATCATAGTTAAGTCCCCAGTACTAAAAATGCAGGGTAAGCAAATATCACATAATTCGGAAACAATTGAAAACGACCGCTATATTAGTGTTTACAAATTTGACAATTGGGAAGAGCGAGCACTTGCATGGGTAAAAAATGGCATAGAGCCTTTTGTGAAAACTGATGATACGGTGCAAATTCCCATTATAAAGTAACCATAATCATTAAAAATTAGCTACCTGGTCCAGCCATTTATTGTTTCACTTTTTAAGTTAGCCTTTTGGCCCTTGGGCAGGTCAAAATCATTTTTCGGTTGAGGGCTTCCAGATTGTCATACCGGCTAAAGATATAATGTAATATTCAATTGATTATTAATTAAATAATTATTATTGAACCGCTATAGGCAAATCGAAACTACCATTTGTCACTATAATTGAATCCAAACCATCATCAGTATAAGCCACAAATGAAAATGTCCCCGAAATCCTGCTACTAGAAATGCCGGATATTGTAACAGATCCATGACCACTTCCGGATGAAGTTGAATATTCAATATTTGATTCTTCAAGTGTAACGACTCCAGCGTTCCACTGATTACTTCCGTCTAGAGCAAATGTCCCCACCGAAGCATTCGCTATGGTCATACCAATCACAGTCGATTCACCATGAAAATTCCCACGACCAAATGGAGATGTAATTAAGGGGCCAACAAAATCATATTGTAACGCAACGGCACCAAAGCTGCCTGAAAAATCAGATCCTGAAAGAACCGCGGTAAAAGAATCAGATTGCGATTGGACACCATTATCAGAATTATCTTCACTACAACCAAGTGAGAATATAGTTATAAAAAAGATCATTATCATATTAAAAACTGTTTTCGACACCTTAAATTCCTTTCAGTAAAAAAATCACTTTATCAAAATCATCTTTTTGGTTTTAATAAATTCTCCAGCCTTAATTCTATAAAAATATATCCCGGATGACACCGATTTTCCCTCTCTATCAGTTCCACTCCAAGAAACGCCATGAGTGCCAGCTGGTTTATTCCCATCAAATAGAGTTTTAACTTTTTGCCCAAGAATATTGTAAATAGTAATTTCAACGTCAGATCTTGCTGGTAATGAATATTCTATTACAGTAGAAGGGTTAAATGGATTAGGGTAATTTTGATTAAGAGAATAAGAATTAGGAAGCTGGTTTATACTTTCATCATCTTCTTCAATAGAAGTTATTTCATCAAATCCAGAAGTCTGATATGTTGTTGCTTGACGTATAAAGGGAATTCCATTCAATATTCCACTTAGTTGGGCAACCATCGAATAGGAGTCTATGGTGCCACATGGTGATTGTATGATTTGTGTAAAGGTATGATCATTGGCAAATTCATCAGGAAACACTCCGTTATCAATAAGATCATATTGCACTGTATTACCCGAATCATCTACTTTAACAACTGACAATTGTAATTCGGTAGCAACAATGTTGGAGTCCAACAAATAATATTGAAACTTCGTTTGACCACATTCACCTAGGCTATCTTCCTTTAATATCGCCAGTTGAGCTTCTTGGTTCATCCTGATGTGAATATAAAAGCTTGAATCTGGTAAAAATGGTGAGCCATTTATATTGCAAATCCACTTTCCAGAAACAGGTTGTTCAACAGTGTAATATTTCACATTTAAAAGCTCTCTATTTATATAGAATATGGAAATATTATCAGAACTTGCCGGATAAAGGGTCGTTCCATCAGGACTAATGAGCTCAAACAATGGTTCGTCATTCTCGTTATAATCGAGGATAAACGAAATAGAATGAGTTAATTCATCAACAAATACAAATAGCGAATCGTTTAAGCCCTTTTCTTCATTGAGTATATTTGAGAGCAAAAGCGAATAATTGCTACCATTATTAAGTAGTTTTTCCGTATGCGAATCGATTGTAAATGTATTATAAGTTGTAGTACACCACTTTAAATCTAACTTCTGAAGACTTGGTGCCTCATATATCGTTGCGTAAGAATTTAAATATGGAAATGGCATTTTGATTGCAAGCCTGATGTTTGTATTTAATTCTTGTTTAGAAGGAACATGCCATCCAACACCATGATGTATTAACTGCTCCTCTCCCCATTCTGATAGCGGGTTTTTCTTATTAAACAAAGAGGAAATTAGACTGTAATTCATATAGCCGTAAAAAGCAGGATTCTCTTTATCCTCATTAAATTTATACCAATCAAGAGTAAAATTATTTGTTGAGTGATATAAAAACAAACCAGGATTATTATATTTGGTACTAAATGTAAAAGTTTCATAACCCAAAGTAAGCGTAGTAGGATAACCATTTGCATCTCGATCCTGATTGTCGACAGGTAAGAGCCTAAACCTGTTTGCAATGTTCCCACTTCCATAATATGGGTACCAGAAACTGGCATCCTCCCTGGTGAACATTACTATGGGAAGAGTTCGATCAATCCTTGCTTCTACCGTTGAAGTATTATCAATACTAACATTGATTCGTCCATCATAAATGTCATCAGTTTCATCAGCCCAGTATCCGTCTACTTCCCAAATATCCGGGTCACCAACACCTTGAGTAATATCTTCGCCAGTAATATATTCTGCAATGAAATCTACCAAAAATTCTTTTTCGTTTTCCGTGTGAATTTCGGTATTTTCATTTGGATTGTTAAATGACTGATGATTAAAGCCGCTTACTAGGTAGAGTAAAGTCGGATGCCCCATGTTCATATGTCCTAATAGACTACCGGAAGATATTGACACAATACCGTCGCTATATCGTGAGGATTCCATAATCACTGGATAATAAGTAGTCGGATAAGATGGAACCATCCCTCTATGGTCAGTGCCGGAGACTTGAAGATAGGGTACCGGATTTACATTGTTATGAAACAAATTTGCTCGATAGTTTTGATTAATGATGGGTAAACTGCCAATACAAAGATCCCTTACACCAGGTGAATGATAATCAGCTTTACGTAGTACCTCTATATCATAACTATTTAAGTATATATCCCAGTAAAGCCTGTTTGCTGAAAACGACCCATGGTGGGGGGTGGCCATAAATAGTACCTTATCGATACATTCTCTAATGCAACCGGCATCCAATATTGAAGACTGAGTAGTATATGGAATGCTAATTGGATTCATATCACTGTCGTAATTTCGGGCGCCACCTTCAACAGCGGATCTGGTAACAAGACCGCCCATACTATGGGCCACTATGGTAATCCGATTTAAGTAGGCCCATGGTTTGTATAAATCGTAGATATGTAATCCAAGTAGATAGCCGGAAAATTGCCAGGGCTGGTCCGGTGGATAATAAAATTCCCATATATCTTCATTAGTATTGTTATCAGAAAATCGAGACTTTAATCGACCAGTATAGCTGTCCACATGATAAAAGTAATCAACATCAGATGGATTCCCCCAATATGGGTCATTTCCCCATATCCCATGAACAAAAATAACCGGCTCATTATTGGGATCTATATTGTCAAAGGTATAGTTTCCTTCTCCATCCTGCGGCGGTATGAATGAAGTGGTCTGATAATTATTCCCAAGTGTTTCACAATTTGTATCTATTGGTGAAGAATTTCTCCAATATTTCGGCCATCTCCACACATCATTTTGCTCAACTGAATTAATTTGCTGATATGATGCAAGATTTGTATAAAGAGTAATTTGGGCTTCTTTTATTCTACCATCGACGTAATCAAAAGATGTATAGCTAAAGCCAATCTTTCCAATCATATCAAAGTTTTCATCTAAAATATATAGCATCGTTATTTTATCAAAATTCCCCCCTTTTAGCTCTCTTGAAGTAAAATACACCTGTCCGGTTCCTATGATAAGATCTGGACCGCTTGGCAATTCCAAAAGTGGCGGAATGACTGCTATCATTCTTTCACTCTTTGGGGCATCACAATCCGACGCCGAAGGCATGTCCGGACCCCAGAGTTCAAGATATTTAGCTTTAGGATAATTATCTGAAACATACTCTGAATAGGATATCCCAATATGCCCCAATTTAACAGATGCACCGATTCTTGCTATCGCCGGTATGGTTGTCGGACCATAATCACCCTCTGAATAGTAAGTCATCCCGACCAAATGGCTTCCCAAACTTACATAACCCGCACCATATATATCAATTTCGCCAGTTTCGACTTCGGTAAGTAAAATAAAATCGTCTTGAGACAATGGTAAAACAAATTTGGGGAGGATTTTTGCTGGTGAAGCAACAAAGCCCATATAAGAGAATGGAACGCTAATCAAACTATTTTGCCAATTATCTTCAAAGAGTGTCCAATCTTCGGGGTCTTTTTGTAAAGAAACGGTGTTAATTCTGGATACAAACATTTGATTATTTAAAAAATCATATATATTTTCTTCTTCAAGGGCAACACCATTAATTGTAGCTCCCGTTTTGGGACATTGTCCGCAAATATAAACATTATCATTTTGGTCAATTGACAATGACTGCACATTGAATGGAACATTGAAGTCTTTTTCGCCATTTTCGCAGATTATGTTTTTGGCGTAAATGTATTGTCCCGAAGATGTTGAATACTTCGACAGATAACCCCTGTCACCAAAGGGGTCCTGATCAAATGCCGATAGCAAAAAAGCCCCAACGTCGATAGTGCCTTCCTGTGTAGGCGACCATTCATATAGAGAGTATTCTCCATAATTATAAATCACGCCATTATCACCTAAAACTGAGTGTATATCATTAAAAATGGGCCAGTTGTCCAAAACAGGTGTGAAATTTTGATTTATATTACCCTCGGGATCAATACTAATGATGTGGTTCCCGGGTTCAAGAGTAAGAGGATTATTAATATCCTCGTCAATATATACAAGATCTTCGCATTCGACAAACCACACTGATGAACCATTATGTGATGACAATATCTTGTTAGATGAAGCAGAAAGTCCCGCCAAAGAATTATACCAACTTAAGGATCCATCAGGATTCATTCTTGCGACTATGTAAACATCTCTCGAGCTAATATATGGACCGCCATTATCATAAACCTTTATTGTTTCCGTTCCAATTGTAGTTTCAAAATATATTTCACCAGTGTCATCATCTATGGCTAACCCCATTTTCTTTATAACAAGCATTCCGCCCTTTGAATCAATAACGTAATGGTCGGGGAGAATATCATGGCGATCTATTGAAAGCATATTTCCGCTTGGATCATATGTTATAAATGCATTGTAATATATTTCTTGCATCAAGTCATGAATCCTACCAAAAATCACAATGTTGCTGTTATCCGTAATCCCTAAACTGGTTATCTGCTCAGGGTAATCGAATCTATACAATTGTGTGTTTATAACCTTACTCCATTGAGCGATTCCTTCTGAGTTATATTTTGTCAAATAAACTTCAGAGTGATTATGTTTGGTAAAAGAAGATTCTCCACAATTTACCGTATTTTGTGAACCTTTTACCTGCCCAAGAAAATAGACATTTCCATTTCCATCGTATGCTGAAGTCTGAATATTTATATAAATACTATTTTCCGGAAGCGGATCAGTTCCATAAGGTTGATCAAGTAACGGCGGTTCCATAGCATTTTTCGCCCATTCAAATCCAATTTCATCTTGAGAATTTGCTGCTAGTGTAAGCACAACCAAAAAGAAAAAAGTAACTACACTTTTAAATAAAAGACACTTTTGATATGCGAATCCTGATGCCATGTTAATTAACCGTCAATTTAAATGTTTACAAATTACTCTCTCGTCTGGTAAGTAATATAAAAAGAAATTTAAATTTGTAAAGAAGATTGAACCGTTGGCTTTTTGATTGAAAATATTCCACGACAAATATTATTGGATGTAGACTCTAGGTAGGAGATGACGTATGAATCTTGTACGTCTTCAGTAAATATAGATTTTCTGAGATCTCGTAGCTGTTCTATACATTAGGCAAAATATTTACATCCCCTTCCCCTTCAAAAATCTGTTTGAAAATCTGGACGCTTCCGACAACATATATTTACTTTTCCTCCACCCACCCCCGCGGTGTAGGATTCCATTACTTCATAATGCTTACCGATTGAATCTATAGCTTTTTAAGTACCTCTTTAATTCTGTTGACTAATTCTTCTTTATCCTTTTTTCTTCTGAGTTTTTGGATACCAACATCATATCGGTCAAGTTCATCTCCTAATGCATCAAGAATGAGCATCGTAAATGGTACGGCATTATATTTTGAAAAATAGTTTCCTTCATCAAGAATTATTGGCAGTTCTATTTCAATAAGGTCGCACACACCTTTTGAGCGAGAACGATAGGCCTCAATATATTCCGGTTTATTCTCCTCTTTTTTGGCAACAACCAGAATCTTTATGTTATTTAGCTTCGATTTCTCAAATTGGAATATTTTATCCAGTATCTCCAGTGGTTTCACCGTCTTAGCTGTAAAAAGCGAACCATAAAATAATACAATAACCGGCTTTTTACCAATCCAATCAATAGGGCTCGCTATATTGGTTTGACTGCTCGATTCGCTTTCGATATTTCCTATAACTCCCAGCGGGTATAGCGTTTTCTCGAAGAATAAAACCTCATTCAGCCCGTGTAAGGATATAGGCCCACTTTCAGTCAAACGAGATGTTTTAACATACATTTTTTGTGAATGATACCCGTTATAAAGCCGGCTGTTGGCCAAATTGGCCTCGGTCGTCGTAATATCTGAAATTATAATTTCCCTTTTGCTGTTTTCATCTATCTTAACGAGAATAAAATTTTTGTTGAGATAATCTTTGACTAAGGGGTTGTCAAAGATATTCTTATTATCAGCTAATTCCTTGTCATAAAATTTGGAGCTAACGATGATTACTGGTTTGTTTTCCTTCTTGGCTTTCGGTAATCCGTCAGCAGCAGATAGCCAATTAAGGTCACCCTGAAAAGCTTGATAATTTTTCAGTTTTAGCTTGGCATCATTATCATAGGTTACTGAAATATTTTTACCATTAAAATGAGCTTTCACGACTGAACCATCAACTATTTCCAAATAGGTTGAATGTTTGTTAATCTCCAATTTATACAGCCCAGGGTAAATCTTCTGAGCCATCATTGACTCACCATAAACATATCCCCCTCCCTCCATACCGCCGGAAAAATATATTTTTGATTTTGGTACATCAGAGGTAATTAATATGCGGCCCAATTCAATTTCATCTTTATGGTATTCCAGATATCCCAAACTGTTGAATCTTTCTGGCTCCAATGCAAAGTGAACTATCGTAACATCGTCATTCAAGATCTTAGTATTTTTCGTGTTTGAAGCATAGCCAATCATATCGGCTTTTACCTCATAATCTCCAGGAGTTAACTCCAATGTTAAGGGCGTAAAACCCCTGATTTCTCCATTAATTTTTACCTGCACCCCTGATGATTCCGATGTGACATTAAGAATCCCCACTGCGGCATATGCCGTCAGACCTGAAAAACAAATAGTTATTAATATTATTTGAATGAAAAGTGATTTCATGGCTGATGCTCCTTGATGGTTAAACTTCAATATTTTCTGTCTCGAAATCATTCTTTCATGCTTAATATATATAAAAAAACTCACATAATTCAATGGGAAATCTAACCGGCGTAGTTCTGGAGCCCCGCGTTCTACAGGCGGGAAAAAATATTAGATTGGCCTACAATGAATTGCGCGATAAGTGTAAAAAATCCAACAATTTAGGTTTTGTGTCTAGTTTTGTCCTTTTTTGCTATGAGCTGGCACAAATCGGATACAAATCTGGCAATCCGAGCGGCCTTTTAATATAATATTACAAGTGGCTGCTTCGCTTAATTCACTGCCAACTGGATTCAATAGAAACGACATAAATAAATAAATTAATTAATTAATTCATCTACTACTCTTGGGCACTAATAAAAATTTCTATTTCAACAACAGCATTTTCTTGGACTCAATAAAGTCCCCTGCTCTAATTTGATAGAAATAAATCCCCGTTGCGACAAAATTCCCGCTTTGGTCAGTTCCATCCCAAACGACCGAATGTGGACCATAGAGTTTTTCACCGTCAAACAGTGTTTTCACCCTTTGTCCCAGTAAATTGTAAATATCAATAGCCACATGAGACCGCACAGGCAATGTAAATTCGATTGTTGTTGTTGGATTAAATGGATTGGGGTAATTCTGCTGCAGGTCATATCCATTTGGAAGAAGTTTATCATCGGGATTGTTAAAAATGTCTGTAGTCATGTAGGTAATTCCAAATACTTTTTCCGTCGCAGTGCGAATGAAGTTACTGCCATTCATTAAACCTGTCATGGTTGCCCTTAGCGTATAATTAAGAGTTGTATCGAGATCAAGAAAGCCGGTGAAAATATTATCGTTGGGTATCAAATCAAGTCCGGTACCATCATCAACAACTTCGATAGGTACAAAATGTCCGGTTGAATCTATCGCTATTAAATCGGTTGCAACACTGGTTGTTATAATACTGCTATCATCAACAAATACTTCGATCCTTTTGAGCGAAGAATCAGAATCCGATATTGGCTTTAATTCCAGTTTTAATATCCCATCAGCATTAAGAAAACATGAAACTGAAATAGAACTATCACTTTCTGTATTATAAGGCTGTCCATTAATTAATATGCCCCAATTACCTTCGTCCGGGTCAACAATCGTAAAATATTGTAATGCTTGTTCTTGATTTTCGGAATAAAAAATAGTGGTCTCATTAGACATGGATGCATTTATAATATCATCTGATGGATCAATCAGTTCTATATTTGGCATGTTTCCATTTATGGTTCTGATTATCAAAGAAAACGACATAGAAGAATTATCTATTGGAATGGAAAGGATGTCATCTACTTTTTTTAATTTAGATTTTAATCCCAAAATAGAACTTAAGTCAAATTGGTTATTACTTCGTACAATTTCTTCCGCCTGTGGAGATATTTCGAAATTGGAATAAGATGTTTCACACCATCGAAGTTTAAGTATTTTGGGTGACTGATTCGGCAATGGGGTCGGGACCGGCATTTTTATGGGTATTCCAAAAATGTCAACAATAGTAATATAATCAATAATTCCCAATACTGTATATATGTCTAATGCAGGAGTTTCCGGTATATGCCATCCAATACCCATACCTTCCATAGGAATACTCGAATTTCTCGATAACGGATTTTTTAAATAGGAATAGCCCGGAAGAAATCCTGAACGCTGGTAGCCATAAAAAGAGACAGCCTGATTATCGATTTTTTCTTTAAAATCATTGTTATCAAAATTATTTTCGCTATAGTAAAGATACATGCCGGGATCAGTATAAGTTGATCTTCGTATGGGTACCGTAATAAATGGCAAATTCACCAATTCCCAAGAAAAACCATTAACTTCTTCATATATTAACATTGACGACACGGGGTATCCCTCGGGATCTCTGTCGCTATCTGTAATATTCAATCTAAATCTAATATTCTTATCCGAATCTTTGGGTTTCCAATAATCTTCATTGTTGCTGGTTCTTGATATCGTAATAATTGGAAGACCAATATCTACACGGATATCCTCATTATCAAAATCGCCAACTGCACCACTAAAGACGCCGTCTATTAATTCTCCGTTAAAATCGCCGGAACTTGTTATCAATTCCATTTTTACTTCAGCCAATATCTCGTTACTGATTTCCCCGTTTTCAGAACGCAAAAAATCTGAGATTATTTTGGGTATATACATTTTCTCAGATTCTGTTAATGGTGCTAATGTTTGGTTTATTTCGCTACTACACCAATCCAAGGGCTGGCAATCAGGGCATGAGATATGAGGAGTATGACTAAAACCCCTTAATAGGCCCAGAGGTATTCCCTTATCAAGTAGACTACTTGAACTTACGGCAACGACGCCATCATCATGTTGAAAGGACTCAATATAAGAAGGGATGGTTAATGGAACATACGGTATATTGGGGACACGACCCCTTCTATCTGTTCCGGCAATATTGAGATAAATTACCCCATTATTATTGAAATCGTCATCGTCGTTCAAAAATCGCAGTTCTTCACTTCCGAAAGTCATCGTTCTATGACCCGGTACATTTACATCTCTTTCAGTCATTGTATTGTAAACAAAAGGCTTTAAATGAATACCCCAATATGCCCGAGTCGCCGTAAAAGCCCCATTGTTTGGAGTCCCCAGAAATAAAACCTTATCAACATCATTGAAGAAAAAGCTCGGTCGAGGATCACCGGTTCCCGGCATATAACCATAGGCTTTGTTTTCAACGTAAGATCGAGTCACCAGCCCCCCCATACTGTGAGCGATAATTGTTGCTGTGGGAAGTGGATTTTGTAAGGAGCCATAGTGGCTTAACATGCTTCGGAGAGATACTCCAAGTAAATAGCCTGATTCTATCCAGGATTGGTCCGGGGGATAGTAAAACTCCCAGATATCATAATCGTCTTTTAATTCAGGAAGTTTTTGTGTTCTGGCAGAATAGCTTGAGTTCCAATTATTCTCACTTGTTCCCCAATATGGATCCATTCCAGTTATACCATGAACAAATAGAACCGGCTTGGCCTCAGGCCTGATGTTTTCTAGAAGATAAGAGCCATCTGCATTAACTGGCGGAACCAGCATGGATGTCTGATAAAGATTATGCAATATTGGTATTCCGTTTTCTCCAATAAAAGGACAATCGAAATACTCATACCGATATAATTGCGGATATATCCACCTGGAATCCAACCCCCCCAATGGCGGTAAGCCATCGCCTTCAACAGGATGGTCTTGATATGACACCAAATCGTTGTGTAGAATAATAATCACTTCTTTATCTCGATGGTATGCGTAATCTGAATAATTGAAGTTTACATCCATTTTGCCAACAACTTCTTGATTTTCATCGAGCAGAATTACTTCTTTGATCCGGTACCAAAGCCCGATATGATCAAGCTGATCGGTCAATTTCACCTGCCACAAATTGGGTTCCGTTTCAATGATTTCTTCTGTTAATTCGATATCACTTGGAATATGCGCTTCGAAGTTCCCAAATATTACCTGCAGATATTTAGCCATTCGTCCGGCTGAGCGGTCTGGGGCTTCTTCATACAAAGTTTCTTCTATATTAAAAGTTATGGTGCCATTCGGTTCCTCAGCACTATATGGCCCGATTTGAGTTATTATTGGAAATAGATTCCAGTTTCCGTAAGACATCCCTTCTACTGGTGTATAATATACGAAGCCAATGCAGTGATCCCCAAAAGCCACAAAATTATCATCTTTACCATATGCGTGGGGCCAAGTGGTAGTAAATCTATTCGTTATAACTCTGACTTCGCCATTAATTAGCGGGATTAATTTCGGTTTATAAGTACAATATTTCCAAAATTCGCAATTCAACCAATCGCGATCAAATTGAAATCCGTTTTGTTCGGAAGGATTACACACCACTCCATTTCCCATATCAACATACCAATCAAGTGATAGGTCTGATGTATAATCAATTTTTACAACAAATCCAGTTTCTATATCTGTCCATTCTTCGGTACTGTGATCAATCAGAGTATCTAGTAATCCCAATATTCCATATATATTTCCACATATATAAACTGCCCCGCTTTGATCCACATTCATACTCCCTATTGAGGGGGTCCCTTCTGTTATCAAAAAATCACTTAATTCAAATCTTGCCGAGTCAGTGGAATATTTAGTTATATACCAACTACCAGAATAAGGAGTGTGGACTAAAGTATCAGTACCAAATACAAGCGTATCCTCTATGCCATAAAAAAAACCCCCAATGGTGATTATATTTCCATCGATATCGATAACGCTACTTGAGTCAGTATATCTATGATAATAATCGTCTTTCACTATTACAATGGTATCCAAATGACCTTCTTTACTCATATGTAGTATGTAATCGTCACTAATTTCCTCTTCTCCGATATCTTCCAGAAGAAGGGGATTCAGCCAATCACTGTTCACGAATATTGAATCTTTTAATCGGCAAAAATATCTTATCATAATATTTGGCGTAACAAATATCTTTGACGGACTGCTGCCATTAGTAATTGTCATTCCCCAGTCAAAATCACCATTAGATATGATTCTAGCTACATAGAATGATGACATCCCGCCGGGAACCGGCATTGTATCTTTGATATTTATAATTGTATCGAGTCCATAAATTAATGTATCCGGGCTGATATCAAAAATCACAGAATCTATTTCCAATGCGAGTTGATTGTCTCCAATATCCACGGTATCATAAATATCATGAAATCGACCACTGATGACCAAACCTCCTTCGCTGTCCATTTCATAACTTGCATCATTGGGAAATCTTACCCGTTGTGGCGGTAATATTGTTCCTTCGGTAGTAACCTCTACCAAGGCCATATAGGTAGAGTCGTTTTCCAGATTATCAATCCATCCGAATAAAATCGCTTTACCTTCGGAAGCGACTATTTCCCACTCCATAGCATGATTTGTTGCTGATTGGTAGCTATCATCACCAATAAATCTTACCCATTGGAAATCACCATCATAATTATATTTAGCAAGGTATAAAGAATCTTGATTACGATCTCTGATAACCGTGTCTAATTGAAAGATTATAGTATCCTGTGAACCTTCAAGGTACCCCAAGAGATAAGTGTTACCCAGCTGGTCTCCAGTTGCTTCGAACGCTGCAGTCTGAAAGGATCCCTGATGTATTTCAGTGACTGGGTCAGAAATTGGTGGATTAATTGCAACCTTGGCCCATTTGAAGTCAATATTGGATTGTGCGTACAAAGGCACTACTATTATTGTAAATACTAATATTACTGCAACTGAAAATATATATTTCTTATACACAAAATCGTATTTACAATATTGCATCATAACATTCGCCTTTAATATTAAATGAAGTCAATATCTGATAGATATTAAGTTGTTACTTTTCTTAAGAAATCAAAATCCCATTTATCTTATTGACTATTAAACTAAAATAAGATAACAATTTTTCTAAATATGTCAATATACTATAACCGATATTTGCGATAATATTCCTGACCTGCCCCGGTCATTATTCACTTCTACGATGTCTTATCAATAAATCCCCTCACTCCCCATAATTCACCGGGTAGAAAGTGGCTACGAGTTTTCCGTCCCTATATTCGATCAATGCTCCATAATTCATTACGTTTAGGTAAAACGCATGTGTTCCTGCTGAGACTGGTAATATATGGGCCCAATAAAAACCGCCCGAATTGCTTCTGAATAAATAAGAAAGCGCATAATCATGGTGTCTTGCCGGAATTGTATCTAAACTTAAATAGGAACCGGAACCCGCTGTTCCTGACCCTTCTAATTTGATTATACCATCAGCCGGGGTTGTAATTGTCAATTCCATCCATACAACCGTTGATTCATATACCGGGAAATAGAAAAATGAATCAGTTACATAAGCAATCCCCGGACTGATAATACTATACTCCCTATCTTCCTCTGCCACCCAATTGCTTCCTGACCACTTCATTATCTGGCCCGAATCTGCGCTATTCTGACCAATATCTTCAAATTGAATAGTACCATTTTGTATTTTATCGCCTGTTACGGCATCATCGGCCAGCTTTTCTGTAGATACCGAGCTGTCTTCAATAGTAAAGGCATGATTTGCGGTATCTGAATAAATGCTGCTGTTTGCAGCTTCAGCGTGTTGCGCTTCAATAGCAAATGGCACTGACACCAATCTCGCCCTCGGCGATATTTCAGGATCAAGACCAACTTGTGCTCCGAGCCACCTCACGGAATCTGAAAATGTTGTATCAGTAAACGGCACGACAGCACCCAATAACACAGCGAATAAACCATCTTTAACAGTTAAAAGTTGCCCTTCTGTCCATAATGCGCTTGAACTCAAAGAATCATCATATATCCGAAACGTTACAGAGTAATTACCATCTGGGACAGCGTATCCCAATGTATCCGTCAATCTGCCCTGGTAATTTATTAAGTTGGGAGTAGCTGAATAGACCAATGGCGCGACTATCAAGCATATAAATAAGATGAACACGGCTATTTTCATTATTCTCTCCATTTCTGATTAAAATTGATAGCCTGTAATCGTGACATGACCACTACACCCTTGCTGACTTACAATACTCAAAGTCTGGCCAGCTTCTACCTTAATTGGTGCCCCACCGCCGCTTTTCCATTCTTGATTTAGTGCAGTTTGTTCGTTCGTGACCAGTACGAAAACCATTTCACCATCTATATGAAATTCTACATAAGACTCATCTAAGGAACAGCCAAATTGAATATCAATTCCGGTGATATAAACAGATTCATCATTGGGTGCAGTAAATATATCTCCCGTTCCTGACCATTTATAATATCTAAAAAGATTTTGGAAGGGAAACAAAGCAAGGCTATCGGAAAACTGCTCTACTGCTGTAATAACTTCTTGAGATTCCTCCAAATCGGATGCATCGTAGCCATCAACCATATCAGAGTTAACCGCGTATTGAGCAGTATCTGCTATTATCGATTCATAGGCATAGATAACACTTGAAATATGTGTTCTTGGATATATTTCCTCATCGCCCGCAATTTCTATCCCTAAATATGTTGCAGGACATGTCAATATATCCAATGATATTGGATTATTTTTGCCGAGTAAAACTGAAAAAAGACCATTTACCGTTTGTATAGTATCCTGTTCAAACCACAAAGGTGCTGATTCAATTAGCGTATCACAGTAAATGCGGAAAGTAGCAGTGTAGCTACCATCATCTGCTGGCTGCCCCTTGTTATCCGTCAGTCGACCCTGATAATTGATTAGATTGGGAACGTCTGCAGTAGCAATGGTTACGGCAACAAAGAATACCAGCAAAATCCAAAATACATATTTCATTTGAAAACCTCCCTTGAATATTAGAATTTCCAGATGCGGTTTCATTAACAAATCTTACAATTTATCGTACTTTGTGGAATTGCCATACGCTTTATCTACAGGGTATCTTTCCTTATTTATCCGGATTTTATTTCGAGTTGCCTCCAACAAATCAATGTTATAATTATTGCATATGTAATTTAAAAAAATGAAAATATCAGCAACTTCCTCTTCGAGTTTTTGTTTATCTTCAGCTCCCAAATTGTCGGATTGTTTAATATCTTTCCATAGAAAAATACTTAATAGCTCTGCAGATTCAATACATATTCCCTCGGCAAGATTTTTGGAGTTGTGAAATTTCCTCCAATTCCTTGCATCTCTAAAATCAATAATGTCTCTAACCAATTGGTCGTAACTCATATTCCTCCAATTTTGGTAACACAAATAGTGCGTATTATTGTTAGTCTATATATAACAACTCAAATTTATAAAATTTATCCCGAATTGCGATTTATTATCTCTATTAGCTCTTCCATCGATAGAGCAGGTTTTCTTTTATGAATCATCCTATGGCAATTAGAGCATAAGACTCTAACGTCATCTATGGTAGATTGGATTTCGGTAATCCATTCGCTTTCATGTCTATCTGATAGTGGATTTAAATGATGACACTCAATATAATTTTCGCCTAATTCTCCATAAGAATTTCGGAAGTTAAATCCACATGCTTGACAAGTGTATCCGTAATGTTGTTTTGCCTGTTCCACCAACCCGGGATTACGAGAGAAGAAATATGTCTCTCGCGACATTCTCTTGCCTTCTGCAAAATCAAGATGTGGATTTCTAAATACTTCGTCTCCCTCAGATATTGTCGCTTCCAAACCTGCGGCTTTTTTAATTATGTCAAATAAATTGGCTGTGCATTTGGTCAGGTATCCACCCTGAGTTGTACGAATATTTCCATCTCTCCTCAGGATAAAGGGATAATACTTCGGCCTATTTTCAATTATTTCCCCCCTGATATCTTCAATATATTCCTGCAACAAAGTCTTTATGGGAAGGGGACGATCAAGTTGATTATAATTAATAAGGTCAACGCGATAATATGGCGACAATCCCCCCCAAGAACCCGGTAAAGGTGGTTCGCGGTTTATTTCGTTATAAGCTTCTTGAACAAATGAGAATCCGCAGAAACGCATATCAATTTTACCATCGGGCCATCTATTTTTATAGAAATGTAATACAAGGTCATTACTAATCGGACTTCTCATTATGGCATAATAATCGTCCCCAGACCGATTTTTCGATGGGCTCCAAAGGCAGGTTCCAAATTCCCAACCCTGGCCACCGTGACCATGTTCGCTTTTTGTGATTTCAATCCAAATATTCGAATAATCTTTATAGGAATTTAACATCATTACTCATACCCCACCTCCGGCGCGACGCCATAAAAACGATTATTAACTATTATTATAAACCTACCCTCCAAAATTCTCATATGCCATTTTCATCAGGTCTGATAGTGTTTCATCATATTTGTTAATTTCTTTATCCGTCAATCTCAACTTGTATTCACCCCATCTTTCATCGAAACATCATTAAATTTCTTATAACAATGAGGACATTCACTTTCATTATGGACCAGTTTCCCGCATGCAGAACAATAGTAATTTGTATCTTTTGATGCCTTTGATATGTCCCCACCATAAGGGATCCCATTTAGCTTTTTTAATAATCTTATTATATCTGCCCCAGCTGATAAAACGAAATATATTAAAATTCCATACAATAAACCTACTATTCCGGCTAACATCCAGAAGTAAGATATACCGCGTTCGCCCCAACCGTCAAAGCGTGAAGGCCTTGTTGCATTCCCGGCTATCACAAAGCTTACAATTAGACCGATTATTGCGAACATTAATATCAATTTAGCCAAACCAGTCAATTTATTTTCTATTCCACCATAATAGCCAATAATTTTCTCTATTTTTTTTACCATAATATAGATCTCCTTTATAAATCTTTTCTACTACAATCTACCAAATGCAAATCGATTATGTACAACTCGGCTCCGGGCCTTCCAAATACAAATATGTAATTAAGTATGTTATATCAAATATGTTTATTATATCATCATCGTTGACATCAGCCATTTGCGGATCAGGCGGAGGGGGTGCACTCATATATAAATAGCTAATTATGTACGTTACATCAAATATATTTACATTTCCGTCATCGTTGGCATCACCACATAAATAATCGCATCCAAGACCATATGCTCCTATTAAAACACCGCAACTATTGTTCTGTGAAAGGCATGGCGAATTACTGGCCAAATAATAGCCAAGATTATCCGCGATACAAAAGCGAGGATTGAGTGAAAAATTACCATTAAAATATAATTGATCAGCGATACAGCCAACCCAATCACCGCCTATATTTCCATAAATATTGCAACACTGAAAGTTTGGTAATACGGTTTCTGCGTAATAACACGATACCGCCGACATACCACTATATGCGATTAAGCAGTTTGTAAATGTAGTCGAATCCGGTCCCAACAAAAGTATTGAGCAAGTTGTATCATTTCCAATAATAGTACAATTATTAACCCGCGCGATAGAACCAGTCGTGGCTATAGCGCTTGAATAACAAATAGAGTCTGACAAACCTAAGCCTGAATTATTTATAAAAAGGCAGTTTTCGACCAAACAGTCAGCATCTTGAATCCAGAGACCACCACCCGCTTGCGAGGAATTGCCGTCAAAAATGCAATTGGTAATGGTCGGATATGCATTACTATAAACGAAAACACCTCCGCCAAATGCATTACATGTATTATTTAGAAATTCACAGTTTTCTATTTTTGGTTCTCCATTTACACAATAAAATCCTCCTCCGAAATCATGACCCACATTGCTTTGCAATTTACAATTGTTAAATGACGGGGATGAATTAAGACAATAGACCCCACCCCCATTATCGCCTGTCCAACCATTGGTTATTGTGAAACCGCGAATTACTGTTAATGTATCTTCATTAGTATTATCCAAGTAGAACCCCCTTCCCAAACCTTGAGCGTCAATAATTGTTGAATCTGATCCATGCATTGACATTAACACTATTGCTTTCCCAGCGAAATGGATGTCTCGATTTCCATCACCTGTATAAATTCCCGAATTAACCGAAACAGTATCACCGTTTTGGGAAGCATCTATCGCATATTGAATTGTTGCAAATGGATTTGACTCACTTCCATCTCCGGTTGTATCGTTGCCACTAACCGCTACATGCCAGACAGGGCCACAATAGAGATTATTGCAGGCAATACCATATGCACCGATCAGGGAACTGCAGGAATTTTTATCTGGGGCGCAGGGCGAGCAGGCATCAATATGATAATCACCCATCGATGTATCGCAAAACAAAGGGTCTTCCGAAATATTGCCATTTAAATCGGCCTGATCTGAAATACAATCAATCCAATCTCCACCGAAGTTTCCATAAATATCACAGCAACTTAGATTCACGGCCAAGTCCTTTTCGTTCAATATTAAATTATCCGGCATATTTATATTGTTTGGGATACTTGTGGTGTTATTGAGAAAACAGAACTCAGCAGATTCGGCTTTCTTAGACCCTTGGCATTTTACTGCCATTCCATCAGTAAGGGCAATAATTGATTTAGAAATATTCACAGGAAATGAGCCATCATTAATTATGGCTGAGTAAAACGATGAATTATTTATTAATATGCAGTTTTCAATATTGGCATAAAGATTATTGCTAAGATATAAGGCGCTACTTACCTTATTCTTACTTATACTACTTCCTTGAACAGATAAAGAACAATTCCAAGCGCAAATAGCGCCATATCCAAAAGTATTCTCATTTGAATCATAAATGTAATTTTCTAAAACCTCACACGCAGTAATTGACACAATTGAAGTAGGTTCAAAACACATGGCGGTACCCACCATATTATTTGTACGGTTTACTAAGCCATTACGGTAAAAGCCACATCCATTAATAGTTGGTGTACTTTCCCCAACAAAGACAGCCCCTCCCCATACGTTTATAGCATTTCCATTTTCATAAAAGCCATAAGCTTTGTTTTCTGTAAAATCACATCCATCAATTAGTGGAGAGCCGTTGCCCAATAATATTGCACCGCCCACCACATGCGACATCCCTGTTTCCATAGGGATTGCAATATTATTTTGAAATTCACAATTGACAAACTTTGATGAAGTATATAATCCCGCTACTGCACCACCATAATTAGAAATATTATCATAAAATTTACAGCTTATGAGTAAAGGCGAGGATTCATCAATTGATATCGCTCCACCCCAGTACGCAATATTTGAGACGAAGAGACAGTATTCTATCATCGGTGATGACGAATCAATACACAAAATAGAACCGCCAATGCTTTTATCGCTGACCATATAATTATCGTGATCAGCTAATCCATATCCATTTATCAATGAGAAACCGTTAAGCACAGATAAGGTATCTTCATGCTGATAAAAGATAAATGCTCTATGGGGATTAGATGAGTCTGCCTGGCAATCAATAGTTGCATATTCGGGGCCATTTTCCGATATGACAACAATTGCCTTGCCCAAAAAATCAATATCCCTATTCCCTTCGCCAGTATAGGTACCATCAGCAATAAGCACTGTATCCCCATCCACCGCCCCATTTATCCCCGCCTGAATAGTCGCTGAATCGCCCGGGACATTGATTGTAGCGGAAAATGATGGATAAACATAAAATAGAATTAATCCCCCCAAAATTATAAAAAATACGCCTCGTGTCATTACCTGCCCTCCGGCCAAAGATATTTATTAAAGCTGTAGATTCAAGCTGTCAGACCTTTTTACTACATCGAAAGATAGTAAAAAAGCCGATTCTGTCAATACCCTTTAAGGGTGATTATTTGCCCAAAATGTTTAGGGGCCGATTTCAATATCACCCTGACCACCTTTTTTGACCATCCCCCCCCTTGTGGTATTTTACTTGGCCGATGAAAAGGGGATAAAAAGTAATAGGTCTGTTTTATATAAACGGCATAACCCAACCGCCATCGAGCCAAAAATAATGAACCGTGAGAGTGAGGGGCTATTTCTATATCTTACTATATATTCTTACAGGGCTATCGTAAGCCTGACCCATCAGATAGATACTAATAGCCGAAGCCACTTGACAGAATTGAAATAAAAAAATTATATGTTAATAGGTCATATAGGAATTAAAAAGATTATAAAAATTAGGCTAACTGGTAGGGTAGAAAAGCGTCTGTCACACACAATCTAAAAAAAGGAGTAAATCATGTGGTTCCCAAAATTTAATGCCAAAGTGGTAATTGAGCTCTATAAGTGTTTTATTCTAACCGTAATAGCTATAATTATCATTTTATCGACCTTTAATATTCCTGTAAAAATTTTCGGTTTACAAAATTACGGAATTGATAAACATAATATCGGATTGGTCAGAGTGTTAGGGGGGGACATTGATGTCTCCGGTTCTGTAGAAATTGAAAATGTATATCCAATTGAAGTTGAAGTTTCAAATACAGTCGGTGCTGAAGTTGTTAATACGGTAGAAGTGGAAGGTAATGTTTATTGTTATTAAAAAATTAAAATACAATTAATCCTTGACAATTCCCTCAACATTCCCGATATTATAGATGCCATTCATGTGACCGGATTTTTTGTGTACAAAATCCGCCCGGGAGGTCGGTGCCTGTTTTCTTAACCGGAAGCATGGATGGCCACTGGCCGACCGGGCAATAATAAAAGAGGTTTCTTATGCCATCCAAGGAGACTTCTCTCAAGCGGCACAAGACCACTAAATCCAAAAACATTACTGCCGCTGGTTACATCCGCGTCTCTACCGATGAGCAGGTGGCCGAAGGCCAGAGTCTTGACAATCAATCGGCCCGGATCAGGGCCTATGCCGAATCCCAGGGCTGGACACTGGCCGAGATTTATCGAGAGGAAGGGTATAGCGGAAAAAGTATCGATCGGCCTGTATTGTCCCGAATGTTAAACGATATTGAAGCGGGCAGATTCGATGTTATCCTGGTCTACAAAGTCGACCGCCTGACCCGAAAGCAAAAAGACCTCTGGTATTTACTGGAAGACCTGTTCGAGGCCAACAGCGTCGGTTTTAAGAGCGTTATCGAGCCTTTTGACACTACTACGGCGCAGGGCAAGGCTTTTCTCGGTATGCTGGCCGTCTTTGCCCAATTAGAGCGGGACACGATCTCGGAACGGACAAAAGACACCCTTGCCAATAAAAAAGCCAATGGCCAATGGACAGGCCGCGTACCATTCGGCTATCGAGTTGCCGAAAATGGCAAGCTGATCAAGGATTCCAAACAGCAAAAGACGATTGCCAAAATCAGGCGATTACACCGCCAGGGCAAGTCATATCGGGCTATTTCTGAGATAGTTGGCGTAAATTTTATGACTGTTTCCCGATTGGTAAACGGCAACGGAAACGCCCGTAACGCCAAATATATCAACAAGATGGCCGGATAAGCTGTAACTTAAACGAGCGTTTTTGTTACAAAAATCATTATTTTAAAAAATTGTTGTTTACATTTCTATCTATATTTCTAAAATAGAAGTTAAGATGATTATAGTATGAAGTATAGTATTTGAAGTAGATTATGAAGCGTAATACAAATCGTAGCATTGATAAAAAGGAAGTCGAAAAATTCCTGCTCACCAATGGTACCGGCCCAATGCAAGATGTTGTTGATCGTATTCTCACATTCTTTAAATATAAGACATATCCAGTCCTTATAATCGGTGAGTCAGGATCAGGCAAAGAATATATAGCGAAGATACTTCTTAGTAAAGGTGGAAATCTCAAAGCAATTGATGATACAAAATTCCTCGCGGTAAATTGTGGCGCTTTTCCAAATGATAATGCGTTGTTGTCCACATTATTTGGCCATGTCAGAGGTGCCTTCACCGATGCTTATACAGATAGGCCTGGAATTTTCTCCCAAGCAAGTGCTAATGGGCTCGGGATATTTCTTGATGAAATTCATAGAGCGCCGATGCTGGCTCAAGATGCACTGTTAAGGTATTTGCGTACTGGGGACGTACAAAAATTGGGTTCCGACGTAATAGTAAGGATTCCCGAGAATGAACGGCCTCAGATAGTAATTGCTACATCGAAACCGTACGAATCCATTAGAAAATCATTGATAGATTGGATTGATCGTCATTATCCTGAAGAAAAACTACCATTTTCTGAAATTGACCAAAATAATGATCCAAAAACCATCGAAGAATCGGGAATATCGTTCGACTTTCTGAATCGTATATCGAGTTTCACAATTAAACTGCCCCCACTTCGTTCAAGATTATTAGATATGGGTTTCATCGTAAAATATTTGATAGAAAAGTATTCGAAAGAATATAAAACCAAAATTACGCACATGAACGGTCTTGTAATTGATTTTATAGTTAGATATCCTTGGCCCGGGAATATCGCGGAACTCGAATCATTTATACAAAATGGTATAATATATAACGTTCATAAGAAGTCAGACCGAATCATCAGTTATAAGGGCTGTTTGAAATACTTTAATTCATTTGATCTATTTAGTGAATATATAATACGCGCCGCATATAAAAAATCGATGGGTGAGTTTTTAGGAAAATATCTTGGAATAAAAGAGATTTATCCCGACCGCCCCAAAGGTGAGAAAATACCAATTAGTGAGATTCGCCTTGATGCCGATAATTTCAAAATTGAAAAGCTGCCGAGGATTTTTAATAATGCGGTTTTATTATCCGATTTATTATCCAGCGATGGCTTTTGGTCAAAGCAGGCACGTCTATTATCGAATCCAGAATATGATAGAATTTGCAATTATTTTGACTTGCTCGGCAAAGTTAAACACAAAAAGGAAATTTGGACTCAAATGAATTTCGGTAGCATATATAAATTCAACAAATGGCTCAAAGAAAACCACTTGGATTATGGGTTATCGTAAAATCCACCGAGTTTTTGTTTCTTTCCCTATATACCCGTTTATTTCACAATTAACGATTAAATCCTTTAGCTTTTGGTTCAAGATGTTTTGATTTCAGTTAAGAATCCTATAATTATTCCCATAATTGTTGGATATTACTTATTTTTCGAGATAATTTAATCGAATTATCGTCCATAACTCGACAAGCGTTTTTCGTCGACATCACAACGTAATACAATATAATGACTTACACGTGCCGGCACGCGGTTTGACTATTTATATCATGACTATGAATAAAAATGAAAAAATATAGGAGAATAATACAATGTCAAAAAGACATCAGATTTTGAAATCAGGTCAAAAATTTTGCCGGGCTGTGAAACGAGACGGTACCGCCTGCCTGGCCCCACCAGGCAAAGGCTCCGATTACTGTTACCATCACGATCCTAATCGCAAAAAAGAGGCTGAAGCGGCCCGCCGCAAAGCAACCGAAGCCGCCAGACAAAAGCGATTGCGCGAAAAATCGGCCAAACCAAAAGGTGCATTAAAGCGGGTAAGGCTGAATAATCTCGATGATGTCCGCAGGTTATTGGCATCAGTTATCACCGAGTTTCGAGAAGGGAAAATCACGGCTGACGATGCCAGGGTGACCGCGTATGTCGCAAATATTCTAATCGGGGCAATCAAAGATTCCGACATCGAATCGCGCCTTCGCGAATTAGAGGACAGAATCAGAGAAAAGGGGATTTTAGATGGGCACAGATATTAAAAAGCGTATCGAACGAATAAACACGGCGCTCTTCGGTATT
>Ga0272443_10002030_pt1 | contig 27163 bp, 22 predicted proteins | sample SSMAcet12_FD_193581 | JGI IMG/M metagenome (GOLD analysis project Ga0272443, IMG submission 193581) | Marine sediment archaeal communities from Little Sippewissett salt marsh, Falmouth, MA, United States - SSM-Acet-12 | ecosystem: Environmental > Aquatic > Marine > Wetlands > Sediment ... | reverse complement strand
CCAACCCCGGAGAGAGATAGAGTATGGCAAGCGCACAGTCGAAAGCGTACCTCTCAACAGAGCAGAAACTCAATCAAATCCCCTGGCTTGACAAGCTCACCGCCCGGGCTGATATCGTTGTCGCCTTAGCGGCGGTTGGTGTTGTTGTTCTGATGATCATCCCGATTCCTTCGGGTTTGCTCGACATTCTCATCTCCTTGAACATCACCTTGGCGTTGATCGTCCTGATGGTCGCCATGTACACCGAACGTCCGCTTGATTTCAGCGTTTTCCCCGGATTACTGCTCCTTTTGACACTTTTCAGGCTTGGTATCAACGTCGCATCCACGAGGATGATCCTCGGTTTCGGGTTCGCCGGAAAGGTTATCGCCTCCTTTGGCAACTTTGTTGTTGCGGGCAGCTACGTAGTCGGTATCGTCATCTTCTTCATCCTCGTCATCATCAACTTCATGGTCATCACAAAGGGTTCCGGTCGTATCGCAGAGGTCGCGGCACGATTCACTTTGGACGCCATGCCCGGTAAACAGATGGCCGTTGATGCCGACATGAATAACGGATTGATCGACGAGGACGAGGCGCGTCACCGCCGTGAAGATATTCGGCGCGAGGCGGATTTCTACGGGGCGATGGATGGTGCTGCGAAGTTTGTTCGTGGAGATGCCATGGCGGGCATCATCATCACATTCATCAACATCCTCGGCGGTCTGCTGATCGGTGTGGTTCAGAGGGATATGACCTTTGGACAAGCCGCGACAACCTATACGCTGTTGACTATTGGTGATGGACTAGTCAGCCAGATTCCGGCGCTAATTATTTCCACATCCGCAGGTATCATCGTATCGCGCGCCGCATCCGAAATGAACATGGGGCGTGAATTTGCCGGTCAACTTCTGATTCATCCTCGTGCTGCATTCATAACATCCGGTGTTCTCTTTTTCTTCGCCATTGTTCCCGGTATGCCCACGCTGCCGTTTCTCGTACTTGCTGTCGGCACGGGCTACATAGGCTTGATGACAAGGCGTTCAAAAGCCGCCTATCAGCAAACAGCAATTGTACGACAGGACCAAAAACCGAAATCCGAGCAGGAGAAAATAGAGGACTATCTCTATGTCGATCCTATGGAACTCGAGATCGGTTACGGGCTGATTCCGCTTGTGGATAAGGAGCAGGAGGGAGACCTGCTGAACCGGATCACGATGATTCGAAAGCAGCAGGCGATCCACATGGGCCTGGTGATTCCACCTATCCGGATCCGGGACAACATCCAGCTGAAGCCCAACGAATATGTGATTAAAATCCGGGGGAACGAAGTCGCCCGTGGTGATCTCAGGCTTGGGCATTTCCTTGCGCTCAATCCGGGCACAGCCGCAGAGAAAGTGGATGGCATTGCGACGAAAGAACCCACCTATGGCCTCCCAGCCCTCTGGATCAGCAAGAACAACAAGGATCGAGCGGAGAACGCAGGATACACGGTTGTGGAACCGACTGCGGTACTGGCAACCCATATCGTGGAAGTGATCAAGTCCAATTCGCACAAGTTGCTGACTCGCAAAGATGTGAACAAGCTGATCGAAAATCTTAAAGCAGATAACCCGACCGTTGTAGAAGAGCTCGTGCCGAACATGATGACTGTCGGCGGGGTGCATAAGGTTTTGCAGAAACTGCTGAAAGAATCGGTGCCGATTCGAGACCTTGGGACTATCATGGAAACATTGGCGGATTATGCGCCTATGTCCAAAGATCCGGAGGTTCTGGTTGAATATGTTCGCTACTCGCTTGCGCCGACGATTACTCAAAAATTCCAGGATGATGACGGCAAGATTTATTCCCTGACACTGGACCCGGAGGTGGAACAGCTGATTTCCGAAGCTGCACAACAGGCGGGAAGGCAGGGTCATTTTGGAGTTGTGGATTTGCCGCCACAGACAATTAACGCTGTTTATACGAGTCTGTCTCAGTTGGTGGAGAAGATGACATCCAAGGGTCGTCAGCCTATTTTGGTGACTTCTCCGACGGTTCGACAGGCTTTCCGACGTTTAACGGAGCCTGTTTTGCCGCAGTTGATCGTGCTATCTTACGGTGAACTGCTTGTCAACGTTCAGGTTGAATCAGTCGGTGTCGTAAACCTGAATCCTGAACCTGCAAAAAAGAAGGTTAAACACTGACCAAGCCTGGTAACTGACACAAAAAACCGTAGTTGAAGCTCGCGGAAAGGCCCCGGATGATCATCAAGAAATTCATCGCAGAAACGATGAACGAAGCTCTTGCTCAAGTGAAGCAGGAACTTGGTGAGGACGCTGTTATTCTTCAGTCCAAGCGTTTAGAAAAATCCGGGCTGCTCAGTGGTAAGAACCTCGTCGAGGTGACAGCAGCCACTCCAGACCGTCACCCACCGCCCCCTCGTGGCCGGGAGTCGTTGATATCGGACACCATGAAGCGGTCGCTGATGGATGGTGTAGACTCCTCCAGAAACCCGAATCTGGGAACAAAGCGATACGGTCGCCATACGGCAAGTACGATAGGCTCGGGCACCAAAGAACCGGAAAAAAGCCCCAAGGCGCAGTCCGCCGACCTTGGCGAGATGGAACAGGAACTCCGCAACCTCAAGAAGACGGTTGGCGACCTCACAAAGCACCTTAAAGGCCAGGAAAGCCCCGATGTGCCTGAAGTCCTGAGACAGGCATGGACGGACCTCATCTCGAACGATGTGCCGCGCTCTGAGGCCACGGAACTGATCGTGGAGCTCAGCCGCAGATTGACGCCAGAGCAGCTTCCGGATGAGGATCTTGTGGAATCCAGGCTGCATGACCTGATCGCCGAAAATTTCCGTGTTTCAAGATTACGAAAAGAGGGGCGCAAAGGCGACAGGCCCAAGGTCGTCGCTTTGATAGGACCTACCGGGGTGGGAAAGACGACCACACTCGCCAAAATGGCCACGAACCGCAAACTCTATGGCGAGAGTGATGTGGCAATGATCTCTACGGACACATACCGCGTTGCAGCAGTAGACCAACTTAAGACGTTTGCGAGTATCGCCGGTCTGCCGATGGATGTGGTCTACAGGCCGGAGGAGTTGAAACGGGCCATTGAAAAACACCGTAGACGGGAAGTGATTCTTATCGATACGGCTGGTCGCAGCCAGAATGATCGAGAGGCATTATCTGAACTGAAAGTGTTCATCAACAGCGCACCGATTGATGAGGTGGTGCTTGTGCTTTCGGCGAATACCCGCAGCGAGGATCAGCGACAAACGATCGAACGTTTTGCGGCGATTCCCGCGAACAAGGTCATTATCACAAAACTTGATGAATCATCCAGCGCTGGACAACTTTTCGAGATGTCCAAGTTGTTGCCGCGCGGCTGGCTATATCTGACAACCGGCCAGAGTGTGCCGGATGATATCATTCTTGCAGATGAACTTCTATTGGCAGCAATGGTAGCGAAGAAAGAGTACTTTGAACAGTTACGGTCTAATTCTTTCATGCTTCCAACAGCTGCTCGTTAAAAAATCGGGTGTGGGCGGAGGGGAGGATTGCGGAGGTACCGCGTCCAGTATATGCCCAACCTGAAGGCGAAGTTTACAGGGTTCGGAAAGGTTTCCAGTGACGCGAGATCAGGCTCAATCTCTCCGTGAACTGAGCGGTACTCGTCCTCCACGTGATGGACGCAGCGGGCGTGCACGACGCATTGCGATCACGAGTGGCAAGGGCGGAGTAGGCAAGTCAAACGTCAGTTTGAACCTTGCGATTGCGCTGGGTAAAATTGGCAGACGTGTCCTTCTTATTGATGCCGACACAAATCTCGCGAACATCGACATCCTGCTCGGAATGCAGGTCAAACGTACACTGGCGGACGTCATCTTTGGCGATGCGTTCTTTGGGGATATTCTACTCGACGGCCCTGCAGGCATCCAGATATTGCCTGGATCAAGCGGCGTAGTTGAGATGATGGAAGAGGATAACGCGGTCCGTCAGAAACTTTTTGACGCCTTTGACGGTTTTGAAAGAAGCTACGATATTGTCCTCGTGGATACCGGAGCCGGACTTTCGGAAAATGTTATGCAGTTTGTCGCTAGTGCCGATGATTCAGTGCTTGTGACAAATTCGGAACCCACCTCGATCACTGATGCATACGCAATGGTCAAGATTGCAACTCACCGAAATCCCGCATTGAAAATGCAGGTGGTGGTCAACCTCGCTGCGAAGGAGCAGGAAGCGAAGGAGACTTTTGAAAAACTGCAGCTCGCGGTAAGAAACTTCCTGAATGTTGATATCGAACTGCTTGGCCTTCTGCCGCTGGACAGAAATGTTCAGTCGGCTGTCGCAGAAAGGCAGCCTTTCCTGACATTGTATCCGAAGTGTGCCGCGTCTACGGCGATCATGCTGATGGCGCACAGACTGCTCAGGAACTCGCCTGTTCTCGCAGAGGATGATGTTTCGATGGTGGAACGGATGTACAAACGGATGAGTGATTCATGACACCCGGTTGGAAAGAGGTGGCGAAAGCCCTGGGATTCGTGTTGCTGTTCGCGATTATCGGGTACAACCTGTACGTCGGAACGGGAATACTGATCGCAGTTTTTCGTGGTGTTGTCGCGTGGCTGATTTTTCAGATACTGAACATCTTGATCACCAATATATTCGTTCGACTTCTCTCGGAATATGAATACGATAGACTGAAAAAGCTTGTCGAAGAAGAGGAAGTTGAAGAGATGCGCCTGGCCCAGCTGGCAGAGGAAGAGGATGAGCTCTCCACGGAGGATGCTCCAGCAGCTCGTCCAAAATCAAGGCCAGCAACGCCCAGGCCCCAACCTGCCCGACCCACACCGCAGACTGCTGATGTGAACGCTGAGGAAAAGACTCCTGAACCGGATTCCGGGGGTGGAGAAGGTGTATCGGATACTGCTGGTGCGGGAGGTGATGGATGATGACCACCGAGCTGGCCAAGATGGAAAGCGACCAGCTCTGGGCTCTGTGGATTGGAGAGCCGGCGCAAACGGTCAAAGATGAATTGGTACTCCGCTACCTTCCCCTTGTGGAGCAGGTTGCTAGCAGGATGAAGATGGGTCTGCCAGATTCTGTTCAAGTCGACGAGTTGGTCAATTCCGGCATTATCGGTTTGATAGGTGCAATAGAGAACTTTGATCTCAAACGTGGTTTCAAGTTCGAAACCTATGCGGTAAATCGTATCCGCGGCTCGATTCTTGACAGTCTTCGCGATTACGATTGGATGCCCAGATCGATACGCTCAAAAACAAAAGCCCTCGAATCGGCACTTGTGAAGCTCGAGGGTATGCTGGGTCGTGTCCCGAGTGATGAAGAGGTCGCCACGGAGCTTGACCTTGATCTGGAAGGTTATTTCAGCATGATCGACGAGGTCAAGGTTGCCACCATACTCTCCCTTGATCAACCCGTTGCCGGGTCTGAAGGTGAATTGACTGCACTTGTGGACTTGCTGGAAGATGAAGATGCGGAATCGCTCTCAGATCGCGTTGAATGGGGGGAAGTCAAAGAGCTGACAAAACAGATGATTAGTAAGCTCAGCCAGCAGGAAAGGCTGGTTATCTCCCTATATTATTATGAAGAACTTACGTTGCGGGAGATTGGCGAAGTACTTGGTATCAGCGAATCTCGCGTTTCTCAGATACACAGCAGGATTATCCTTACCCTGAAGGCTAAGATTACAGCCATTTACGGTGAAAAAGGGGAGGGATAGAACCGGGACGGTCCATGGTCGACCAGACAATCCACTTTCAGGACAACCTCAGCAAAGCACCCCTTGCTCAGCAGTACCAGGATCATGAAGGGGAAGCTGCGGAGCGTCTGCGCAACATCGCACGTGAAGGTGCGGTTAAGCAGCAGGAAGAGGTGGAAAAGCATACTGCCGAAGGGATGGAGGAGAAGACAAATTCCAAGGGAATCGACCGGGATGGGCGCAGGAGGCAGGAAAAGTCACGAAAAGGGGCCAAACTGCCGATGAAGAAAGAGGATGGTTCTATCCTGGAAGCAGAAAACGACCTGAGGATGCGTCGGCCCGAGGATGACGCGGGCAAAGGCGACAAGCTGGACATAGAGGTATAAAGATGCCTGTGGCGTGGAAAAGCAGACATGGGAACCGGCACACCTTTGCAGTCAGGGGAGTGCTATTTCTTATTGTCGCGTTTCTTCTAGCGCCTGCAACAGTCCATGCTTCACGCCTAATCTCTGCAAGTGTCGGAAGTCGCGATCAGAACACAACAATCCTTGTTCTTCAGTTTGACGAAGCCGTTCAACTTAGACTTCAAAATGCGGAAGGCAATAGCCTGACACTCTCGGGTGACAACATTGCCCAGGGACCCGCCTCATTCCGTTCGAGTGGCCTGATACGTGGCGTTCGCGTGGAGGGCGGCAGCGTCCTGATCGATGCTCGCAGGTATGTGAAAGCGCGTATCGCCAGTGCTGGTAGTGGATCCTATCTGCTGGTACTCGAAAAGGCGACTGAACCCCCGCAAAGCCAGAAGCCCGCTTCGCAACAGGTGCAACAGTCCCGATCAACTACAGCCCGGAATACCCCTCAAAGAACTGATAGTGAAGCTCCATCAAGCCCGGCCATTACCCCCAAGATTCAGAATACACCAGCTCAATCTCAAGATAAAGTTGTGCCGGAACCGACCCAGCCGAACCCCTCTCTACAAGAGGATTTAGGCGATCTCGCCGCAGCTCCTTCCGGTGGTGATTATGTCGCTATGCTTGACTTGTATGAATTTGTGCCTATCCAGCCGATCGTTTTGCCGTCAACGGTTCAGTTTGCCCTTGAGATATCGCAACAGGGCAATCGTGACCGTGCGATTGTGCTGCTGGAAAGTGTCAAACAGGACGAGCCTGAATTTGGATGGAGCAGGATTGCTCTTGGGCGCCTTATGGAGCAGGACGGTGACTATAGCAAGGCGCTGGACTATTACCGTGAAGCTTTGCCGCAACGCGAGACAGAGGGTGTGGCATCCGTACGGATAGCGCTTGCCTTTCAGGCGCTGGGGAACCGGGACGCCTCGGTGGGTATGTGGGAACGTGTTCTGGATATGAACACCGGTCAGATCTATGTTGATCCGGCTGAAATGCCCAGGCCGCCTGCGATCCCAAGAACGAGACAGCAGATTCAAACACCTCCTGGCGATCTCGCCGATGTTGAAATGGCATCATCTGAGGGAGGCGCAATCAACGAAATAGAAGTTGTGGCAGGTGATTCAGTCCGAGTCCGATCGGCGATGTCTAACCTATTGAATATTCTCAGGTTCTGGCCTTACGTAGTCGGTCTGATCGTGCTTCTTGCCGGACTGTTTTACGGCCTGCAATATGTTCGTAGACGGGCCGCTGCAGGTGGAAGTGAATATGATATTCACACTGACCTTGCCAATCTCGGTCTCGATCAGGAATTGGCTGACCATTCTGAGGCGGCAGGTGCTCACGTGGCCAATATGTATGCCAAACAGCAGACTGCTGAAAGCGACGACGAGATCGAGCTCGACATCCCCGATGTTCCTGATTCTGCAGGAGATGAACCCGGAGAAGAGGCAGAATTGATTCTGGATGATGAACCTGCTTCCGAGTCCGAATCAGAAATGTTGGAAGAGGATTTGGATATCAGTGAAGCGAAACGTGAGAAAGTGAAAGAGATGTTCGCCGAGGGCTCATCTGTTCGTGAAATCGCCGAAGAATTGGGCCTTGGGCAGGATGAAGTGCGCCTTGTAATCCGGTTGGCGGAGGCAGATGCCTAGTCAATCCTGAGGAATATCCCCACACAGCGGCAACTTCTACCCATGAAGGAGGTGAACACTTCCGCATGGAGTCGTGACCCACCCGCTACCCTCTCTCAAAGCACAGTAATACCAACTACTTAAATCTCCGTTTCTTTCGGCACAGCATTTGCCGAACGTTGTCTTGTGGACTCCGAAAACCGCGGAGATTTAAGTCATGATTAGAGGCATTTACCATTCGGCAGCAGGTATGCTGCCCCGTTACTACCAATTGGTCAACGTTTCCAACAACTTGGCCAACGCTACGACACCCTCCTTCAAGGCGGATCGTCGCTATTTCAGCACGGTTTTGAACAATGAGTTGGTTCAACCCGGATCTGGAAACCACGAACGCCGCCTGGAAGACCTTGACGCTGGACTGTATACCGATCAGCGGCAGGGAGCTGTCAGCGCGACGGGTTCTAAAACAGACTTTGCACTGAATGGTCAGGGCTATTTCGTCGTAGAAAATCCCGAGAACTACGAGCGATTCTACACCCGTGACGGCCGTTTCACCATCAACAATCAGGGTGAATTGGTGACCAGTATGGGGTACAAACTCCTCGACGAATCCGGCTCTTCAATTCAAGTTCGCGAGCGCAACGATTTATTCGTCGACGAGACGGGTACGGTTTTCGTAAAGGGAGCGAAAACCGGATCATTGATGCTCGTTGATTTCGAAGACAAGGGGATGCTGGTCAAAAAGGGTGACAGTCTTTACAGCCCCAAGAATGACGATGTGTATCCGGATGTTATTGCCGATGAAACGCGAGTTATTCAGGGCAGCCTTGAATCGTCGAACGTGAACGTCGTTGAAGAGATGGTGACGATGATCTCGCTGAACAGAAACTACGAATCATCCCAGCGGGCTTTGACGGCGCAGGATCAATCCCTCGGCAAACTGATCGGTTCGGTGCCACGCTATTAACGTGACGCCCTTCAATAGTGGAGGTAGCAAGCCATGATGCGAGCGTTGAGAACAGCAGCCAGCGGCATGTATGCACAGCAGTTGGCTATTGACACGATATCCAACAACCTGGCGAACGTCAGCACGAACGGCTTCAAGAAGTCCCAGGTTGAATTTCAGGACCTGATTTATCAGACGATTCAGGCGACACACTCGGTCCGGAACCTTGGAACGGTTGTTCCTGCTGAACTCCAGATCGGTCATGGTGTCAAAGCCGTGGCAATCGAAAAGAGCTTCACGCAGGGCAGTCCTATGCAAACCGACAACGTGCTTGACCTTTCGGTCGAGGGTGACGGTTTCTTCCAGATCACTCGTCCTGATGGGTCTACAGCCTACACACGGGATGGAAACTTCAAGCAGAGCGCCGATGGGCGCATGGTAACCTCCGATGGTTACCTGCTGGAGCCTGAAATCACTTTCCCGGACGATACCCTCGAAGTCGCAATCGACAAAGAGGGGTATGTGTACGCCACCATCAGCAACCGAACCGACGCCATTGAATTGGGACAGATCGAACTGGCTCGATTCACCAACCCTGCAGGCCTCAGGTCTGTTGGACAAAACCTTTACCAGGAAACTGAGGCTTCCGGCGTACCGATCATCGGCAACCCCAGTGAAGATGGTTTCGGCGATATCAATCAGGGATACCTGGAAGGCTCGAACGTCGATGTGGTCGAGGAGATGGTCAACATGATCGTAGCTCAGCGAGCCTACGAGATCTCATCAAAGGCGATCAAGACCACGGAAGACATGCTCTATCTGGCCAACAACCTGAAACAGTAGCAGGATGATATGAATCGTCTGGCAAAGACAATTTTAGCGCTTGTGCTGATGGGCCTGTTTGTTCAACTGGCCCCGGCTAGTGACGCCTCTTTGCCAAAACAGGTGGAAGACGCAATTCAAAATTGGCTGGATTCAGAGTGGGGAGAAGGAGCCGCGTCATTCACGCCTTCAAAGAGCCCTCGATTGATGAGGGATTGGTCGGAACAGACGATTCGGATTGACGGAGAGGACCTGCCTCGAGGCCTTGTTGTTGCTCAAGTGGAGGTATTCAAGGATGGCCGGAGAATTCGCCGGATTCCGGTAAGCCTTCGAGTTCAGGTCGAGACGGTCGTTCCGGTTGCCGCCCGCGCCTTGCCAAAAGGGGAAACCCTTTACAAGGACATGATTCGCTGGGAAAAAAGGGAAGTGTCGGGAATACGCGGGGATTGGCCAGATCCGGATGATGTGATCACGGACGGCGAAACATGGACCCGAAGAAGCATCAAGGCTGGGGATGTAATCACGCTGTCTGCGCTCGAGAATAAACCGGACGTGCTTCGTGGCGATATCGTCACGCTGATAGCGCACAAAGGGAATGTGAGCGTTGAAACCCAGGGCATTGCTATCGAGGAAGGATTTCGTGGCGATGTCATTCGAGTTGAGAACCCGCAGTACAACCGGATCCTGCGAGCAGAAGTGCTCGACCGGTCGACTGCCTTGATACAGAACGTTGAAAGATGAGGCAAACGATGGCTAAAACGCTGTCCAAATCCTTACTGGTGATGATTCTGGTGCTGATGTTCGGCATCACGGCTTCCGCCCAGACAATGAAAGAGATCGTCGCGAACTCTTTCTATTCGGACAAAAAAGCTTTTGCGGAGGGCGACATCATCACGATTCAAATCGTTGAGTTCACCAAGGGCACCAATCAGACGAACGCAACGACGAACTCGGACAACAGTCTCAACGCGGACGCCACAGCCTCCTCGATTCCATTCGTCCCAAGCTTTGGTCTCAACAGCGAAATGAGCAACCGTCACACCGCCGAGGGTGAGATCAGTAGCCAGGGAGAGCTTGAAAGCATGATGACGGCTGTTGTGACCGAAGTGCAGGAGAACGGATTGCTGTCAATTCAGGGTGTACGAACCCTGAACGTGAACGGCGAGATACAGACAACAACTATCACCGGGCTTGTAAGGTCTGAGGATGTTTCCTCGAGGAACACGGTGTATAGCTACAACATCGCCAACTCGCAAATCTCCTACAGCGGGCAGGGCATGGCGACAGAAGCCGGTAAACCCGGGATCATCGCAAGAGTTTGGAATTGGATCTTCTGATGAAAGCAAAAAGACCATACTTGGCGGCACTAGCAGTGCTGCTGCTGCTTCCGGGAATGTCGCACGGGCAATCCCGCATCAAGGACCTGGCCGAAGTTGAAGGCCTGGGCACTATTCCTCTCGTGGGCTATGGTCTTGTGGTCGGCCTCGAGGGAACAGGCGACAGTCAACGATCACTGTTTACGAACCAGGCGTTGTCAAACATGCTGGAAAGGTTCGGAATCAGTGTCAACTCGGACAAGGTTCGTCCGAGAAACGTCGCTGGTGTGATGGTAACCGCCATGATGAATCCCTTCGCAAAAATGGGGCAGCGAGTGGATGTGAATGTCTCATCGCTTGGCGATTCCCGCAGTTTGCAGGGTGGGACGTTGCTCCTGACGCCTCTTGCAGGGGCCGACGAGCACGTTTACGGCGTCGCGCAGGGACCTATCAGCATTGGTGGCTACTCCGTTGAATCTGAAGGCGTAAGCGTTCGCCAAAACGCAGCCGCTGTTGGAAAAGTACCCGGTGGTCTACTTATCGAACGCGAACCGGCTGCCACACTGACCGAGCTTGAAACGTTCCGTTGGACATTAAGGAATCCGGATTTCACCACTTCCAGACAAGTTGCGGATGTTATCAACAACACCTTGGGTATGAACGTAGCAACTCCCCTCGATCCTGTCAGCATAGACGTCATAGTACCGCCTGAATACCCTAACGGCGCCATGGGCATGATCGTAGATACCGAAACCCTTCTGATCAATGTCGATGTCCCGGCCCGTGTCGTGATCAACGAGCGTACAGGAACGGTTGTGATCGGTCAGAGCGTGCGCCTTTCCAGTGTCGCGATCAGCCACGGCGCATTGTCCATTTCTATCACGAATACACCCGTTGTCAGCCAACCAGGCGCATTCAGTCAAGGGCAGACCTCCGTTCAGCGGGCAACTTCGGTTCAAGTGCAGGAGCAGGGGACAGGGGTTCGAGTCATTCAGGAATCGGCAAATGTCGGCGATGTCGCAGGAGCATTGAACAGCCTTGGAGTTACTCCCCGCGACATCATCGCGATTTTCCAGGCTCTCAAAACGGCAGGTGCCTTACAGGCAGACTTGGTGATTATCTGATGAGTAATTCACTTCCACTTAGCGTGATGCGAAACGACGCCACGCAGACCTGGATCAACGACGAGGTGCCGAAGAACGTCACCGACCCGGACGCATTCAAGGCTGCTCGTGGTTTCGAATCCTATTTCGCGCGATACCTGATCGACCAGCTGAAAGGCGAGATGAATCTAGTCGGCGGTGAGGGGTACGGTGGAGATGTTTATCAGGAACTCTATGTAGAAGCGCTTGGTGGCCAGGTTGCATCCACGGGTGCACTTGGAATTACAGATATGATTTATCGGAACATGATGTACGACAAGGGTTTGGAACCCTACACGGAAGCAGCCAGCGGACTGAAGCCTTTCGAGCAGCGGGAAAAGAGAGTGTCTGTGCTGGGTGAAGATGCTCCGATTTCTGAAGAGATGATCAGGTTCGACAGGGAAGTGCAGGATTCGGCATCCCGATATGGGCTTGATATGGAGTTGATCTACGCTGTGATGCAGCAGGAATCGGGAGGTAATCCTGAAGCGGTTTCTCATGCCGGGGCCAAAGGGCTTATGCAGCTGATTGATTCGACAGCCGCGGAAATGGGTGTGGCGAATTCCTTCGATCCAGGACAAAACATCAATGGTGGCGCCAAATATCTAAGACAGCAGTTGGATGAATTCGGATCATTGGAAAGTGCATTGGCGGCCTACAACGCGGGTCCCGGAGCAGTCAAGCAATACGAGGGTATTCCGCCCTATGCGGAAACGCAGGATTACGTACAAAAAGTGACAGCCATATACAGCCGTTTGAAGGACTATACGACTCAATCACGGGAAGCGGTGGCTTCGTCCGCAGTTCCGGAAGAGGCCCTGATGAGCGATGCTGCACGGCGTGCAGCGCAAAGCCCTACTAGCGAAGAGGGATGAGCATGGACAACAACATGATCGCCAGCTTGATCGACGTGATCAAACGGGAAGAGGGGCATCTTCACGAGTTCCTCGATCTGCTTGAAGACCAGAAAAAAATGCTGGTAGAGAACAGGGTTGCTGAATTCGAGGAGAGTGTGCAGAAGCAGGAGACCCTCATCGAATCTATCCGTTCTCTTGAGAAAGAGCGCATCGCACTGGTTGGGCAGATTGCGGAAAACATGGATGTCCGGGAAGATCAGGTAACGATCACGAGGTTGGTTGAAATGTCGCTGGGGCAAGTTTCCGTCGAACTGAAGGAAGCCAAGAAGAGCATGACCCAACTCGTCGACAAGATCAAGCGCGCCAACCAGGTGAACCAGTACCTGATTAAACGCTCGCTGAATAGAGCTCAACGATCGATTGACCTGCTGATTGACGAAGGTCTCCGGGATGTGATCTATGAGTCGGACGGCAAAGCAAGGGGACAGGACCGCCGTTCTCTGATGATCAACAAAACCCTTTGAGGACATCATGAGCAGTAACAGCAACAAGATCCCCACAGGTTTGAACAACATCCTCGGCATTGCCAAGACGGCATTGCTGACTCAACAGTCTGCGATGAGTGTTGTCAGTAACAACATCGCAAACGTTGAGACTGAGGGTTATCACCGCCAGACGGTTAACCTGATCACCGCCAATTCTATCGGGGGTCGTGCAGGCACATGGGGACAGGGGGTTAGCGTAGAGTCCGTCGAACGGGCGTACAACTCCTTCTACACGCGTCAGGAGAGGTCGGAAGTCGGGTTTGTAGGGCAGTATCTGGCTGAATACGAATACTATTCCCGCGCTGAAGAATTGCTTGGTGAAATCAGTGATTACGGCATCGGCAGTTCCATGTCGGATTTCTGGAATTCGTGGGAAGATCTTGCAAACGATGTTGATAGCGAAACAGCTAGAATCAATGTAATTGGTGCCGCTCAAGACCTCGGCACGTCCATGGCAAATACCTATGAGGATCTTGATTCTCTCCGTGAAGAGATGAACGTCGAAATTGCCGCACAAGCTGGTGTAATTAATAGCTACGCAAGTCAGATAGCCGAATTAAACGAGAAGATTTACACAGTCACGAGTAAGAGTCAAAACGCAAATGACCTCATGGATAATCGCGACTTGCTGATCAAAGAACTCGGCGAGATGGCGAATATCACTATCGAAGAAGAGTCCAATGGCTCGATGTCGGTTTATCTGGGAAGTGAAACACTCGTTTACAGGAACGAATACAGAACGGTTGAATGGGAAACCGACACCTCCGGTGAACACGGGAAGGCCGGAGGCAATCTGATCTGGGCTGATGAGGGCCGTGAAGTACAGCTGTATTCCGGATCTCTGTTCGGGGCTACCGAGGTCCGCGATTATGTCACCGGGGTGCTTGAAAACCTTGACACACTCGCAGATACCCTCCGTGATCGAATCAACGTTCTCCACCTCGACGGTATCGGGAGTGATGGTACTACAGGGAACTACTTCTGGGAGCCAACCGGTTCCGGCGCATTGTCGTTGACGGTAAATGCAAGTCTTGTGGATAACCCCGAAAAAGTGGCTGCCTCAACAGTTAGCCCCACTGGTGACAGCTCCTTGGCCAACCAGATGTTCAATGTCCAGTTCGAAGAAACGTTTAACGACGGAACTTCTGACTTCAGCGATTACTGGGAGCAGATCGTTACAGACGTTGGTATTCAGGTATCCAACGCGAATACCAGTTACCAGGCCGCCGAAGCCTCCCTCCAACAAACTGAATCGTGGCAACAGTCGTATACCGGCGTGAGTCTGGACGAGGAGATGGTCGACCTGATCAGCGTCCAATACGCATTCTCGGCCGCCTCAAGAATTTTCACAGTGGCCGACGAGCTGTTCGCAACCCTGTTATCTGCCTTCTAGTGAGGAGTACTCATTATGCGTATTACTAACCAGATGAAGACAAGCCAGATCATGCAGGAGTTGACTCTGCTTGAAAGCAACATCTTCAAAGCATCGGATGTTATCTCTTCCGGCTCAGAGGTGACGAAATCTTCTGATGACCCGTCGGCTGCGCTCAAAATCATGAATTTGAAGGACTCGGGCGACAGGCGTGACCAGTACCTCGAGAATATTACGGATGGCGTTGCGCGACTCAGCTACGCAGAGACCCAGCTCCGTTATGCAGAAGACCTGATAACTGAAGCGCGAACGCTGGCCCTGACGGCATCCAACGGCGCAACAACGGACAGCGACAGATCTACTTCTGCCGCGCGTATTGACGGAATGCTGGAAGAGATGCTCACGGTTGCGAATACCTACAACGAAAACCAGTACATCTTCGGTGGATACAACACTCAGGATCCGCCATATGAGGCGATTTACGATCCCGTAACCGGCGATATCATTGGTGTTCAGGATCAAGCCACCTACATGGATGGCGAAATCTTCGTGACAACTGCAGATGGGCAGGAAGTGCGTGTCAATGTCCCGGGTAAAGAGGTGTTTTTGACTGGGACGACCGGCGATGATGGTGATGTATTTCAGATCCTGATTGATCTGCGCGACGCTCTGCTGGATGGTATCGACAATGATACAGACCAGCAGGCTGAGATGGATCCCGCCAGCCCGACCTACGACCCGTTGGCCACCTATTCGGAAGCTGAATATGATTCACTGACGGTTATCCAGGAATCTCTTAATCGGCTCGATGTTGCTGCTGAAACCGTTCGTATGTCCACCGCGCGAGTTGGTACGGACGTGCAGCATCTGCAGGATGCAGAGGCCAGGCATGGAGACATCTCGCTGATCGAAGAGGAACACCTGAGCGAGGCGGAAGGTGGTGACCTTGCCGAATGGTACACCAAGTACGAAACACAGATGACCTCGTATGAGGTTGCCATGTCAGTGGCAAGCAAAGTGCTCTCGACAAGTCTATTGAACTTCATTTCATAGGAGTAATCCATGGCGGATAAGCGGGATCTGAAAAGGGATACCGCCGTTTTGGTGCAACGGGTGGATGATCAGGGATGGGTTTCATCCCATAGTGAAGTTCATGACGATCTGCACGCAACGGCTCATGTTGTTCCGACCCTTGCGAGTCTTGGCAGAAAAAGCCAGGCGGAAGCTGGTGCGCGGCAGTTGATGATGCGCCGTGATGAGGCGGGGGGATGGGATGATCCCCTGACAACGGTTCTCGCGCTGGAGGCCTTTGTTGCCCTCAAGCTCCGTGGCATCGATACACACGACATCTCGCGGGTTGTTGAGAACGGCATCAGGGCCCTTCGTGACCAACCACTACTTGAACTCCTCGAACACGAGCTTCGGGTTGCCAGAGTTATCGTCCTTGCCGGCCTCTCGCGTCAGGACGCCGCCTTGATCGATGCAGGGCTGCTGAGGGCGAGATCTGCGCTGGAAACGAATCCAAAGTGGTCAAGGGACTTGCAGACAGTTCAACATGGGCTCATTGCACTCGTAGACCTGTATCTCATCACTCAGGATTTCGGGCTTCGTGAACTGATCGACATGCTCCTATCTGAATTCGGGTTGTTGGATAAGTCGGCTTCCTGGTCAACGGGAAAATCGCTTGAAGTCATCTCGCGCACCGGGACAATTCTTGAAAAGTTGGGTCACAAGGAGTTGGCGAAAACGGCATACGACATCGCTTTCTCCATGGCGGATGCAGAAAAACTGGACTCGGTTTCGCTAAAGATGCGCATCGAGCTGGGGGTGAGGCTGTTTGGGGCGATTGAGGAGCCCGAAAGCGACACGCTTCCCGGTAGTGATCCAGAACCCGTCACAGAACCTGAACCTGCATTGGCTGAATCAGATGAGGTTGCTGCTGTGCGATATGACGATCTTCCCGCTGTTAAGCCGTTGAGGAATCGGGAAGGGGTCAGCGCTGTAATTCTGCAGGCAGGACCCGCCAATAGTGTGGTTGAAACTCTCGAGCAACTGCTGTCCCAGAGCAGGGTGCCCGATCAGATCGTGCTTATCTGGACAGATGGTTCCGCATCGCGCATCACAACCGCAACGAATACCGCCATTATAGAAATTCACGCTAGAAACGCAGAAATGGTGTTTCCCTGGAAGCTTGCGCTCAACGCCTCGAATGCGGATTGGCTGTGGATGATACCCTCCGGGGTGACAATAGGCGTTCGGACACTCGAAACAATGCTCGAATCGCACGGCAACAAGGACGGGATTTACCTCACCGACCATCCAGAAGAACTTGATAGTGCCGTTGATGATTTGATCACCGAGAACCATTTCAGTCCGGAGCGGTGCCTTCTTCGGTTTAAGGCCGTGTCGGGGGCGAAACTCCCATCGGATGGTGGCGCTTTCTGGGACATCCTTGTCGAGATATCGGAGAAAGATAGATGGCGCGCGGTGCAGTCTTCCAGCGATGCGTTTGTCCAGTCACCCTCAAAATCCATTGATGATTTCGCAGCGGACCTGGAAGCAACATCCTCTTTTTATCATCGCCATCCCGTACAGGGACCGGAAGAACGCAAAGTCCGTCGAGATGCTTTGATTCAGGCGAAGCAGGCACTTTACGAACGCTGCAGCGCCGATGCTCAACCGCTCGTATCTGTTGTTATCGCCGGACCCTCTGAAAACAATGGCTTCAAAAGCAGTTTTGATTCGCTTGTTCGAAACACGCGTGAAGTGCCATTCGAAGTAGTATGTGTAATCGATCCCGAAATGCCGGAAGGATCCCGGCGGGAGATGGAAGAATCTGGTGCATTACTGATACCCGCTGGAAAATCTGTCAACGAAGACAGAAACCATGGCGCAGAACAGTGCAAAGGCCGTTACATCGTTTTCCTTGACGCCGGAGTAGAGGTGGAGGAGGGATGGCTGTCCTCCATGGTTTCCGCGAGATTTGAAGAGGCGCTGGTCGGCATCGTCGGTGGCCTGATTCTCTCCGAGAAATTCACCATTGAACATGCAGGTGTCGTATTCGATGAGGAATCGCTGCCTGTCTACCTGCACAAGGGTGGCCCAACAGTCCTTTCTCACATCCACAAGCGCCGCCCCTATCAGGCAGTTGCGGGCGGCTTGATTATGGTCGACAAAAGTCTCTGGAAAGCTATAGGCGGTTTTGACAATACGATGATGGAAGAAACCGCTGCTATCGACTTCTGTCTGCGAGCTCGCGACAGGGGAAAGACGGTCGTCTACGAACCAAAGACAAAGGCTGTAAGGCATGTTTCGATCGAATTGCCTGAATCCGCCTGCAGAACATTCGCCGCAAAATGGCGTAGCAGCCTCACTTCCGATCTGGAGATGTACGCCAGAATGGATGGATACAGGGTGGAGAAACGGGAATCTTCGCACCACCTGATTCCCATCGGGCCGAAAATGCAGAATGCCGACGCTTTGCCCGCCTCGAACGAGCCCATCTCGACGACCAGAATCATCAGGCCCGTGGAGGAAAAGGTAAAGGAAATCAGTGGTCAGGATCTCGCTTCGCTTTTAACCCGCGCGGAAACCCTTCTGCAGAACGGGCATTTTGATGTGGCGGAAGAAACCCTCGTGAAAGGCAAACATCAGGTGAACGGCAACGTGCAGGGAAGGGTGATGTACTGGACTCTTCTCGGCGATTCTCAATTCAGATTGAACAAACCAGAGGATGCTTTCACCTGCTATAAAAAAGCCGTTAAAGACGACCCCAGCGCCGAGCGTGCTTGGGTCGGTATCGGAACGTACCATCTCGTCAAGGGAGACCTCGATCAGGCGGAAGACATCTTCCAGAAAATTGTCAGCTTGAATACCACCAGTACTCGCGGATTCCTCGGACTTGGCAATGTGAATCTTCGTCGAGGTCAACCCGGCGATGCGCTGCCCAGTTTTGTCCAAGCTGCCAGAATTGATCCTGGATATCGGCCGACAATCGTCGGACTGGTGGCATCGGCTGTGCAGGCCGAAAAAATGTCGGAGGCGCTTTCACCCCTTCAAGACTATCTGCAGCTGCATCCGGATGACAACGAAGCACGCTTCCACCTTGCCGCCATTTATTATGGCAATGAAGAGATGGAAATGGCCAGGGAAGAGGCGGCTCGTGTCCTGAAGATCAATCCCCAGCACCGGGGAGCGCGGGAGCTGATTGAAAAACTCTCGCACAACAGGGATGCGTCCTGACCTCCGGTCAGGGCAGGCTGCGGGTCCTGTCATGAAACGCCAGAGAATCACTCTCGTCCAGCTTGCCCGATTCGGCGACCTGATACAGACATCACCGTTGATCAGGCGGATCAAGAAATCTTTCCCGGATTCTCATTTGGCGGTGGTGACGGACAAACGTGCCGCTTCTGTCGCAGGAATGCTGGATGGGGTGGATGAGGTGATTCCGCTGAATCTCGCTTCTATCCCCGATATGCTGTCCGGTGACCTGGCTCAGGACTTCTCAAGAGTGAAATCTTGGGCGGACGGTTTCCAATCTCTGCCTCGTTCGGATTACCTGTTTCTGCTGAATCAGGGCGATTTGACTTCATCGATTGCATCGCTGATACCGGCAGATAAGCTGCTGGGACCACTGCGTGGTTCGCTAAATGACACTCCTCACAGGCTTTTGACCGCTTTGCTCTCGAACCGCAGTTACAACCCATTCCATCTCAGTGAAATCTGGGCGGCGTATCAATCCGATGAACTTCCTCCAGAAAAGCCTGCATTACGGTCTGGAACCACAGGCACAGGCTTTGCAATTCTAGATGAGTATGGTAGCCTAAGTAACAGTAATTACAAGCTCTTTGCACTGAATTTAGGCGCTGGTGCGGCAGGAAGGCGTCCGTTAACGGAAAACCTTGCCGCCTTGCTGAGATTTCTGCTTGAAAACCCCGAAAACAAGGTAGTTCTACTGGGTACGAAAGCGGATCTGGAAATTGAAGCAGCGCTTCAAAAACTGGTATCGGGTGAGCAGGCAGACAGGATAATCGCACTGGCAGGGAAAACCCGTATCGAGGATCTGCCCGGAATCCTGAAAAGGGCGGATTTGCTGATTTCAAGTGATACCGGAACCCTGCAACTGGCGGCAGCAACGGACACACCAAGCCTCGGCCTTTTCTTCGGCGGGGCCAATCCTGTCGAGACCGGCTGTTTCAGAAGTGGATCGGTCGCTTTGGTAAGGATGGACACGCTTTCCGGTGGTGGTCAAATGACTGGCAAAGCGATGCTGTATGCCGGAAGCGTTGCGCAACACATGGTAGAGAACAAACCCCTGGAGGAGTATTACGATGAAGACGAAGCCACTGCTTTGTTGGTGGCCAGACCTGCACCTGTGGGTCTCCTCTATGAACCAGCCCGGTTCGGAGAAGACTCACCGGTTGGTAAGGGCAGACGATGGCGCCCTCTTCTCGAGTATCTCCTCGGGACCGGGTTACCACAGGACTACGCCAATTCAAGAACAGGCAACACGGACGGAGTCGAACTGGGTGACTCAGATGGTCGCCAGTTGACTCTTTTGCGGAAGCTTCACTCCCAGGTTCTGGCGAGTGGAGGAGAGTTGAAGCCTGAATGGGGTGAAGAGGAGCGCTGGCTGGCGCACATCATTGCAGCGTTTCCTGTCGAGACGGCCAACTGGTTGAACGTAGAGACGGAAAAACGGAGAGAATACGCATGATCCCGTCACAAAAAAGAAGAGACCGCATATCCCCTTCAGAGAATCGCGAGTGGGAAGCGTCTCTCAAGAAGATGAAGAAAGTGCGGACGGTGCCAACAACTCCCTATTCCGTTTTCGTGCATAGTTCCGCGATGTATCTGACGAGTGAACTGCCCATCCGTCTTCGTCAAGGACGTCCAGGCCCACGCGTGAGCGGACGTCAATCTCGTATGGTCAGCATGATTGCTGATGAATATCCCTATGCAAACCGGCGCTGGAGCGATGCCGTTCGTTCCGGTCGTCCTAACAGGGGTACGATCTGATGAAACTGCTGTTGCTTAACGATACCTATTTTGGCGATTCGTTGAATCAGCCCGGAGTGGAAATCCTTCGGGTCGGTCCGGGTCCTCTCAACGATTTTCGAATCAATCCCGAGACGGACGATTTGGAAGACGTTCTCGATGATGCCCGGTTCGTACCCGACAAAATCCTCCAGGTGGACAGCATTGATCGCCGTGTCTTCTTCCGCGGCCTTGAAGCCCTCAAGGCTCCTCGCGCTTTCTATGCCATTGATGCCCCAATCAATGAATTCTGGCAGCGGGACTGGGCGCATTTCTTCGATTACTACTGGGTTGATCAGCCGAATTCCATAAAAAGACTGAATTCGCAAGGAATCGACTGGGTTGACTGGCTTCCCCTGGCCGCCGACCCCGAAATCTATCATCTGCCCGAATCAGGCCAGGAACGTGATCTCGACATCGTCTTTGTCGGAACCATTGATCCCGAACGCAGGCCCAAACGTTCCGCTATCCTTTACCGATTGAAACAGATCGCAGATGTCAAAGTTATTGACGGGGAGGGCAAACGCTCCGTCCATCCGCAAGAGGTGGCGAATTACTATCGTTGTGCAAAAATCGTTCTGAACGAGCTTCTTTTCGACGGTGTCAACCTTCGGACGCTTGAAGCGATGGCCTGCGGTGCAGTTGTGATGACGGAAGAGAACCGTGGCGAGTCCGAATTGTTCGCGGATCTTCCCGTGCTCGTAACCTTTAATGCGGACAATCTCGAAGAAGTTGTCACCAGTCTCCTGGAAAACTGGGAAGATAACCGCGTCTTTGGTTACGAAGCGGCCAGCGTAGTCAACTCAAGCCATCTTCTGGAACACAGGGCGACACACATCCTGAACAAACTGGAGGAGCTTAAACCCCGGCCGGCACGGGATGATGTAGAGGCAAGGGTCCATGGAGCCTGGGCGCTTTGGCGTGCAGCGCAAAAGTGGAAAGAGCTTCGTTCGCAGGCTAACGCCTCGGGTCAGGTTCTTGCCGCGCACATGGGAAAACTCCCGTTGCAGCAGCAAGTCGAGCTTTTCGAGGTAAGCGGTCATGTAAACGAGGCTTTGAATCTCCTGCTCGAGCGATGGAAGAAGGGAAAGCTGGAAGAGGAGATGACTCCGGTGATGGCGAGCCTCGCGTTGGCGATGAAAAAGAACGATCTCGCGGGAGAAGTCCTCGGAGTACAGAACGCCGCTGAATCAGACTTGCATGTGACAATCGCGAATCGCTTGATGACGTCCGGAAACGACCTTGTGCCGGGATTCAACCAGACAGCAGGCCCTGTCAGTTGCTGGTCGGCATTCGAGCACTACCGCCGGGCATTCACTCTTGACGAGGACAACATTGCCGCTCTCGAAGGGATGGACAGTATCCTGCAGAACCACCATTCCTCCGAACATGTTTTATCCCTCTGGCAGCGTTGGCATGCAAGAAATCCGCGTAATCCGGAAGCCATCAAGAAATTTATCCACAGGGCGAAGACGGGGTATTTCCGTCCAAGACCCGTTACGGAAGGAAGGGCAGCCTCACGCCCTTTCGTGAAGACCTCCCCGCGAACACAAGACCGGATGCCATTCAGTGGCCCGTCAATAGGAAACAGCAGATGATTGAGGGCAGCGACATAAAGCGCAAAAATCTTGATGCGCTTACCCGGCACGGGCAGGGAGAGCTTTCGGCGACCCTGTCCGGCATTGCCGTTTCTGGAGGGGTAGAGGTTCGCACCGCTAAGAACGGTGATCCGACCCTTCTAGTTGCTGACCGCGCTCTGCATAGCCTGTACGATCCGCGCAAAGAGGCGAAAACTCTGGCGGAAAAGCTGTTGAAAGATGTGAACCCGTCGAATCCGCTCATTTTTCTCGGCTCAGGGTTGGGATACATGATCGAGAGCCTTCCAGAGAGGTTTGAGCATACGGAGGTTCTGATCGCTGAATACGACCCTGAAATTGTCGCGATTGCGATGGAGTCACGCGACATGAGTGCCGTGATTCAGCGGTCGCGCTGGGTCGTTGAGAAGGGGAGTCCTGAGCTGGCAAAAGCCACGATGGAGAGGCTTGGCGACGCCTCGAAAGAGGCCACGGTGATCGTCATGCCTGCGCTTAGGGAGATCAATCCAGAAGCGATCGAACAGTTTGAGAAAACGTTCAATCCCGACACTTCCAGCGGATCAGATCAGAAGCACAGTGTGATGGTCGTTGGTCCCGTTTATGGCGGAAGTCTGCCCATTGCCGGATATGTGACAAACGCGCTGAAAAAACTAGGACACCGAGTCGATTGGATGGATTTTTCGCCGCTGTATGAAAGCGTCAAATTCTTCAGCGGGGCAGTCCGGGATGATCATCACGGAAAGGTGCTGCAGGGGCAATACACACACCTTATGTCGCAGGTGATTCTCGCTCGTGTGATGGAAAAGAAGCCTCAAATCGTCTTTTTCATGGCCCAGTCGCCAGCTACTCCCGAATTGCTCTCAGAACTTAGGAAGATGGGAGTCGCATCAGCCTTCTGGTTCGTGGAGGATGGAGAACTGTTTGAATACGGCGTCCGCATGGCACCGCATTATGACGTGTTCTTCCACATTCAGAAGGGGAATTACGAGCAGAAACTCCGGGAAGCGGGAGCGAGACATGTTCATTATTTGCCTCTTGCCGCTGATCCGGAAATTCACCGTCCAGTTAATCTTTCGCCCGAAGAGAGAGAGCGCTACGGTAGCGACCTGAGCCATGTTGGTGCGGGATACTACAACAGGCGGCATTTCTTCCCGCTTCTGGCGGGTTACGATTTCAAACTCTGGGGCAGCGACTGGGATAACCCCGGCGTGCTTGCCAAAGTGCTTCAAAATGATGGTGCGAGGGTATCGACGGAGGATTCAGTAAAGATTTTCAACGCGACGAAAATAAATATCAATCTCCATTCCGCCACTCACGTCCCGGGCGTCAATCCGCAGGGAGATTTTGTCAACCCGAGGACATTCGAGTTGGCTTGCTGCGGTGCGTTCCAGTTGACGGATGAACGAAGCCTGCTGTCCGAGCTGTTTACGCCCGGCGAAGAGATCGTCACGTTTCGGGATTTCGCAGACTGCCGTGCAAAAATCGACTACTACCTGGCAAATCCGGAAGAGGCTGCAAGGATCGCGGAGAAAAGCCGTCAGCGTGCCCTGAAGGATCATACATACGAGAAGCGGATGGAAGAGGCGTTAACAGTCATCAAATCCATCTGCCGACTTCCCGAGTATTCAGCAGAAACAAACACAGTACGCTCGCTGGTCGCTGAAGCTGGCGATGACCGTGAACTGGCCGATTTTTTCAACGGACTGGGCGAACCGGACGACGAAGTGACACTTGAGAAAATCGGCGAGCGAATCAGGCATGGCGAAGGTACGATGAGCAGAACCGAAGCGGTCTTCCTGCTTATGGACGAATTCAACCGGTGGGCGGTGGAAAAAGGAGTGGCATGAACGTTCTCCTGATCAACCTCGCCCGCATGGGCGACCTTGTGCAGACAACCCCCGTAGCGCTCGGGCTGAAAGCCGAACACAACGCGAGGGTTTCCGTGCTCGTACCAGCCAAGTACGAGCAATTTGCGCGACGGTTGACAGGAGTTGATGAGGTTTACGCTCTGGATGAAGAGGCGATAGCGATCAGTAACCCCGGCGAGGTGACGATTGTATCGGCTTTTGAGAAGTGGAGTGGGTGGTTGACGCCACTTCGTAAACAACAATTTGATCTCGTGGTCAACCTGACACATGATGTCCTGTCCACAGCGATTGCGTCCCTGATGGCCGCAAAAGAGGTCAGGGGCAGGCACGGAGTTCAGGGGTCAGTGCAGGTAAGGGGCGACTGGCTTCGTTATTTCTACGCCGTGCTTGCGCACCGTGAATTCAACGGATTCAATCTCTGTGACATTTATCGCCGGGGATCGGGGTTGCTCGGTGGATCACGCCGCGTTTCCATGTCGCCTGCTCAGGCGGACAGAAGTGCGGTAGAAGGATATTTTGACGGGCTTAAAGAGCCGAGGGTGCTGCTGCATCCGGGTGCAAACCATCCGAACCGTCGCTGGCCGGTAGCTAAATATGGCGAGTTGGCGGTCAGGTTGACTGACGCAGGGTATTCGGTCGTGATTCTCGCCGGACCAGGTGAAACGCAGCTTGCGAAAGCTGTTTGCGCTGCCTCTGGTGGTGTTGCCAAACCTCTTCCAGCGAGCATTCCGACGGAATATCTGCCGGCTTTGATGGAGCAGGTTGATCTCGTTGTCACAAACGACACCGGGCCGCTTCACATTGCAGCTGCCGTGGAAACGCCGACGATCTCGGTCTTTCTCGCAATGGCACGCCCTGAGGACACCGCTCCCTATGCGGCTGGGCACCTTGTCTTTGAAACGGCAGAGAGCTGCCATCCCTGCCCGGAGCAACATCCATGCGCCTCGCCCGTCTGTGGCGAAAGCGTGCCTGTAGATGCCGTTTATTCGGCAGCGATTTCCACGCTGAAGAAATCCAGGATCGATGTACAAACGATTAAGAATTCTGGTGGACGGTTCAGGCTGCTCAAAACAGGCTGGGATGAGAACGGTGACCTGAAACTGGATGAACTCTGTGCGACAGGGCGTGTAGAAAGTGCTGAAAAGGCATCTTCCTTCAAACCGTTATGGCGATCCATTTTCGCGGGGAATAGTGTAGATCGTGATCTCCTTAAGGTCATTGACGGTTTTACGCGGCAGGAAAAGGAAATCATGTCCAGAGTCGCCACGGGTGCATCCTATATCCTGCGGCGCCTGAACGGGGAAGCCCTGTTTGACGAAAACGGCCAGCAATTATCGGTGACTGCGCTTGAAAAGATGATGCTTGAGGAGGAAAACCAGGCCGGGGGTGCTCAGGCTATTCTGATTCCCTTCAGGTTGGAGCGCGAAACGCTGTATGCACGAGGAATAGATGTGCTGAAACGGGAGGCGAAACAGCGTTTTGAGCGTTGGATCAGCCTCTGCCATTCGTTTGATGTCAAGGTTGAGCGGGAGGAGGCTTTACTATGAAATCTCCCGTCGCAATTCTCAACCTGACAAGGATGGGCGACATCCTGATGACCGGTCCCATGATCGACAGGGCCAAAGAGTTGAATCCGGGATGTGAAGTACACCTGATCGTCGTGGATGGCTTCAAGATTATTGCAGAGGGCCTTCACGCTGACAAGGTGATTCCACTCGATTACGATTCGTTAACAACGCTTGCAGTTCGTGCAAACAGCAACTCTGGCGGGGAGTCGTACGCCGCTCTACATGGGAAGTTCCGGGAAATGCTTCATCCATTGCTGGAAACAGAATACAGCGCGATCTACAATATCTCTCACACTCGAATCAGCGCGGTGATTACCGCCTTGATGAAGGGTGAGGTGCGCGGCGGATTGACGCTTGACAGCGAAGGATTCCGAAGCATTAAAGGGCGTTGGTCGAAAGCGTGGTTTTCTGGTAACCTGAACAGGGGCATCAATCCGTTCCATCTCGTGGACATGAATATCGGTATCGCGGGCAGCAGAAGCGGGCTGAATGGGCAGGCGAAAATCAGCTACAGTCCGGGCAAACATGCCAAGGCGGAGCTCGAAACGATCCTGAAGGAAAACGGAATAAATGAAAATGAAACGCTGGTCGCTTTCCAGGTTGGCGCCTCGAGCGACGACAAACGTTGGGAAGCTGAAAAATTCGTTGCCGTTGCCAGGAATCTCGCCGAACGCAGAGCGATAGTCCCCGTCTTTGTCGGAACAGAGCAGGAATCATCGTTGCTGCCAAACGGGGTTGTGTCCGCTGGCGCGCGTGCCGTATCCCTGTTCGGAAAGACAAGCCTGCCCGTTCTTGCTGAGTTGCTTGGGCGTTGTGATCTGCTCATTACGAACGATACTGGCACAATGCATCTGGCCCAGGCTGTTGATACACGAAGTGTAGTTATTACACTAGGCAGCGCCCTTTCGGACGAGACCGGACCCTATGGAGTCGGGAACATCATCATCGAACCAACGATCTCCTGTTTCCCTTGCGATTTCAAGGTCAAATGCCCCCATTTCAACTGCCATTTGGATATCGATCCGCAGCTTGTGACTGAAATTGCTGTAACCATGCTGGATGGCCGCGAAATCGATCTTTCTTCCATTCATAAGGTCGAATCTGAAAGTGTTGCCATCTGGAGAACGGAGTTCGATTATGACGGGTGGTGGCGAAAGGGGTCACTGTCACCCGTACGAATGAACGATTCCGCCCTCATCCGCGAGCTTTATCGGGAGCTGTTGAAGGCTGACCTGGAGCCAAATATTCGGCCTGAAGGCGCTATCGCAGACAATGTCTTATACGCTTGGCAGCGTCTGTTTGGCGAGGAAAACCTTGCGCAGGCAGACGGCATCCTTTCCGGGCAACTGAAGCGGTCGGCAGAA